>Ga0180435_10001673_pt1 | contig 22869 bp, 20 predicted proteins | sample SS_ome_3_FD_132467 | JGI IMG/M metagenome (GOLD analysis project Ga0180435, IMG submission 132467) | Hypersaline lake sediment archaeal communities from the Salton Sea, California, USA - SS_3_S_1 metaG | ecosystem: Environmental > Aquatic > Non-marine Saline and Alkaline > Hypersaline >... | reverse complement strand
GCGGTACCGATCGAAACGGTCTTCGCCGCTCTGGCGCGTCCGGAGATGGGCGGCGAGCTCACCTCCCTCGACGCCCCCCCCGCCGCCTGGCTCGACGCGCGCTCGCCGGCCGGCGCCCAGGCGCTTGGGGCGGCTCTCTCGCGGGCCCGCCGTCAGGCCGAGGGCATCCCCTACTTGATGCGCGCGCACAACCAAGATCCCGAGATGCCGGAAGCCCTGATGGAATGGGGCATGGCGATTCAGTCGCAGCGCCAGTTCGCGGAAGCGGAGCAGAAGCACCGGGCGGCGCTCGCCATCGCGCCGGCCCACCCGCTCGCCAGCCTCTACCTCGGCTCCTCGCTGCACATGCAGGGCCAATACGTCAAGGCCCAGGCGGTCTACGAGGAAGCGCTCGACGCGCATCCCGACGTGGCGATGCTGCACGTGAATCTGGCCGGCATTTTCTATCTCCAGAAGAAGTACGCCGAAGCGGAACGCGAATTCCGTGAGGCGCTCGCCCTCGAGCCTCAGCTCGGACTCGCCCATCACAACCTCGGGATTCTCCTCGCCCACCGCAATCGAACAGAAGAGGCGCGCGCCGAGCTCGAGGTCTTGCGCAACGCGCGCAGCGGCTATGCCACCCAGATGGCGAGCTTCATCAACTGACCGCTGCTCGTCGGGCGCGGCGATCGCGCAGCGTCGCTTGCGGCCGCGGCGGCATCGGCGGCTACAGAAACGGCGGGAACCCCATGCGGGGATCCCGCCGTCGACGTCTGCGGTGGCTGCTCGCAGCGGTGTGACGCGCCGAGACTACTTCTCTTGCACTCCCTCGTCCGCTCCGGCGCTCTCTCCTCCGACCACATAGGCGGACTCGATCACGACCGGCGTCGCCGGTACATCCTGCATGCCCGCCCGCACGGTCGTCTGCACGCCGCCGATCTTGTCGACGACCGCTTGGCCTTCGACCACGCGACCAAAGGCGCAGTAGCCCCACTTGCGCCGCGGATCGTTCGGCTGCGGATCGAGGCTGGCGCGATTGTCGACCAGGCTGATGAAGAACTGCGACGTGGCGCTATGCGGATCCGACGTGCGCGCCATCGAAATCGTGTACTGCTCGTTCGGCAACCCGCGCGCCGCCTCGTTGCGGATGGGCGGGCGTGTCTCCTTGCGCGCCATCTCTTCCGTGTAGCCACCACCCTGAATCACGAAACTCGGGACGACGCGGTGGAACACCGTCCCGTTGTAGAACCCGGACGCAACGTACTCGAGGAAGTTCTCGACCGTCTTGGGCGCCTGCTCGGGATAGAGCTCGATCTTCATCGTCCCGAGCGTCGTCTCGAGCGCCACCACCGGGTGCTCCGTCTCTGCTTTCGCCTGCTGTGCATCCTCCGCCACGGCAACTCCTCCCCCAACGAGCAGCGCGATACACAGCGCGACGCTCCGTCCCCAGTTCGACATGACTCCTGCCTCCTTGGTTGATGGATCAAATGGACCAGCGTTGGTGTAGCGGATCCAAGCCAGGTATGGCAACCCTTGCTCACCCGAGGGATGAGGCTGAGTTTCGGGCGCATTTCAGCCAACCCTATTCCTCAATGCAACGAAAATGCCCGCTCGCAGATTCCCTGACCGAAGATATTTCAAGGGGTTAGGCCCTCCGCACACACGAAAACAACTTGACCACGCGGCTCGCGGTTTCCTATAATCATCGTCGTGAGTTCGTGTTCGGAGCGGGCAGGCAACGAGCCTTGATCCCCCGGGTGGACCGCCGCGGTGGTTCCAGTGAGAGAGAGCCGCAACCATCGCAGGAGGTTACTCGCAAAGGGAGGAGCGCAGAACGGGTTCGACTGGCCGCAGACCAGAGTCTGGCTTCGTTGAGAGCGGGAACGCTTCTCCCGGGTTCACAGGCCAAAAGGAGGAATCGCATCATGAGGAACGCAGTGCTTCTAGTCGTGGTCGGCTTGGTGTTGAGCATCGGCACCGCCAGCGCCACGGTCCCCGACCCGAGCCTTTGCAGCGTGGATCCGACGGACACTCGCCTGGTGATCACCACGACCCCGCAGTATCGCGGCGCGGTCCTCGATCCCCCCGCCGGCACGGAGTTCACGGTCAACGTGCGCAACGCGTCTGACCAGCCGATTCCGAACGCGTTTGTCTCGGTCGTCGCTCTGGTTCCCGGGAATCACGTGGAGTGCGCCAACATCGTCGCATCGGGCAACACCGATGGTGACGGCAACATCACGTTCAACCTGGCGATGGGCGGCTGCACGTACGGCGTCGACGCGGTCGACATCGTTGCCAACACGGTCACGATCCGCACGTATCAGGCGCTGGTGAGCCCGGATCAGGATGCCAGCGGCGCGGTTTCGCTCGGTGACTTCACCGCTTTCGCGGCGGCTTATTCGGCGGGCGCGCCCGGCTGCCACGACTACGACGGCAGCGGTGCCTGCGGTCTGTCCGACTTCACGCTCTTCGGCCAGTGCTTCAACCTGACCTGCGATCCCTCCTAACGATCGCCTGCGGCCAGGTCGACCGAATGGGTGATGATCAGCGGCCCCGGTCCTTGCGACCGGGGCCGTTTTGCTTGCGCGCCACAGCACGGCCGCGGGCGCAGAGTTGATCGCAGCGCTCGTTGAGTGGATGCCCACTGTGCCCGGCGACGCGTTCCCAGACGAGCTCTCGGCCGCGCGACAAGGTCCAGAGGCGTTCCCAGAGATCCCGATTGCCGACAGGCGTCCGCTGCTTGGTCAGCCAGCCGTTGCGCCGCCAGGCGTGGATCCAGCGCGTGATGCCGGCGATCACGTATTGGCTGTCGCCGATCGCTCGCAACGGTCCGCGCGTCTCACTTAGCAGTTGAATGGCCGCGGTCAGTTCCATGCGGTTGTTGGTAGTATGCGGCTCGCCGCCAAAGAGCTCGCGTCCGTCCGGCAACACAACCCCCCAACCGCCGAGTCCCGGGTTCGGATCGGCCCCGCCATCGAACGCGCCGATCGGACGCCCGTCATCGTCCTCCATCACCGGCGCCTCCGTCGTCGCGGTGAAGGCGGCGAGGATTTCCTCCAGCCGGGCCGCGGAGCGCGGAAAGCGCAAGCCGTGCGGGTTCTTCTCCGCGTGCACCGTGCGGCGCTTGCCGTCACGGTACCAGTTGACCACCGTACCGTCTTCGAAGCGCAGCTTCACTCCGTAGGGCAGCGGCTCCTCCTGAAATCGAGGCATCGGTCTCCCCTTCGATGCATCCCCCCGACGCTAGGGCGCCCCGCGCAGGCCCCGGCGGATCCTTCCACGCATCGGCTCGCACTACAATCCGAAGCTCCTGCGCGGTTTGCCCGCCGGACCGCAGCGGCTATACTTGGGTTATACTTCTGGGGTAGCCTACCCTCCCGCTCGGCTCCCGGGCGGAACACCAACCGAGGAGGCGAGATGCCGCCCAGTTTCCACGAGCCGCAAGCCGACCACGATCCCACCCGGCGTGAATTCTTGCGCCTGTCTGCCTTGACCGCGGCCGCCGCCGCCGCGCACCCCCTGCTGCGTGCCCCGGCGCGCGCGGAGCGCGGGGGGCGCGTACGCGGCAACAGCCGGCCGGGCGAGATCGTGATCTACCACGACGCCGCGCTGCACGGCGAGGGGACGATCGATCTCGCTGCGACCGAGGCCGCCGTGCACCACGGCGTGCGCCTGCTAACGGGGGAAGCCGACACCGGGGTCGCTTTCGCGAGCCTCTTCCCGAGCCTGACGACGACCACGACGATCGGGATCAAGGTCAACTGCATCGGCCCCTGCGACACGCGGTGGGAGAGCGTGCGCGGCATCGTTTCCGGCCTCGCGCAGATGCTCGACGGCTCGTACGACATCACCCAGATCCGCATCTACGACAATCGCTACATCGGCGGACACGGCTATACCGCCGCCAATTTCGACTTCGATGGGATTCAGCCGGTCATCGCCACCGGGACGAGCTGCACCTCCGGCCACTACCCGGTGAGCGGACACCAGCTCTCCGACTACGCATACTACAGCGACTACTTGATCAACGTGCCGGCGCTCAAGAGCCATTCGGACCCCCACGAGGTGACGCTCTCGCTCAAGAACCACTACGGCTCATGCTGCCCGCCCAACATCTGTGCCACGGGCGGCCCGCCGAAGATGCTCGACCTGAACACCGACAGTCACATCAAGGAGAAGACGGCGCTTATCGTCCTGGACGGTTTGCGCGGAACCTACAGCGGCGGCCCCGGCGGCGCCCCCCAGTCCTGGAGCCTCTATCCGGAAGGGACGCCCAATACGCTCTTCTTCAGCACCGATCCGATCACGACCGACTACTGGGGGCGTGACACGATCAATGCCGAACGGGCGGCGCGGGGTTGGTCGCTCAAGGACGCCGACTGGATCGAGACCGGCGCCGAACCACCGCACGAGCTTGGGGTTTGCGATCCCGAGTTAATGACCGTGCGCCGCTACGACCCCGCGGGCATCGACGGCGACGGGCCGGCCCCAGCCGGGCTCGGCTGGCTGCCGAATGTGCCGAACCCCTTCCAGGATGCGACGCAGTTGCGATTCCGCTTGCCGCGCGCGGCCGTGGTGCGGGTCACGATCGTCGACGCCGGGGGGCGCCGCGTGCGACGGCTGGCCGAGCGGACCTTCCCGGCCGGCTACGGCGACCTGCGCTGGGATGGGCGGGACGATGCCGGGCGGCGTACCGCGAGCGGGGCCTACTTCGCGCGCCTCGAATTCGAGCGCGTGACCGTCAGCCGGCGCCTGCTGCGTGTCCGCGGCTAGGGAAGGTCCCTAGCGGCACCCCGACCCCCAGCGAAAGGAACGCGCGATGCGTCACCCAGACCGCACGAGCCGCCGGCGCTTCCTAGGATTGAGCGCCGCCGCGATGGCGGCCGGCGCCTGCCCCGCGGCACGCGGCGCGGGCCCGCTCGAGCGCGCGCTGGATACCGCCCGCCACGACCTGCCACGGCCGCGGGCTGCCCGCGGCAATGCCTGGCCGGGAAGGATCGTCCTCGATCATGACCCGGCGATGAATGGACAGGGAACGATCGACGCCGAGCGCGTCGCCGCCGTCGTCCATCACGGGGTGCGCGTTCTGACCGGAGAGACCGACACGGCCGCCGCCTTCGAGGCGCTCTTTCCCGCCCTGACGGCGACGACGCGCATCGCGATCAAAGTCAACTGCATCGGCATGACCGACACGCGGTGGGAAACCGCCCGCGGCGTCGTAGCCGGCTTGGCCCAAATGCTCGGCGGGACGTACGATGTGAGCCAGGTGACGATCTATGACAATCGCGATTTCGTGGACCGTCCATCGAACCCCTTCCGCAACAGCGATTTCACGTTCCATGGCCATACGCCCCTGATTGTCGACAGCCGATCCTACTGCTCCGCCTACTACGTCTATGACGATCACCGCCTGACGCAGTTTCTGGTCGACTGCGACTACGTGATCAACATGCCGGCGCTCAAGAGCCACAACCGCGATCTGCACGAACTGACACTCGCCCTCAAGAACCACTACGGCAGCTGCTGTCCTTCGGATCTGTGCGACGACATCACCGGGCTGCTCACGCTCAACGCAGATCCGCACGTCAAGGGCAAGACCGCGCTCGTCTTGATGGACGCCCTGCGCGGCACCTACGACGGCCCGCCCCAGCAGGCCCCGCAAGTCTGGCAGACCTTCGCCGCCGGCACGCCCAATCTGCTCTGCCTGAGCTCCGACCCGGTCACCATCGAGTACTGGGGGCGCGAGCTGATCAACGCCGAACGACTGGCGCGCGGGATGGAACCGAAGCTACCCACCTACATCGAGCAGGCCTCGGCCGCGCCGTACGAGATCGGCATCAGCAACGAAGCGCAGATGACCGTCATTCGCCACGATCCGGCGGCGATGCCGGAGGGGCAGGTCCGCTCGGGCGGCTGCTTTCTGCTGGCGAACAGACCGAATCCATTCCGCGACGGGACAACGATCCACTACCGCCTGCCGGCCGCGGCCCGCGGGCGAATCGAGATCCTGGATGCCGCCGGCCGCCGCGTGCGCAGCTGGAGCGGGCACCGGGCCACAGAGGGATTCGGGATGCTGGACTGGGATGGACGCAATCGCTGGGGCGCCCCCCTGCCGGCCGGCGTCTACTTCGTCCGTCTGACGGCCGCCGGTACGACTGACGTCAGGCGGATGGTCAAGACGCGCTGAGGCCACAGCGTGGGGCCAACACCCGCAGTGAGCATCCTGCTTCCGGCGCGCAACGCTGCGGCGACGCTGCCGCGCGCGCTGGCGAGCCTCCAGCAGCAGACCCTCACCGCCTGGGAATGCCTGCTCGTCGACGACGGCTCGAACGACGCCACGCCGGCGATCGCCGCCCGTGCGGCGGCGCGCGACCCGCGCATTCGACTCCACCGTCTGCGCCCCGCTCGCGGTCTGGTCGCCGCGCTCAACCTCGCTGCCCGGCGCGCCCGGGCGCCGATCTGGGCTCGCCAGGATGCCGATGATTGCTCGGCCCCGGAACGCCTCGCCGCCTCCCTCGCCTTGTTGCGCAGTTCCCGCGCGCTTGGCGCCGTCGCCACGCAGGTGCGCATCACGTGCCGCACGCCGCTCCCAGAAGGCTGGCGGCGCTATGAGCAGTGGAGCAATGCCTGTGTCACGCCCGAGGAGATCGAGCGCGACTTGTGGGTCGAGAGCCCGCTCGTCCATCCGGCCGTCATGTTGCGCGCGGCCGCGTGGCGGGCGGTCGGCGGCTATCGAGCCGGTCCCTGGCCGGAGGACTACACCTCTGGCTGCGCCTGGCGCACGCGGGCTGGCGGTTCGCCAAGGTCCCGCGCATCCTCTATGCTTGGACCCATCACGCGGGCCGCCTGACGGCAACCGACGCGCGCTACAGCGCCGCCGCCTTCCTCGCCTGCAAGCTGCGCCAGCTCGCGCCCCGCCTACACCGCGCCCGTGTCATCGTCTGGGGCGCGGGCCGCGACGGCCGCCGCCTGGCGCGGGCGCTACGCGCGCGCGCGATCGAACCAGTCGCCTTCATCGACGTCGATCCGCGCAAGATCGGCCGGCGACGCCTCGGCCGTCCCGTCTGGCCCCCGGAGCACCTGCGCGCCGGAGCGCGCCCCAGTCCCGGGCGCGCTCCGCTCGTGCTCGTCGCCGTGGGGACGGCAGGCGCCCGCGCGCTGATCCGCGAGCGGCTGAAGCGGCTCGGGTTTCGCGAGGGCCGAGACTTCCTCTGCCTCCACTAGCGAGAGCGAGAAAAGCCGCTGCGCAGCCGCAAGACAGGCGGCGGAGGGTCGTGCGCAGGCGGCTCTCGCCACCAGCGCGGCCGAACTTCCCGCGCTCCGCCGCCACTGCTAGACTGTCGGTCGCGGGCAGGACCGCGGACCAGACCGTATGCGAGACCGTCGGCGCGGCCGACAAATCATGCGGGGGACACGATGGCGGCGAGCGTCAAGCTGCGCACGTTCAATTACCGGCACGAGGCGGAACTCGCCCGCTCGGTGCTCGCGGCCGAGGGCATCGCGGCCACGATCACGGCCGACGACGCCGGAGGGCAGGGGATCGGCATCCAGTTCACCAATGGGGTCATCCTCTGGGTCACCGCTACGGATCAGGCGCGGGCAAGCGCGATTCTCGATGGCGCACAAGCGGAGGACTAGGACCGCTGCGCGGTACGCCCCCCTTGCCGTTGCTCGGGGGCTTGCCTAGGATCGTGGCGGACTCTTGTCGGGAGGAGGAGCATGCCCCGCCGCATCCCGCACCGCGTGCCGCACGGCGCATGCCGCTTGATCCATATCCTCCAGTGCTTGGCGCTGGTAGGGCTTGTTCCACTCTGGATCAGCAAGGGGGAAGCGATGGACGCGATTCGCCCGCCGGTCCTGGCCGGCACATGGTACGAAGCAGACCCCGAAGCGCTCGCCCGATCGGTGGATCAGCATCTGACGCAGGGACAACCGCTGGCCGAGATCGCGCACGGCCGCCCGATTGCCCTGATTCTCCCCCACGCTGGCCACCGCTGGTCCGGCGATGGGGCCGGACAGGGCTTCCGCACGATCGCCGGCGAGACGGGCGCCGACATCGAACGCGTGATTCTTCTCGGCCCTTCGCATTACCAGCTCTTTCACGGCGCCTCGATCCCTGACGTCTCCGCTTACGCCACGCCCCTCGGCAAACTGCCGCTCGACCGGGATGTGATCGCGGCGCTGCGCGCACACGACCGCTTCCAGAGCGTCGCTGCGGCGCACACGCAGGAGCACTGCCTCGAAATCCAGTTACCCTTCCTGCAGCGCGTGCTGCGGCAACCGATCAAGATCGTGCCGATTCTTGTCTCGCAGCTCGCGCCTGAGGAGTGGGAGGAGACCGCCGCGCTACTGGCACCCCATGTCGACGAGCACACGCTGATCGTCGTCAGCTCTGACTTCACGCATTACGGGGCGCGCTTCAACTACACGCCCTTCGCCAACGACGTCGACAAGAACCTGCGCCGACTCGACAAGGGCGCGCTGCTTCCGATCGTGGCCGGCAATCCCGAACAGCTCGCCGCCTACGTCGCTGAGACCGGCATCTCCGTCTGCGGGTACCGCCCGATCGGGATCCTCCTCGAGCTGCTCCGCCGCGCCGACCTGCAGGCGATCTGGGATGGCGCGCCGGCCGCGCGCGTGCTGGGCTACTACCGCTCGGCCGATCTCGTGGGGGACTTCGATGGATCGGTGAGCTACGCGACGGTCGCCTTCTTCCGGCGCGGAGACTTGCGCGACGGACCGCTCTTCCCGCCGCTGCTGCGCGACGTGCAGGTCGCAGGTGAAGCCGCGCTCGAGACGGGAGCAGCGGGTGCCCCCCCTGGCCCGGGCGCCGATCCGGAGGTGGCCGGCCGCGACCGCGCGCCGGCGATGCCGCTGCTGAACACGGCCGAGCAGCGCCACTTGCTCGCCCTGGCCCGCCGCGCAATCGAGAGCGCCCTGTGCGGAGAGACGCGACCAGATCCGCGTCCCTACCCGGCCGGCGTGGCGGCGGCGAAGCTCGAGACGCCCTCTGGCGCCTTCGTGACGCTGACCGCCGACGGGCGCCTGCGCGGGTGCATCGGCCACATCACGGCCCAGGAGCCGCTGGTCGAGACGGTGATCGACAATGCGCTCAGCGCCGCCTTCCGCGACCCGCGCTTCCCGCCCGTGACGGCGCAGGAGGTCGCGGGTCTGAAGCTCGAGATCTCGGTCTTGACCCCCTTGCGTGAGGTCGGCGGGCCCGAGGAGATCGAGATTGGGCGCCATGGGATCGTCCTCGAGAAGGCGGGTCACCGGGCGGTCTTCCTGCCGCAAGTCGCGCCCGAGCAGGGTTGGGATCGGGAGACGACCCTCGCGCACCTCGCCGTCAAGGCGGGCCTGGCGCGCGACGCCTGGCGCAGCGGGACACGCTTTCAGGTCTTCGAGGCCTTCGTCTTCGAGGAAGCGCACTGATGCGGCGGCGGCGCTTCCTGACCCTGGGAATCGGCGCCGCGGTGGCCGCCTCCGCGCCGGCCTGGATCGGCCCGGCGCGCGGGGCCGCGAGCGAGGCCGGCTCGACGCTCGCGGCCTATGACGCTTTCGGCGATCCAACCCTGCGCGGTCGCGTCGCTTCGGCCGGCGACCTGATCCCGCCCGGCGCCGCGATACGCAGCGCGCGCGATGCGCTGCCCGCCGCACGCGTGCGCACGCGCCTGGCCGCAGCCTTGACCACGCTGCTCGGGGACGACGCCTGGCGCCGCATCTGTCGGCCGGGAGACGTCGTCGCCCTCAAGCTCAATGCCCTCGCCGCACCGGGCCTCGCGCCACGGCCGGAACTCGTCGCGGCACTGGTCGAGGGCATCCGCTCCACCGGTGTCGCCGCCGGGGACATCATCCTTTGGGACCGCACGACGCGCGAGCTGGCGCGCGCCGGCTTCCCGCGGCAAACGTCGGCGGGTGCCGTGCGCGCCTATGGCAGCGACGCGCTGCGGGGCGGAGGGTACGCGCGCGAGCTCGAGAGCTGCGGCGCGGTCGGCAGTCTCGTCTCGCGGATCCTGACCGACTACGCGACGGTCCTGGTCAACGTCGGCGTTCTCAAGGACCACGATCTCGCCGGCGTCTCGGCCGGCATGAAAAACCTCTACGGCGTGATTCACAATCCAAACCGCTACCACGACAATGCCTGCAGCCCGTACGTCGCCGATGTGGCGGCGCTCCCGAGCGTCCGGCAGCGGCTGCGGTTGACGGTCATCGATGCCGTCGTCGGACAGGCTCACGGCGGACCGGCGCATGATCCGCGCTGGAGCTGGCCCTGCAACCGGCTCTTGCTCGGCGTCGATCCCGTCGCCGTCGACTCCGTCGCCCGCGATTGGATCAGCGCCCAACGCGCCGCGCGCGGTTTGCCGACGCTGAGCGAGGCGGGCCGGGACCCACGCTGGTTGGCGGTCGCCGCCGCCCGCGGTCTGGGCCAGGCCGCGGCGATTGAGCTCGTGGAGGTCTGATGCAGCGCCGCCAGCTCCTGCGTCTGCTCGCCAGTGGCGCCTGCGGCGCGTCGCTGCTCGCGCGCCTGACGGGCGAGAACTGCCCCGCCCAGGACGCGATCGACTTCGCGCTGCCGCCAGGCGAGCAGCGCCTCGGCGTGGCTCCCGCAAAGCACTTCGACCGCCTGGGCGACGGGCGCGTCGTCTGCCGGCTCTGCCCGCGGGAATGCCGCATCGCCGATCAGGAGCGGGGCTACTGCGGGGTGCGCGAGAACCGCGGCGGTGACTACGTCACGCTGGTCTACGGGCGCCTGGCGGCGATCCACGTCGACCCGATCGAGAAGAAGCCGCTCTTCCACCTGCTCCCCGGAAGCCAGGCGCTTTCGCTGGCCACACCGGGCTGCAACATGGAGTGCCGCTTCTGCCAGAACTGGCAGCTCTCCCAGTTTCGACCCGAACAGGTCGCCTCGCAGGCGGCGCCCCCCGAGCTCCTACTGCAAGCAGCCCGCCGCCACGCGGCCCCGGTGATCGCCTACACCTACAGCGAACCGACGATCTTCTATGAGTACGCGCTCGACACGGCGCGGCTGACCGCGCGCCATGGCGTGCGCAACGTGATGATCTCCAACGGCTACATCCAAGAGGCGCCGCTGCGCGAGCTGGCCCCTCATCTAGCCGCCTACAAGGTTGACCTGAAGGCCTTCACCAATCGCTTCTACCACGAGCAGTGCAATGCAGAACTCGCGCCGGTGCGAAGCACGCTGGAAACCCTGCGCGCGCTCGGCGTCTGGACCGAGATCGTCGTTCTGATCATCCCTACGCTGAACGATGATGACGCCAGCAATCACGAGATGTTCCGCTGGATCCGCAGCACGCTCGGGCCCGATGTGCCCGTGCACCTGACCCGCTTCCATCCGACCTACAAGATCTTGAATCTCCCGCGCACGCCGGTGACGACGCTTGAGCGCCTGCACGCGCTCGGACGCGAGGCAGGCCTGCACTACGTCTATCTCGGCAACGTGCCGGGCCACGCCGCCGAATCGACCTACTGCCCCCGCTGCGGCGCACGCGTGATCGAGCGCTACGGGTACCTGGTACTGCAGGTCGATCTGCAAGCGGGTCGCTGCCGCGCCTGCGGCGAAGTGATTCCCGGCGTCTGGAGCTAGATGGCGCGCGCGCCTGCGCGGCGGGACCATCCGAGCGCCGCCGACGCCTTGACCGCCGCGAGCAGCAGCAACGTGCCGTCGATACCCAGGAGCGGGATGAAGAAGATCCCCGTCACAAGCGCTCCGGCGACGGCGCCGCCGTGATCGACCGCATCGCTCCAGCCGCCGGCGCGCACGCGCCCATAGCCGCGGGCGCGCGCGAGGTGCGCGACGGCCCAGGGAAAGGGTGCGGCGGTCAGCCAGCCGGCGAGGAGCATCACACCGAGCAAACCGCCGGTCGCGACCGCCACGGGCGCCCGCGCCAGCGCGGCGGTCAGCGGCGCCGCCGCCAAGAGGAACGCGACCCAGGCAAGATCACTCACCGCCAGCGCGCGCTGCGTCGCCGAATGCCGTCGCGCCCGGCGCTCGTTGCTCAGCGCGCCGGCCCCGAGGCCGAGCATGTAGGCCGCCACGACAAGCCCCACGTGCAGGTACAGCGTGCCGCGGATGCTCTGGAAGACGAAGAGCAACAGCAAGCTCATCCCCATGCCCGTCAATCCGGTGCTGGCGAGGCTGACGAGCGCGGGGCCGTGCGCCGCCCGCAACGGCCAGGCGGCAAGCAGCAGCAGCGCCAACCAGACGACCGCCGCGAGCCAGGGCTGCGCGCGCGCGTGGGCGAGGAGCGCGCCGGCCGGCGAATCGGCCAAGCGCGCCCAGCGCCGGAGCTGCTCGAAGTAGGTGATCGGACGGCGATCGCGGTTGGGAGGGACGGTTAACGCCTGCGCCGCCAGCTCGGCCGCCAGCGTCTCGATGCGTTCGGCCGGGTAGAGCTGGCCAAAGAGTGCCGCCGGCCACGGGCGACGCGTCGGCCAGGCGCGGGCCCGCCGTGCGGCGAGCGAGTCGGCGTTCCACGTCAGGGGCGATCGGCGCATCTCGCCCGCGGCCCCACGCGGTTGGGCGGCGAAGAAGCAGTGCTGCGGCCCGGGCGTCACGCGCACGTCGGCGAAGCAGGCGCGCAGGGCGGCATGGATCGAGGCGCGCGCCAGCGACTCTTCGGGGCTGGCGACGTTGGCCGCGCCGGCGAAACGCAGCGCCAGCATGCCGCCCGGCCGCAGCAGCCGCGCGCAGAGGGTGAAGAACTCGACCGTGTAGAGCCGATTGCTGGCACCGCTCGCCGCGCCGCCGTGCAACACGGCGATCTGATCGTAGCGCGCCCCTGCGGGATCGGCCGCCGTGCTCCGGACGAAGGCGCGCGGATCGCGGGCCACCCGCTCGAGAGCGCCGGTCGGCGGCAGATAGTCGCGCAACATGCGATCGAGCTGCGTATCGGCGCGGACGTGGGTCGCGAGCGCTCCCGCTCGCTCTGCGAGCAGCGAACCGGGACCGAGCAGCGCGGGCGCCAGGAGGAGCAGGCGCCGCGGCGCCGGGTGCTGGGTCACGATCTGCGTCGCTGCCAGGCTGTCGACATAGGGATCGCGCAGCGCGCCGCGATAGGCACCATCCAAGTAGAGCGATAGCTCCTGCTCGCGTTCGGCGAGAGTGACGTGATGATAGGGCGTATCGAACTGCTCGACCACGTCCGTGCCGGTGGCCAGCAAGCGCCAGCGCAATGCCAGCGTCGCCCGATCGAGCCGCGCCAGCGTCCCGCTGGCGAGCAGCGCGGCGGCCAGAACGCCCGCGAGCACCTCCCACCGCGCGCGGCGGCGCTTCAGGCTGGCGACCAGCGCGGGGAGCGCGGCAGCGCCCAAACCGAGACCGAGCAGCGGCAGCGCCGCCATCCGGCTCAGCGCGATGAGCGACGCACAGGCGCCCCCCGCCATCGAGCCCAGCGCCTCGAAACCGTACGCGCTGCCGGCGCCGATGCGCTGCGTGCTCAATCCGAGCGGAAAGAGCCAGCCAGTGAGCCAGGCGGCCGGCACGGCGGCGAGCAGCAGGAGGCCGGCAAAGGGCAGCACGCCGAGGTAGCCGCCGCTTTCGGCGCAGAAGAGCAGGCCGGAGGCGCGAAAGGCGATCACCTGAGCTGCGCCGAGTAGGGCCAGCAGACACAAGCCGGCATCGAAGCGCGAGCGGCAGGCGCCTGCCGTCCCGGAGGCGCGAGCGCGCCGGGCAGCGACCCCCAGGCGCGCGCCGGCGCCGATGCCCGCCAGCCAGACGGCGAAGAAGAGGCCAAAGCCGATCTCCCCGCCGTGGAAGACGAAGAAGGCCTCGCGCAGGAGCAGTGTCTGAATCAAGAGCGAGAGCGCACCGAGCAGGAAGAAGCGCGCGCGCATCAGCCCTTGCGCGGTGAGCGACCGGCGCGCGGTTTGACCGCGATCACCTCCCCCGTCTCAGCCCGCTCGAGCGCCAGGCCGATGCGGGCCGCCCCCCGGCAGAGCTCTTCCATCAGCGGCGCCGCGGCCGCCATGCGCCGGCTGCGGAGCAGTTCCTGCGCCAGACGCTCGGCCGGCCAACCGCCGCCGACGATCTCACGTACGTCAGTGAAACCGATGCGGGTCAGCGTGCGCACGAGCCGCGCGCCCGTGAAGTGCTTGAGTCGCACGCCCTGCACGTGGCGCACATCCTCGGGCGGCAGTTCACGAATCGTCCGCGTCAGACCGCGCTCGAGGCGCGGGTCGCGGTGCGGATAGAGGTCTTCGCGACAGCGCCGGGCCCAGGTCGCCAGACGCTTCGCGTGCGCCGCCTGGCGCGGCACGACTTCGGCCAGGTAGTCGCGCTGCTCCGACGTCGCCGCCCAGGCGATCGTGTAGTCGATCCAGTACGCGCCCCCATCCCCCGCTTGAATCGTCACCGCCTCACGCACCGGCTCGGCCATCCCCGCGAGCTGTTCGTAGCTCATGCGGAACACGCCGCCGGGGCGGAGCACGCGAAAGACCTCACGCAACGCCGCCTGCGGATCGGGGGTCTGCTCGATCGAGGTGGCCGCCACGACTCCATCGAAGCTCGCCGCGGGGAAGTCGAGCGCCGTCGCCGACATCACCTCAAACCGCGCCTTGCGCGTGCGCATGCGCTTCGCGTTCTCGCGGCAGACGGCTACCCGTCGCTCGCCCGGCTCGATTCCGACAACCTCACGCACGTGCGGCGCCAAGTAGAGCGCCGGCCACCCGTCGCCCGGTCCGATGTCGAGCACGCGCTCGGCCCCTGCCAGCGCGAGGATGAAGTCCCAGATGCGTCCGCGGTGGTTCCAATGGCCGGCGTCGGTGGCGGCGAGGGGGCGGTGGATCTCAGGCAGGCGATAGGCCGCCTGCGACGGCATGCGTTCGAAGCGCAGATGGGCGGAGTCGGTCATCTTGGGCCGGCGGTGTCCGGTGATCCACTCCAGGATCCCGCTCGGACTCGAGACACGCGGCATGGGCGGCCTCCCTTCCTTGAGAGGGTGCCTCACCCTCATACCACAGGCGGCCACTGCTCGCAAGCTGCTCCGCCCACCGCACCTCCGGCGAAGCGACTCCGCGCTTGCCGCCCGTAGCCCACCCCCGTAGGGTAGCCTGCGAGTCGCAGCCCACACCCACACCTAGGACGGTGATGCCCAGCGAGGACAATCGGTCGAGCCGCTCGCCGGCGGTTGCTTCGCACCCCACGCGCGCGTCGCGTGACTGGCTCCTGCTGCGCGGCGACGCGCGCGACGTCTGTCGCGCCCTGCGCCCGAGCTCGCTGGACCTGGTCTACGTCGATCCGCCCTTCTTCTCCGGCCGGCGGCGCACGAGCGGGCACGCGAGTTTCGACGACCGCTGGGACGGAGGAACGGACACCTACCTCGCCTGGCTGCTCGCGCGCCTGGCGGCGATGCGCGATCTGCTGAAACCGACCGGCAGTCTCTTCGTCCATCTCGACTGGCACGCGGTGCACGCGGTCAAGGTTGGACTCGACCGGCTGTTCGGGCCCGCGTGCTTCGTCAACGAGATCATCTGGGCCTACCGTACCGGTGGCGCCGGCCAGCGGCGGCTCGCGCGCAAGCACGATACGATCCTCTTCTATGCGCGCTCATCGGCCTACAAGTTCCACGCCCTGCGTGAGCGGTCGCCGCTGGCGCACGCGTACGGCTTCGCCAACGCCGGGGTCGCGGTCGATGCTCAGGGGCCCTATCGCATGGCCTTGTTGCGCGATGTCTGGGAGATTCCCGCATTGCGCGGGAACATGCCCGAACGCGTCGCGTTTCCAACGCAGAAGCCCCTGGCGCTGCTGCAACGGATTGTCGCCCTGGTAACCGATCCGGGTGACCGGGTGGCGGATTTCTTCTGTGGATCGGGCAGCACGCTGGTGGCAGCATTGCGGACCGGACGGCGCGCGATCGGCGCCGACATCGCCCCGGCGGCGCTCGCCCTCGCCGCACGCCGGCTCAAGGAGGAATCGACATGAGCCTCAAGCAGACTGCTGTGAGCATGGTTCTCGGCCTCGTCCTCATCGCTGCGGCCGGGGTCCCGAACGCGGGTGCGCTCGAGCCGGACGCGGGCTTCGCCCCGGTCCCGAGCGGCTTCCCGCCGAACGGTCTGCGGCCCCTACCGGCCGATCAGGTCGCCCAGCTTGCGGTCTCCCCGCCGGCGCCGGCGCTCCAGATGCCCGACTCGCTCGACTGGCGCGCCGAGGGGATCATCACTCCCTCGCGCAGCCAGGATCACTGCGGCGCCTGCTGGGCGTTTGCCGCAATCGCCTGCATCGAGGCGAAGGCGATCCAGGCGGGCGCTCCTCCGACGCTCGACCTTTCCGAGCAATTCCCGATCTCGTGCGACACACTGATCACGTTCATCCCGCCCAATGAGTATCGCAGCGACGGATGCTGCGGCGGGTTCGTGTTCGTCTTCGACTTCTTGAGCGACAACGCGGCGATTGCCGAGGCGCACTTCGCCTGGGGCGACGGTGACTTCGACGGCGAGGGGCCGCGCGCCTGCGCCGCTGAGCCGGACTGGAACACGATTCCCTGTCCCAGCTCCTGGCCCCCCCACGCGGGCTGGCGAGTAACCAGTTGGAATCTCCTGCCCGTCGGCCTGGACAATCTGCCGACGGTCGCGACGCTGAAGACCGCGCTTCAGGATGGGCCGGTCTGGCTCGGCTACTACGTCTATGAAGACTTCTACACCTACTGGCAGACGGCCGACCCGGAAGAGGTCTACCAGCGCCAGACAGGCGCCAACACCGGTGGGCACGCCGTCCTCCTGATCGGTTACAACGATCGCCTGAACGCCTGGCTGGTCAAGAACCACTGGGGCGCCACTGCGGGCCCCAACGACGACGGGACGTTCTGGGTCCACTACACCGACCACAACTGCAGCTTCGGCCTCAACGCGACGGTCGTCAACGGCGTCATCGGCGGGTTGACCGAGGAGCATGCCTGCTGCGTCGGCGATGAGTGTTTCCTCGTCAGCGGCGCTGAGTGCATCGCGCTCGGCGGCGACTGGCTCGAGTCAGTCGACGCCTGCGACCCGAGCCCCTGCCCGACACCGATCAAAGAGGTCAGCTTCGGAACGCTGAAGGATCTCTTTCGCGAGCAGTAGCGGCGGCGGCTCAGCCGGCGCGGCGACCGCGCCGCGACCGGCGGCCGGCGGTGCGCAATCGGTCGCCGCTAGGTGAGCGCATGATCGAGAGCGGTCGCGATCCGCTCGCCGGCGGCAGCAAGCCGTGCCGGCGAACCGACGCCGAAGCTGAGGCGCAGATAGCGGTCCCAGGCAGGTCCGAAGGGTGCGCCGGGCACGGCAACCACGTCATGGCCTTCGAGCAGTTGCGTCGCGAATTGCTCGCCGCTGGCCACCGCCGCGGGCAAACCGACGAAGGCGAAGCAGGCGCCATCCGGCGTAGCAATCTCAAAACGTCCATTCGCGCGCAGGGGCGCCAGCAGCGCATCGCGTCGCCGCGCGAGCCGCAGACGTTGCTGCGCGCAGTAGTCCTCGACCTCGTCGCGCGCCTCGAGGGTGCGCGCGAGCGCATACTGGGCCGCATGCGCCGCGCAAATGACCGAGCTGTCATGCACCTTGAGGATCTCATTCACCAGGGCGGCCGGGGCGGCCAGAAAGCCGAGACGCCAGCCCGCCAGCGCGAGGCTCTTGGAGAACGAACCGACCGTCACCGTGCGCCCGCTCAGCGCCGGGAGGGCAGCCGGTGAGAGCGGCTGCCTGCCCGAGTAGAAGAGCTCCTGATAGGTCTGGTCACTCAGAATCCAGACATCGTCCCAGCGACGATCGGCGGCGAGCGCGGCGCCCAGCTCGCGGACCCAGGCGTCCGGATAGCGCGCGCCGGTCGGATTGCTCGGGTTGACGAGTGCCAGCACGCGCAAGCGTGGGGTCCACGCATCGCGGATCTCCGCCACGGATGGCACGAACCCCGCATTCGGTCGCGCCTCGACGGCACGAACCCGCCCGCCGAGCAGCCGAACCGTCATCTCATGATTGAAATACCACGGACTGAGCAAGAGCGCTTCGTCGCCCGGCGCGAGCAGGACGGAAAGCGCTTCGTAGCTGGCCTGGTTTGCGCCCGGCGTTACCAGCAACTCGCGCTCCGGGTCGCAATCGATACCGAACGCGCGCGCGAGATAGACCCCGAGCGCGGCGCGCAGGCGCGGCAAGCCGGGGTCGGGCGTATAGCGGTGCACGGGCGTGCCCTCCGCCCGTACCCCCTCCACGATGGCCCGGAGGAAGACGGGCGGCGGCGCGTAGTCGACCATCGCCTGCGCCAGCACGTACAGATCCCGGCCGGCCGCACGCCGCTCCGCCGCGCGCGCGGTCAGCGCCGTGAGCGGCGGCGCCATCGTCTCGCGGACATGCCGGGAGATCAGCATGGCGCCACACTCACGGGAGCACGAGGAAGATGCAACCGCGCAGTCGCCGCAGCGCCGCTTGCACTCGCCGGCAAGCGGTCGGGACGCTGACGCCGAGATCGGCGGCCATCTCCTTGAGCTCCTTGCCCTCCATGAAGCGCTTGCGCAACACGCGCGCCTCCGCCGGAGCCTCCGCTTCGAGCAGCCCGAGCGACGAACGCACGAGGGTCGCCAGCGTGTCGCGCCCGGCAACCGGGTAGCACTCGGGCCCACGTTCCTCGAGCTTGGCGCGCACGCGGCGCCGGCGCCGCAGTTCCGAGATCTGCTTGTGGCGCAAGATGCCCCAGAACCAGGCGAAGAAGGCGTCGGCGAAGTCGCCGCCCTCGGCGACCCGCAGCCGCTCGAGCCCCTGCAACGCGGCCAAGAGCGCCTCCTGGAAGAGGTCTTCGGCATCCTCCGGGTCGAGCCCGGCGCGCACGGTGCGGCGGATCCAGACCGGGCGCAGCGCCTCGATGGCGTCCCACGGTACGGCGTCGCGCCGCTCGGGCGCCGCGCAGGCGGCGTCCCTCGCCGGGGCCGCAGGCACCGGCGCGCAGCTCGCTGCGATCAGCGCCTCGACCGTGGCGGCCGTCGCGGCGGCTTGCGCTCGGTCGCGGCCCGCCGCTTGTCCCTCGCCGGCTCGGGCCGGCGCGGGGGCGGATGGCCGAGTCAGTATGTCGGATGGACAGTCTCGTCCGGAAACATGGCAACTCATTGTCGGACCTCGTTCTGCTAATGAGCCGAAGGTCGAGGCCGACAGCGCTTGGTTTCGCTCCCGGATCAGTTTGGTGTGACTGCTCCCGTCGTCGGCGAACCGTCATATGGGTTCGCTGCCCAGAGCCGGATCGCGCGGATCAGCTCGAGCGAGACGGGGCAGACGTGCGCGGGCAGGGAGCTACGCGCATGCCGGCGTCCGAGCCGCGGTGGACCGCTGCTGGCCCTGCAGGCCGAGCACTCGATCCCCCGGATACGGCGAACACGGGTCTACGGCGACCGCCGTAGAAACGACTCCGGTCGTGATGACCCCGTTCGTCGTACCGGCCAGCCCGCGGACAAAGCCCCCGCAGAAGCTGGCATTGCGGTTCATCGCCTTCTGCCGATTGAGGGCTTTGCTGGACGCGAACATGTTCGTAGCCTTTCTCCTAAGGGTGGACCGCACGGGGATGCCCCCGCGCGGATACGAATAGTTACGACAAAGCTTCGCACGCGCGGGGCGAAGTTTTCAACGTTTTTCACCCCGCGGCGGCGAGTGACGAATGAAGAAGACCGGTTCATCCCCACCAGCCGGCCCCTCGCTCTGGCGCCGCCGCCACCAATGGGGAACGGCGTAGAGCGCAAGCGCGGCGCCGCCTGCCGCTAGGATGATAAGCGCTACGGTCCAGATGATCATCGTGCTACTCCCCATCGGTTCCCGTCATCGGCAAGTCATGCGATGCCGCCTCGTCGAGGGCCGCCTCCAGGATCTCGCCGCGCCGTCCCGCGCGCGCCTCCTCGTGGGCGGCAAAGAGCGGGCGCCCCTGCTCCAGCGCCGCCCGCAGCAGATCACGCGGTTGCAGCGGCTCGGCCGGTGACACCTCGACCGTGAGACTGCCCGTCAGCACCTCCCAGTCGGGCTGGTCGGCCAAGACGGCCCCCATCTGCCGCTGGGCGAGGCCGCGCACGCGCTCGGCGAAGGCCCGCGCGCCCGGCTCGTTTTCGTGACACAGCAGCACCGCCGCGCTCTCGGGATCCGGGTGCGTGACGAGGTCCCCGCCTCGGATCTCGCGCCGCAGCAGCGCACGGAACTGCTCCCAGGGGGCTTCGCTGCCCGGCTCCGGCAGCGGGACAAGGCGCGGGCGCGAATCCGCGGGCGCCGCCGCGCGCGCCACGCGCCGGAAGGTCACCAGACTGACCGGGCTCGAGAAGCGCGCCGCCGCGCGCAGCGCGATCTGGACGCCATCGAGAAACTCCGGAACGGGCAAGACGAGCTGGCGCGCCCGGGTGGTCAACGTGTCGAGCAGGTGCTGCTCGCGCCCCGTCTCCATCGCGGCCACGTGCATGCGGCTCGCCATGCGGATGCGGGCCGCGACTTCGCGATCGTCGAACGGCTTCTGGACGAGATCGGTGGCGCCGTTGAGCAGCGCGCGCACCCGGTCGGAGCGGCGGCGTCCATGGCCGGTCATGAGGATGATCGGCGCCCGGTAGTTGCCCTGGCGCAGCGCGCGCGCGATCGCGAACCCCGAGAGCTTCGTCAATTCCATGTCGAGCAGCATGACATCGGGTACCCAGGTGGCGGCGCGCGAAAGCGCGGCCACCCCATCGCTGACGCGCTCGACATCCATCGTGCGGCGCAGCAACTGGATCAATGGCTCCAGCTCCTCGGCGGGCGGCGCCGCGAGCAGGGCCCGCCGGCGGCGTTGCCGCTCGCGCTGCGCCAGTTCCTCTTCCTCATCTTCGGGCGGCATGGGAACCGGCACCGGACCCGCCTCGAGCGCGATCGCATAGGGAATCATGCGCCCGCTTGCCGAGAACTGGCGCGTGCGCTCGACGCGCAGCAAGAAGGGGCTCTCGGCCGGGTTCTTGCGACAGTGCGAGCTGCAGAGCTCGACGACACCGGCACACTGGGCGCCGAGCGACTCGCGCAATCCGGGCCGCTGGCGCAGCTGTTCCGTATCGTCCAGGAAGAGCGCGCTCCAGTTCCAGTCGCGCAGGGTCGCGGCCAGCAAATGCACGTCGCGCTCGATTTCCGAACCCCGCGGATATGGATCGAAGAGCGCGCTGGACGGATCGAGCACGATCGCCTGCACGTCGTGCGATTCGCCCGCCGCCTGCAGCTGCTCGAGAAAGGCGCGCATGCCGTGCGTGCGCACCTGCGCGGCGACGCCGGGACCGTAGCCGGCGACGACCAGACGCTCCTCACGCCAGGGACGGTCAAGCGAAAGGCCGAGCAGGGAAGCTTGTTCGAGGAGCGTCTCGGGCGGATCGGCCGTCAGGAAAAGCACGCGGCGGCCCGTCCCGATCCACCCATGGGTCACCTGCAGACCGAGAACGGTCTTGCCGACACCGCTAACCCCATGCGCGAAATAGGCTTGCCCCGGAAGTACGCCGCCGAACGCCTCATCCAGCAGCGGTACCGACATCCCTGTTTCCATCCTCGCGCCTCCTCACGATCGGTGCGCCTCGACCCGTTCGCCGGGGGCGCGAACGGCACGTTCCTCGTCCTCTTATCTTCCCTATCGGATCCTGCTTGCCCGATCTGGAGGCTCGGCCTTGCTCGCAGTGCGGCGGCTTCCTATGCTCCCGGCGATCGGCAGTCGGAATCCAGGAGGTGGCCCGTGTTGATTCTCGCCAGTCAGTCCCCCTATCGCCGCGCGTTGCTCGCGCGCCTCGGGCTCCCCTTCGAAGTGGCTGCACCGCAATTCGATGAAGCTCAACCGACCCCCGATACCGACCCGCGGCGACTGGTCGTTGGCAACGCCCTCGGCAAGGCGGTCAGCCTGCTCGCCGCGCATCCGGGCCGGGTCATCATCGGCAGCGATCAGGTCGTCGCGCTCGGGTCGCGCATTCTCACCAAGCCGGGGACGCCGGAGAAAGCGGTCGCGCAACTGCTCGCACTCGCTGGCCGGGAGCATGAGCTCCTGACGGCGGTCGCCGTGCTGCGCGCGCCCCCGCCGGCGCCAACCGCCTCCGCGGGGCGCGAGGGAGAGGCGCTCGATCCGCCGTCGCCCGACGACGTGGCCGGGGCGACGGCGGTCGTCGTCAACCGCCTGCGCATGCGCGCTTTCTCGCGTGAGGAGGCGCGCACCTACGTCGCCGCCGAACAGCCGCTCGACTGTGCCGGCGCCTACAAGGCCGAGGGCCTCGGCATCAGCCTCTTTGAATCGCTCGGCGGCGATGACCCGACGGCGATCGTCGGGCTGCCCCTGATCGCCACCCTGCGCCTGCTGCGCCGTCACGGTATCGACCCGCTCCGGCCCGGCGCCCACCCCGCGAACGCCAACGATGCTGGCGTTCGAAACGGAGATCCGGCCTGATGAAGCTCGTGGCGGCCGACTGGGCCGTGATCCTGCTTTACGCCGGTTTGATGCTCGGCGCCGGCGTCTACTTCTCGCGCCGCGCCTCGCGCTCGGTGACCGACTTCTTCATCTCCGGCCGAGCGCTGCCGTGGTGGGTCGCCGGAACGTCGATGGTCGCCACGACCTTCGCCGCCGACACGCCGCTGCTCGTCAGCTCGATCGTGCGCCAGGAGGGTGTCGCCGGGAATTGGATCTGGTTCAACTTCGCGATCAGCCATGCCCTGACAACCTTCTTTCTCGCCACGCTCTGGCGGCGGGCGCAGGTGGTAACCGATGTGGAGCTCTGCGAACGCCGCTATGCCGGAGCGCGCGGCCGCGGGCTGCGGCTCTTCAAGGGCGCCTTCTTCGCCTTCGTCACCAACAGCGTCGTGCTCGGCTGGGTGATCCTCGCCATGGCGACGATCTGCGAGGAGGTGCTCGGGTTGCCGAAGCTCGCTACGATCGCCGCCGCCGTCGCGTTGGCGACG
>Ga0180435_10001672_pt1 | contig 22871 bp, 17 predicted proteins | sample SS_ome_3_FD_132467 | JGI IMG/M metagenome (GOLD analysis project Ga0180435, IMG submission 132467) | Hypersaline lake sediment archaeal communities from the Salton Sea, California, USA - SS_3_S_1 metaG | ecosystem: Environmental > Aquatic > Non-marine Saline and Alkaline > Hypersaline >... | reverse complement strand
GGGACAAGCATTTAAGGAAGCACTTGGGGATAAGCGGGGAGTGGAGCGATATGCCTTTACCCTGCCCATGGATGAAAGCCTGGCCACTGTGGCAGTGGATTTTGGAGGCAGGGCATGGATCCAGTGGGAAGCTGAATTTACACGTGAGAAAATAGGCGATGTGCCCACCGAAATGTTCTTTCACTTTTTTAAGAGCTTTTCGGATGCAGCCCGGTGCAATTTGAGTATCCAGGCTACAGGGAGCAACGAACATCACAAGATCGAAGCCATCTTCAAAGCATTTGCCAGGGTCCTGGCCAGGGCTGTGAAACTGGATCCGGATAACAACAAACTACCCAGTACCAAAGGATTACTTTGATTCTCGCAGATCATGAATGTAGCCATTATTAAATACAATGCAGGGAACATCCGCTCGGTGGATCATGCCTTACTGAGGCTGGGTGTAAAGGCAGAGATTACTGACGATCCCGATGCCATCAGGGCCGCCGATAAGGTGATTTTTCCGGGGGTGGGAGAAGCAAAATCCACCATGCTGTATTTGAAGGAGCGGGGAATGGATCTTTTACTGAAGGAGCTGAAGCAACCCGTGCTGGGAATATGCCTGGGGCAGCAACTGATGTGCAAAGGATCCGAAGAAGGAAATACCAGCTGCATTGGCATATTCGATGAGGTGGTTCGTCGCTTTCCCGGTGGGGAAATGAAAGTGCCCCACATGGGCTGGAACAATCTCAGCAAGGTGAAGGGCAAGCTGTTTCCCGGGCAGTTGGAGGGTGCTTATGTTTATTTTGTACACTCCTTTTATGTGCCTGTATGTGAGGATACTGCTGCAGAATGCAACTACATAGTCCCTTTTAGCGCTGCGATGCAAAAAGACAATTTTTTTGCCACCCAGTTTCATCCCGAGAAGAGCGGGGATCCGGGAGAACTCATCCTGACTAAATTTCTGGAATTATGATAGAGATTATTCCCGCCATAGATATCATAGAGGGCAAGTGTGTCAGGCTTACCCAGGGTGACTACGACCAGAAGAAGGAGTACGGGGATCCCCTGGATATGGCCCTCAGCTTTGAGGACCATGGAATCCGTCGCCTGCACCTGGTGGATCTGGATGGTGCCCGGGAAAAGAGAGTGGTGAATTACCGGGTCCTTGAAAAGATCGCATCACGTACTTCCCTGGTGATAGATGCAGGTGGTGGTCTGCGCAGCCACGAGGATCTTCGCATTGTATTTGAATCTGGGGCCCGCATGGTGACCGGCGGAAGCATTGCCGTGAAAGACCGCCCCATGTTTCTGAGCTGGCTGGAGCATTACGGGGCCGAACGAATAATTCTGGGTGCCGATTTTAAAGCGGGTAAGATCGCCGTCAGTGGCTGGTACGAAAGCACTGAACTGGATCTGAAGGAGTTTATTTCGGACTACAGGACTCAGGGGATAACAAGTGCCATTTGTACCGATATAGAGAAAGACGGAATGCTTTCAGGTCCGGCCCTTCCAACTTACAAAGATTTGAAAGCCCTTGATCCGGAGCTGTATCTGATAGCCAGCGGGGGTATCAGTCAGATGAAAGATATCATAAGCCTCGATGAGGCCAGAATCGATGGTGTGATTGTCGGTAAGGCTATATACGAGGGAAAAATAGAGCTTAAGACCATTAAAAACTACCTGCTAAATAAAGGATAATATGCTGGCAAAGAGAATTATACCCTGCCTGGACATCCGGAACGGCAAGACGGTCAAAGGGATCAACTTTGAAAACGTGGTGGACGTGGGGGATCCCGTGGAATTGGGAGCCAAATACGCACGCGATGGAGCCGACGAACTTGTATACCTGGATATTACGGCCACCCACGAGGGGCGAAAACTGTTTGCCGACCTGGTTAAGAAAATCGCTGAGCATCTGAATATACCCTTCACGGTGGGCGGAGGTATTGATCGCCTGGAAGATGCAGACCTTCTTTTATCGGCTGGAGCGGATAAGGTGTCTGTAAACTCTTCCGCCGTGAGAAATCCGGCATTGATTGACCGAATTGCAGGGGGCTTCGGAAACCAGTTTGTGGTAGTGGCCATTGACGCCCAATGGAAGGAAAACTCCTGGACTGTCTTTGTAAACGGAGGCCGCATTGCCACCGATAAGGAACTGTTCTCCTGGGCCCGGGAAGCGCAGGAAAGGGGGGCAGGAGAGATCCTTTTTACATCCATGAACCACGATGGGACCAAGAAGGGCTTTGCCTGCGAGGCATTGAAAGAACTTTCGGATACACTCTCCATTCCCATTATCGCCTCCGGCGGAGCTGGGTCCAAAGAACACTTTGTGGAGGTTTTCGAAGAGGGAAAGGCCGATGCAGCTCTGGCGGCGAGTATCTTTCACTACAACGAAATCCCGGTGCCAGACTTGAAGTATTACCTTAGAAAGAACCAAATAATAGTCAGATAACATGGATTTTAACAAACTGAATGGAATCCTTCCTGCCATTGTGCAGGATGCCAAATCCCAAAAGGTGCTGATGCTTGGATTCATGAGCCCGGAGGCCCTGGAAAAGACCAGGGAACTGGGCAAGGTGACCTTCTACAGCCGAACCCGGGACAGGCTCTGGACCAAGGGCGAGGAGAGCGGAAACTTCCTGTTTGTGGAAGAAATCCTGGAAGATTGCGACCGGGATACCCTCCTGATCAAAGCCAGACCGGCCGGCCCCGTCTGCCATACAGGCAGTGACACTTGTTTTGAGGAAAAAAACAGGGATGAAAACTTCCTTCAGCAGCTACAGGACCTGATCCATCAGCGAAAAGAAGAGATGCCGGAAGGATCCTATACCACCTCCCTCTTCCAGAAAGGTATCAATAAGATCGCCCAGAAAGTGGGAGAGGAGGCAGTGGAGCTGGTCATTGAATCCAAAGACGACAACGAGGACCTCTTCCTCAATGAAGCAGCCGACCTGGTTTACCACCTCCTGGTACTATTAACAGCCAAAGGTAAAGATATCCAGGATGTGGTATCCATCCTGGAAGAGCGTCATAAGAAGTAAAAGCGCTTAGTCTTCAACGACTATTTTTTCAATTTTGTCTCCCTGAACGATGGCATCAATAACCTCCAGTCCGTCAACCACCTTACCAAAGCAGGTATGCATGCGGTCGAGGTGACTGGTATTGTTACGGGAGTGACAAATGAAAAACTGCGATCCACCGGTGTCCCTGCCCGCATGGGCCATGGAAAGTACACCACGATCGTGGTACTGATTGTCTCCATCCAGTTCACACTTGATGTTATATCCGGGTCCACCCATACCTGTTCCATCGGGACAGCCTCCCTGGATTACAAAATCGGGGATGACGCGGTGAAAAGTAAGGCCATCGTAAAAGCCATCCTTGGATAGCTTGAGGAAGTTTTCGACGGTGCCGGGAGCATCTTTGTCATAGAATTCCACCTTCATGTTACCTTTTTCGGTATGGATTGTTGCTTTACTCATGTTTCGTGTTTGTTTTTATCTCATTAATTGTTCGATATCATCCATTTCTTTGGGAGCATACCTCGATAGGTTTAGGTTGCCTGATTTGGTGACCAGAATATCGTCTTCGATACGGACACCAATATTCATGTATTGTTCGTAGATGGGCGCAATTTCTTTGACAAATTCTGCGATTTCCGTGCTGTCGGCATCTCTTTGGAACATCTCCTGTGCCTGGTCCAGGGCATTCTCCCTGAAATAAATACCTGGTTCAATGGTTATTACCATACCCGGCTCCAGGATTCGACCGTGATATTGGCCCACATCGTGCACATCCAGTCCCAGAAAGTGGGAGGTTCCATGTATGGTATAGAATGTGACCTGCCAGGGGGATTCAGGATCCGTGACCAGTCCCATTTCATGCAAGCCATTGTTAATCACTCTTTTCACTGCTTCGCCGGCGTCCGTCAATAAATTTCCCGGAACCATAAGTTCAATAGCAGCTTTCTGCGCTTCCAGCACCAGCTGGTATATTTCCCCTTGTTCCTTTGTGAATTTACCGTTTACAGGAATGGTCCGGCTGATATCGGCTGTATAATAGCCGTATTCGGCTCCGATATCCATAAGCAGCAGATCCCCATCCTCCATCAGACGATCGTTGGGTTCGTAGTGCAGCGTGGTGCTGTTGGGTCCCGAGCCAACAATGGAGTTGAAACCGGGCATCTGCGAACCATATTCCAGATAACATCCCTCAATAACAGCTTCGATCTCAAACTCGTATTTAGCGGGCTCACATTCTTTCATTACACGGGTGAGAGACATGGCTGTAATGTCTGCTGCCTTCTGCATTCTTTCCACCTCCCAGGGAGCTTTAAAAACTCGCATTTCATCTACCAGATCACCTATGTGCCTGATGTCCAATTCGTAATCTGCACCTGCTCTGTCCCGTAGCTCCTGTTCGAAGAGCCTGTCCGAGCGATCCATATAGATGGGCGATCCAGTTTGTAGCAGGCTATCTACCAACTGCATAATCCGGCTGCGGCTCAGCACCTCCCGGGGTCGGTACCTGAGTTTCAGTTCCTCGGCACTCAGCTGATTGCCATCATAGATTCTGGCTCGTATGTTCCGGGAAGGACCCGACAGCACAAAACGCAGATCCGGATCATCGTCCAGAAGGGCATAGGTGCCTGAACCTGTGTGACCTGTGAGGTAGTAGAAATAGTTGTTGGGACGGAACTGGTGTCTGTTGCGGCTTTCAGAATCCCATGATCGGAGTACAACCGTTGCACCATTAAGTGAGTCAATTACCTGATTGCGACGCATTTCGAAACTTTCCGCCTGGGAAGGCGTATACTCAAGGTCGGAAGGATCTATGCTCAGGGGTATCATCCATGATCTACCCCCTGAATTATAGCATCCACTGACTACTGATAAGTAAAGAAGAAGCAAGAGGTATTTTTTCATAAATTCTGTGAATTACAAACAGGGATGCAAGTTAGAAAAAGATTCGCTCATACCATCCTCAGATATAAGATCTGCCTGATTTTAGCCACCCTGATAAGCCTTCCTCTGACGGCCCAGAAATACACCCTGGAAAACTATACGGCCAAGACCGGTTTGCCCCAGAATTCTGTAAATGATATTGTGCAGGACTCCCAGGGATACCTCTGGTTTGCCACCCAGGGAGGTGCAGCACGTTTTGATGGCTATGAATTTGAGCATTTTAACGCCCTGAACGGTCTGCCCGATGATTGGATCAACTGCCTACTGGCCGATCAATCGGGAAGGATCTGGTTCGGGACCCAGGGAGGACTGGCTGTCTACGATGGAGCTGAATTCAGGAGCTATGGCGAGGAGGGCGGACTGGTGGGGAGCGATGTCTTCGGCATGGTGGAAGACCTGGACGGAAATATCTGGGCCTGGACAGCCTATGGCCTTTCGGTAGTTACCTCCGATACCATATTGAGCTATACCAAGGGAGACCATCTTGCCGGGAACACGGTAGTGGATGTGTTGGTGGATTCCCAGGGTAGGGTGCATGTTGCCACTTTTGAGAATCAGGGAATCACCATTTTTACAGATCCCTACACTTCAGCCCTTGACCGAAGGAAAGAAATTTTCAGGGATATAATAGAGGTCCGTCCCGGTGAAATCTGGTATGCTTCCCAGGACGATGGGATACTGGTACAGGGGAAAGCCGGGGAATACAGGCTGGGTACCAAAGACGGACTTTCGGATACAGTAGTTTTATGTTTGTTGAAGGACAGTCGCGACAGGATCTGGTGCGGAACCTATGAACAAGGTCTATTTGTTTATGAGGACGGGCGTTTCCGGAATGTTCCCAGTCCCTACGATGAAGAGCCCATTGCTATGGAGTTGATTGAAGATCAGCAGGGTAGAATCTGGATCAGGGGCTTTATAGAGGGCGCCTGGATGCTGGATGGGGATCGTTTTACGGAGTTCAGTGTGGAAAACTCCCTGGCCACCGAGGAAGTTAATGTGCTTTTTGAGGATAAGTACGGCAGCATCTGGATGGGCAATCCGGGAGGAGTTTCTAAATTCGGTAAAGCCATTTTTGAAATCTACGACAGGGATCATTCCCTTCCCGATAATCACATTGTCTCAGCATTCATGGATTCGGAGGAAACCCTCTGGTTTGGCTCCGGGATGAGTGTTTGTGCCCTTAAGAAGGGTGAATTCAAAGACCTGGGTTATATTTCTCCAGAGGATTATCTCTATCGCCCCAGGGTCATCAGTGAGGATCCGCAGGGAATGATTTATGTGGGCTCGGACGACAGACTCTTCAGGCGCCAGGGACAAACCTGGGTTGAGGTAGAGTTGCAGCTCGATTCCCTTTCTGCTTCCTTCAACGATCTGCTTTTTCTTCCCGATCAGAGTCTCTGGTGTGCCACCGATCGTGGAATTCTGATTCACCTTGAAGGTGGCACCAGGCTGCTGGCACCTGATCATGGTTTGCTGCATGAGGAGGTTTTTGATCTTCATTTGCTTGGTAATCAGGTATTTTGCGCTACCAAAGGCGGAATTTCAGTTTTTGACCTGCAGGGCAGGCATGTGAGAGACTATACCACCGATGATGGACTGGCCTGGAACGAATGCCTGGATATAACTTCTGACAGGAAAAGATTCTTATGGGTGGCCACCAAAAGCAGGGGGATCTCCAGAATTGACCTGGAGCAGCCCGACTCCATCGAGTCTCTGGATATGGACTTAGGTTTGATCTCCAATTCAATAAGCTTTGTGGAACTCTACGATTCCCTCACCTTGTGGATAGGGACAAACAGGGGGATAAATGTTTTGGATCTCGAAAGCGGGGAAATTGCATTGTATGGGCAGGACGAAGGATTCTATCCCCTGGAGCCCTATGCCAGGGCCCTGGCAAAATCTGAAGACGGGACACTGTGGATCGGTACCGTAGAGGGACTAGTAAAGTACGATCCGAGGTACGACATAAGCTATTTGAATTCCCCTGACCTGATCCTCTATCCTCCCAAGGTTAATGGCGTACTCTATTCCGGTATGGAGAAGGGAACGGGCGTCAGCGGGATCTTCCCCGGAGAGATGGTATTTCCCTACAGCAAGAGATCCATGGAATTTACCTTTACGGGAATCCACACAATCATTCCATCGAGAAACACCTTTTCCTGGAATCTGGATGGTTTTGATAAGGAATGGACTGCACGCTCAAATGAAAGAACAGCCAGGTATGACCGCCTGCCCAGTGGACGCTATGTTTTCAGGGTTAAAGCCTTTAATCTGGACGGGATCGAGGTGGACAAGGAAGCCAGTTTTGCTTTTGTGATCAAACCACCCATTTACCGTACCATCTGGTTTATAATCCTTTATGTGCTGAGCGGTCTGGCACTTATTTATGGAGTATTTAAATACAGGGAAAGGCAGTTGATCCGTGAAAAGAAAATCCTGGAACTAAAGGTCAGGCAGAGAACCAAGGAAATTGAAGATCAGAAGGTGGAGATTGAAGCTCAGAGGGATGAAATCGTCGAGCAGAAAAGTTATGTGGAAGAACAGCGTGATCAGATTGCCCTGCAAAACAAGGAGATTACCGATAGCATCCTTTATGCCAAAAGGATCCAGCAGGCTGTCCTGCCCGGGAAAAGAACCCTTGAGAAGAATCTGCCCGAGCATTTTATACTATTTAAGCCCAGAGATATTGTGAGTGGTGACTTCTATTGGGTGGAAAAAAGCGAGGAAAGGATCATTGTATGTGCGGCAGATTGTACCGGGCATGGGGTGCCCGGAGCTTTCATGAGCCTGTTGGGCCTGACCTTCCTGAATGAAATAGTGAATCACGATGGTATACTTAAGGCATCCCGGATTCTGGACCGGCTTAGGGTCAACATCATTCGATCCATGTCGCACAAAGACGAAACTGAAATGGCCAGGGACGGAATGGATGTGGCCCTGGTGGTAATTGATTCGCAACTGGATATCCTGGAATATTCCGGGGCTTTCAATTCTCTCTTGATTGTGCGAAATGGGGAATTGCTTGAATATAAGGCAGATAAAATGCCTATAGGCATGTATGTGGGAGAAGAAGGACCTTTTACCAACCATAAGATACAGTTGGAAGTGGACGACATGATTTATATGTATTCCGATGGCTTTCCGGATCAGTTCGGTGGAGAGAAAGGCTCCAAATACAAAGCCAGGCCCTTTAAGCGCTTGCTGACCGGCATGAGTGATAAACCGGCTAAAACTCAATTAAGCCTCCTGAAGAGCGAACTGACAAGCTGGATGGGGACTGAAGACCAGGTGGATGATATCCTGGTTATGGGAATCAGATACACGAAAAATTTTAAAGCGAAATAAGATGAAAAGAAATCTACTTGTTTTATGCTTGCTGCCATTGACCCTGGCCCTTGGCGCACAAGAGCTGGTCACAGGAAGCACAGATGTGGTGGGACATTCGGGATATCCCACTGAGCCGCAGCTGGTGGAAGCCGACCAGGAGAGTTTTTATTGGATTTCAGGATCCAATTACTCCAGCGTTAATCACCCCTTATTAACAGAAGTATATAACGATTACAGCAACATATTCTTCATTAAATATGATGCGGAGGGTAATCCCAAGAGCTCCAATTACATTCGGGGAACCTACTACGCCCGGAATGCGTTCTCATTCAAGGGGGGGCTTTCCCTACTGGCTAAATCTGACCAGGATGTGGATGCCAGCGGGCAGCTGCTCCCCATAGGAAATTCCTATGAACAGGAATTTTTGGCCACCTACGATCCCGACTGCAAACTAATCAAAGCAGTGAGCATCTGGAACCTCGGTTCCAGCGATTTCATCTATTCCGATGCAAAAATGGATCCTGAAGATGGGTCAATATATGTGTATGGGATAAGCTCCGATCCCAAGGAGCTGGTGGGTTTTGGAACGCTGGGTCAGGATGTTTCTGAGAGGTATTTCTATGTCATCAAGTATAACCGGGATCTGGAGCTGCAATGGGTCCATACCGCAGGTTTTGATATGACCGCTTCCGGCATTTCGGCTTCTTTTTCAAATATGGATGTACATCCTGGAAAGGATGGAGGGGTCTTGGTTACCGGACTCTACCATGAAGACAGCAGTCCTTTGATCCACGGCAGGTCACTGCCTCCCTATGCAGATTCCTACGGTATGTTTGCAGTGATGCTGGATGCTGCCGGCAATTCACAATGGGTGCAGGATGGAAGGCAAAATGGCTTTGCTTATGCCAATCGCATTTTTGAAGCATTCGCAATGCCCAATGGCGATTTTGTAGTGGCTGGTGTTTGCAGCAGGGGGTATTTTAAGTTGGGAAATGCTGAATTCACCTTTCCCGGTGGAGAAAACTACGAAAACCTGTTTGTGTACAGGATGACTCAAAACGGAGAATTTCATTGGGGGAGACCCATACAGAACATGAGGCCCAACCAGGATAAAAAGAAGAAAAGCGCCCAGAGTGATGTATTCCAGTCCTATGTGAACTACGATGCCATTAACTGGAGGAACAAGGTCCTCTACCTATCGGGATTTTTTAATACCTCCACAGGATTCTCCATAGCTGGAAGAGCCCTGGATGTTACATATGCAGAAGGTATTTTCACCGCCGCCCTGGATATGGAATCAGGAGCGGAAATCTGGGGATACGGACTCACATCGGACTACCTGAACCTTCATGGTTTTGATGTGGATCGTTCCGGTAATGTCTCCCTGATGGGATCTCATAACGAAAGTCAGGATCTGGAAGGCATAGATGAAGCACCCAAACCACCTGGTGTTACAAATTTTCTCTTCCATGTGGGAATTGATTATGATGGAAAGGCTCTCTGGTATAACAACGCCAACCTGTTGAATGGACCCTATTACTACCGCCTGACCGGAGTGGACCTGGAGGTACTTCCCGATGGTCAGGTATTTTCTTCCATGTACATGACCGAGGTGAATAACCTGGTCATTGGATCTGCAACTCTGCCGGCCTCCAATTATACCTACTCGAGCACTTTGGTGGAGTTGAAACCCGACATAGAACTGGGGGGTATCGTGAGCGATGAAACAGGGAATCCGGTATTTCCGGGAATGGTCAGGGCAGTTAAGTCCTCTGCATGGGGATCTTATCCCATGGTGGATTCCGCTGAGATACAGGATGATGGATCTTACCTCTTCACCGAACTGTATCCGGGAGAATATGTGATTCAGGCACGGACCGACATTCAGGACTATCCCGAGGGTATTCCCACCTACTACGGGAACCAGGAACAATGGAGCAGTGCACTTTCGCTGGAAGTGACCCCCGATATCAAGGCCAATATTCTGAATATTACCCTGTCTGAAGTTCCCAAGTTTACCCCCATGGACGGTTCCGGAGAATTGAACGGAACCCTTTCCACCGAGGAAGGAACCTACCTCAAGGGAACTATGGCACAGCCCAAAAAGCGAACCGGAGTGATTTTGCTGGGTAAGTCTAAAAAATCCACCCATTCCGGCGACGTGGTGGCCTATGTGGAGTCGGACGATCAGGGCCATTACGTGTTTGACAACGTACCAGACGGGGAATACCTGTTGGTGGTTGATGTGGCAGGCCTGGATATGATGGATACCCACGATGTGACCATAGCGGGCAATCAGATCATTTCCGGATTGAATTATACCGTTAGTAACGAAGGTATCTATGCCGGATGGCCTACGGCAGTGAGCAAGCCTGAACCTATAGTCTTTAAAATCTGGCCCAATCCGGGCGATGGCAGGATAAATCTGGACTTACCGGTAGCGGGTGAGTACATGGTGAAGACCTATTCCACGGATGGCAGGCTAATCAGAAGTGATATTTTCACTTCTTCGGGCGGTCACAGCACGCTGGATATTTCCGGGGAGAATAAGGGCCTGTATTTTCTTCAGATCGAAGGACCTGAGACCAATACGACACGAAAGTATATAAAAAGATAAAGTATAGGCTTCGCCTATGTTCGAATGGAAAGTGTTAGAGCGTAAAGTGTTAGATAAAAAAACTCCGGGATGTCCCGGAGTTTTTTGTTTATTGTGACCTGAGAAAGTGTTCTGCTTAGCTCATCTCGGCAATGGTCCTGGCGATGATGTCGGCACACTCCATAAGCTGCTCTTCCGTGATCACGAGGGGAGGAGCAAAGCGTATAATGTGCCCATGGGTGGGTTTGGCCAGGAGTCCGTTTTCCTTTAAGGCCACACAAACATCCCAGGCGGTTTTACCATTGGTGGGTTTGATAACGATGGCGTTCAGAAGTCCTTTACCACGAACCAGTTCAAGCATTGGAGAATCAATGTCTCTGAGTGCTGCCCGGAATTTCTCGCCCAGTTCCTCGGCACGTTCTGCCAGCTTCTCCTCCCTGATTACCTCGAGGGCGGCAATGGCTACCTTGGCGGCTACGGGATTTCCCCCATAGGTAGATCCGTGTTCGCCGGGTTGGATGCAGAGCATGATGTCATCGTCCGCCAAAACGGCGGATACAGGGTATAATCCGCCTGAAAGTGCTTTCCCGAGGATCAGGATGTCCGGACGGACCTCTTCGTGATCACAGGCCAGCAATTTTCCTGTTCGTGCCAGTCCTGTCTGTACTTCGTCGGCAATGAAGAGTACATTGTTTTCCTTACATAGCTCATAGGCTTTGCTCAGAAAGCCACTGTCGGGCACATATACTCCTGCCTCACCCTGAATGGGTTCCACCAGGAAACCTGCCACATTGGGATCTTTAAGAGCTTTGGCAAGTGCGTCGGTGTCGTTGTAGGGTATGGTAACAAATCCAGGGGTATAGGGACCAAATCCCTTGTAGCTATCCGGATCGGTCGACATGGAAATGATGGTGATGGTACGTCCGTGGAAATTACCCTCGCATACAACTATTTTGGCTTCATTATCCGGGATGCCTTTCTTATCATAGCCCCATCTGCGACAGAGTTTTATGGCGGTTTCATCTCCTTCTGCACCGGAGTTCATGGGCAGCACTTTGTCGTAGCCAAAATACTTGGTGATATATTCTTCAAATTCGCCCAGCATGCTGTTGTAGAATGCCCTGGATGTGAGAGCAAGCTTTCCGGCCTGTTCTGTCATGGCACCCACTATCTTGGGATGGCAATGCCCTTGATTAACAGCTGAATAAGCAGACAGGAAATCATAATACTTCCTACCCTCTACGTCCCAAACGTACACACCTTCTCCGCGGTCAAGCACCACGGGAAGCGGGTGATAGTTATGCGCACCATACTTGTCTTCTCGCTGGATGTAGTCTTGTGAATTCATAATAAGTAAATTCTGATGTGAATATTTTAACGATTTGTAAAGGTAATAAAACCTTTCTCAAGGTATGACTGTTATAAAGGGTAATAATACTCACTTTCTATTCTGTAAAACATGGATACCATACACAAGCTTATCACCGATCGATGGAGTCCGGTGGCCTTTGATTCACGCAAAGTGGAATTCGAAACACTTCACCTGCTTTTTGAAGCTGCCAAATGGGCTCCTTCAGGCAGGAATTCCCAGCCCTGGCGATTTATTTTTGCCAGCAGTGACATGCCTGATTATAAGGTTCTTCTGGGCCTTCTCTCTGAGAGAAACCAGGTGTGGGCCAAAACTGCGCCTCTTCTGGTTCTGCCCCTGGCCCAGATTATTTCTACCTATAAGAACAGACCCAACAGACTGGCTTTTTACGAAGCAGGAATGGCAGTGGGCAATTTGCTGATCCAGGCTACCCACATGGGCCTGATGGTACATCAGATGGGTGGATATGATGTGGAACGGGCCAAAGAGGAATTGGTGATCCCCTCCCGTTACGAACCCATGGCCATGATGGCCATTGGTTATAAGGGGGATGTTGCGTCACTTCCTAAAGAGTTAGCTGCCCGGGAGGAAAAGGAACGAAGTCGCTTGGAAATCAGTAAATTCCTGGTGGCAGGAAGATGTAAATAGTCCCTAAAAACTGATTGACACCTTCAGATTAAACCTGCGCCCTGTGAGGTAGTTGGGAATGCCAAACATGCCCGGAACTCCTCGCTGGTCGGATATGGTACGCACCCACAGGTAGGAAGCCTCATTCTTGATGCCCAGGAGATTAAAGACCTCCGCACTGATCCATATACTTTCAAAGAAGCGGAGCGGATTACGCTCACCCCACACATCGGTTTCCCTTTTGATCACCTTGGAGAAGCCAATATCCACCCTACGATAGGGTCGCATTCTGAGTGAGCTGTGGTATTGTTCATCATTGGGGCTGCTCAGGGGAAGGCCAGTAGCATAAAATGCATTCAGATGTACCTTATATCCCGGATGGTTGGGGAAGTAATCCTGGAAATAGAGTCCAAAGGAAAATAGCTGGTCGGTAGGTCTGGGGAACTCACCGGCAGGTTTCCGGATGAAATCACTGCCGTTCCATTCAAGCATCACATCTCCTTCCACGTCTTCGCGGGTTTGCAGCACTGAGAGGGTGAACCAGGACTCGGCACCGGGTACAAATTCACCGTTTAATTTGAAATCGATTCCCCTGGCATAACCTTGTGAAATATTCTCCCCTGCATAGGATAGCCTGACATTATCAATCTTATAAGGGATCAGGTCGTTAAGCCATTTGTACCAGGCTTCCCCGGTAAGCTTGAAAGGTCTGTCCCACAGAGTAAACAGGAAATCTCCTCCAGCCAGCAAGTGAATGGAACGCTGGGGGCGGATCTGAGGATTTACCGTGCCGTCAGGCATCCTCATCTCCTTATAAAAGGGGGGCTGGTAATAATATCCTGCGGAAATATGGAACATCATATCCCGTTTCCAATTGGGCTGGGTACTAAAGGTAAAACGCGGACTGATCATGGTGGTCCGGTTGAAGTTCCATACGCTGGCACGAATACCGGTAGTCAGAAAGTAATCGGCGTTCTCCCGGTTGATTTCCAGGGTGTTCTGTACAAAAGCGCTGTACTGGTCGTAGCTTAACTCATTGCTGGATCTTCGCGATTTTGTCAGGCTAAGATCTGTCCCGTTATAGGGTATCACATAGCCTGCAGAATCGAGCAGCTCCCATTCGTTAATCTGGTCGTCGAAGTCCTGATACTGGTAGTTGAAACCCCATTGCATGAGATTGTTCCCACTGCGGTAGCTGCCCAGATGTGATCCAGATATTACTATGGCATTCAGGTAATTACGAGCGTGTACCAGGGAGGTTCCCACGCCAATATTGAGAATGGAGTCTCCATAGGTTTCAGAATCTACGGTATTGTCAAGCTCATTGATCCAGTATTGTCCCTGGATATCAAAAGTCTCTTCTTCGGAGGTCCGGAAGGCTGATCCGGTGAATTTCAGCGACAGACCTTTTACCGGGGTCCATTTGAGAGATAATGCTCCCAGAAAGGTGTCGTATCGGTCAACTTCCTGGCCATCGTAATAGATCCTCAGGTTCAGGGGCAGGTCTTTGGTACCAAATTCCGTATTCCGCGTGCTGGGAATAAATTGATAGAGATTGGAAGAGTAATTTCCCAGGAAGGAAATTTCCATTTTTTTGCTGAGCTGGTAAGTTAGCAGGGTCTGGAAGTCGGAAAACTGAGGTTTGTAATCCCCACTGGTTTCCAGGGAATTAAGCAGGTAGGAGGTGGTCTTGTAACGGTAACCGGCCAGGAAGGTGAAGCGCTGGGTAGCTGAAGCCCCTTCCAGGTGGGCAGATGCCCCAAGCAGGCTGATGGTGGCAGATCCTCCAAAGGACCTGGGCCTTTTATAGGTGATATCCAGAGCGGAGGACATCTTATCACCGTAGCGGGCATCGAAGCCTCCGGCCGAAAATTTGATGGAGGAGACCAGGTCGGAATTCACGAAACTCAGGCCTTCCTGCTGCCCGGAACGCACCAGAAACGGCCTGTAGATTTCCACATCGTTCACATACACAAGGTTTTCATCGAAATTCCCACCTCTCACTGAATACTGGGAACTCAGCTCATTGTTGGAACTTACTCCGGCCTGTGATTTGATGATGGTTTCTACTTTTCCCGTGGTGGTGGGCATGTAGTTCAGATCCTCCACATCGATGCGTTGGAAGGTAGAGGCCCTTTCCTGCCTGGCGCTCACCGATACTTCTCTCAGTGCCCTTACATCTCTGAGTAAGCTTAAGTCCTGATTACGTGATTCACCTGCTCTCAGCCGGACCGCAAATTGTTTGCTTTGGTAGCCCACGCAGGAGATAACAACCGTGTAGGAGCGCCCCGATGGAATTTCCAGGGAATAACTGCCATCGGTCAGGGTCACTGTTCCCACTCCAGTCCCCTGCAAGGCCACAGAGGCAAATTCCACAGGATCTCCGATGCTGTCTCTCACACTTCCTGTGAGCATAGCCTTTTCCTGGGCATTCGTTACCATGGCCAGGCCAAGCAAAAGCGAAATTAGTGACAGGCGGTAGTCCACTAGCAGATGTTTCTCGAATATAGTACTAACTGAGGAAATAAGCCCGAAATTGTGCAGGAGCTTTTTAATCATCCTGTTTGAAGTCGCCCCGCTTCAGGGCATCGAAGAATTTGGCCCAGCGCATGGGATCAAATATGGTATAATAGGGCGTTTGACCGGCCGTATAGAGCTGGTTGTATTGTTGCTTCATCACCTCCCGGAAATTGATGTTGGGGCTGGGGCCAAAATCATTCATCTTGATCTGGGTTTTAATCAAGGCGATGTTGTGATAAGCCCTTTGTTCATCATCATCAGGGAGATCAAGAGCCAGGAAGGCTTCTTTGAACTCCTGGTAGGTTTTCCAGGGATATATTCTTACCTCGGCCAGCTGAAAGGTATCACTGACCATAAATATATCGGCAGGGTACTGTTGTCCCCCCAGGGAATCAGGGATAACGTGTATGGTTCCCTTGTGTCCCATGTGGCTGAAGAGTATGGTATCGTTGGGTCTGACCACAAAAGAAAACATGCCCCTGCGGTCGGAAGTCGTGCCTCGTCTGTCTGTCAGGATAATGATGTTCACATTAGGCAGGACGCGATGCTGCAAATCCCTTACAATACCGGAAAATTGCACCAGTTCCTGTTCCTGAGGCTTTTCCTGATCCCTGTTCCTTTTTCTCTGTGCATCCACATTAATCCAGGCTCCTCCGAGGAGTATCATTCCCATCAGCAAACTCATACCGGCCCTATGTGTGCCTAAAAACATACGCCAAAAGTAGATAAAAAACTGTGGTATCAGACCGAGCGGCTGTATTTATGGAATATTTTTTCGAAATATTAACACTTGCAATAATTGGAAGTTTACCAATATTCTTGCTATATTACATACCTAACGGTAGGTATGGTACTTATGGATAGCAAAGAAAAAATATTAAATGTAGCTTTCACCCTTTTCCTTCAAAAGGGCTACAGAGATGTGTCGCTGAAAGAAATCGTTAAGGAAGTGGGCCTGACAAAGGGTGCCTTTTACCACTATTTTGATGGAAAGGAACAATTATTTACAGAAGTCATTGATGGCTATTTCATCAGTCTGAGCGATCATATTTATGAGCAACTTCCAAAGGTTCATCTGGAAATGTTTATGACAGGTTATCAAAAGGTCCTGTCCGAGCAAATCGACCGATTGACTAAGGATGCCGTGAAGGAAAAAACCATATCCCTGTCCTATTATTATTTCGCTTTTGATGCCCTGCGCATCCTGCCGGATTTCGGAGTAAAGATGCAGGAGATCCAGTTTCGGGAAGAACAAACCTGGATTGAAGTTATTGAAAACGCCATAGCCAGCGGCGAAATCCTCAGTTCCATCGACTCTCAGGAAATTGCCCGGCTTTTTATTTCCTCCAAGGACGGTTTAGGCATTCAGGTAATCCTGGAAAACAGGCTGAAGCAATTTAGCAAGGAGATTTTCAACCTTTGGGTCAGCATTTACAAACTGATTAAAGCCTGAACAGGTCCGAAGGACAATACCTACCGGTAGGTATGTAGCTTCAAGCCTCCATAATCCTGAGATGCAAGCTCAGACAGCTCATTTTTTATAGGGTTCTTTCTAAGGTCCGCTGAGAATTAGCTATTTTGCCAGAATATTTATCAAAAATGCCGCCGGACAGTCCCACATTTATATCTTTGTAAGCTTAGTGACAATTATTTTCAGGATGGGTATCTAAACCACGATGTAGCATGAAAAATCCCTTTCCGATTTTTTCAATCCTCTTTATCCTGGCACCATTCATTTTTGGAAGCACTGCAATCGCAAATACGGTTCAGCAGAGAAAAACCGATAGTTTACGATTGGAAATAGAAGAGCGAAACGGAGCCGAAAAGATAACTTCTCAATTAGAACTTGCACTTCTAATCTTCGAAAACAGCAATCAGGAAGCAAAAGAACTTGCAAAATCAGCTTTGTCAAGTGCTAAGGAAATAGGGGATATTGACCTGCAACTGCGTGCCTTCCTGGTCCATGGGAGGGTATTTATGGGATCAGAGGAGCTCGATTTATCTCAGGCCTACTACGATTCTGCTTTATTCCTATCCGATTTAATTGCTGAAGTGGAGTACAAGGGAGAGATTTTATTCCGACAGGGTGTTAACCAGTATAAAAAAGGTGACCAGGTTAAGGCTCTGGAAACCTACGCTGAGGCTCTGGCAGCATGCAGAGAAACTGAGAACTTCAAAATAATGGGTTCAGTTTATTCTATGATGGGGACCATATTCCGTATTAACGGGATGTACGACCGAGCCATTGAGTATAACATTAAATCCGCTTTGAATTATAACAAAGCCAATTATGAAGAAGGAAACGCCTGGGTAAATTATTTGCTTGGAAGGATATACACCGACATAAATCTACCTCAGAGGGCTCTTGATTATTTTTATGAGTCATTAAGGATTTATGAGCAGTTCGCCTCCATGGATGGCAATAAAAATGGAGTTTCCATATGCCAGGAACAAATAGCCTTGCAGGAGTTGAGATTGGGAAATCACGACAAGGCTCGTTCCAGCATTGATATCGTTTTACGTATACATACCGAAGGAGATTCGAAATACGGCATATCCAGTGCATTTACCATCTTCGGGAAGATCGAATATTCTGCTGGAAATTATACGCTGGCTGAAGATTACTTAAGAAAATCGCTGGATCTGAAAAGGGAAATAGACGATGTAATGGGCTATTCTGCCAATTACGAATACCTGGGGCTTTGCCAGGTAGCTACAGGTCAGGTGGAAGAAGGAATAATTACCATAAAGCAGGGACTCCAGCAGGCAGAAACAAATCTGCAGAAAAAAATCCAGCTGGACATCTGTAAGAAACTTGCTGAAATCTATATGAGCATAAATGAGCTTGAAAAAGCGAGTTTTTATCAAAATGAAGTAATTGAAATTCAGAACGATCTATTATTTAGAGCGGCGAGCGTAAAAATGGAGCAGCTTCAGGCTTTTTATGAAATCGATGAACAAAACAGTCAGATTTTGGAACTGGAAAAGGAGAACGAAATCTCGTCTCTGAGAATACAACAGCAAAGAACCTTTCAGGTTGTAATGGTCATAGGAATATTGCTTGCACTGGTCTTAGCCATCGTTATATATCTATTTAACAGGAAGATACAGCGCAGTAACCAGCAGCTGAAGGAGTTAAATATTACCAAAGACAAACTGTTCTCAATCATTTCGCACGATTTACAGGGTCCGATGGGGACCACCCGTGGACTAAGTGAAGTATTGCTTGAGAAACTGGATGATAAAAGCGATCCGGATTTCAAAGAGATCCTTCAATCCATGCATAATAATATCAATGAAACCTTCGATTTATTGACCAATCTTCTGCAATGGGCCCGTACACAAATAGAGGGAATCAGGTTTAATCCTGAGATACTTACCCTGCATGCTATAGCCAATAAGGTTTTGAAATCCCTTTCCTATCAAGCGCAAAAGAAAGGTATAAAACTGAAGGTTGATATTGAAGAAGGTGTTGAGCTTAAGGCCGATGCAAATATGTTGGATGCCATAGTGCGTAACTTGATATCCAATGCCATCAAATTTACCAACGAAGGGGGAAATATTGTGATAAGTGCAATTCAGAAGCATGATGGTACAACGATTTGCATAAAAGATGACGGCATTGGAATGACTTCAGACACTATGAAAAATTTGTTTTCTCTTGATACAAATACCAGCACACATGGAACTCTGGGTGAAAAGGGCACCGGGCTCGGACTTATTGTATGTAAGGAGTTTGTGGGATTGCATAAAGGTGAAATATGGGTGGAAAGTAATCCAAATGGAGGCAGTACATTCTGTTTTACAATTCCCGTCAGCAAATGAGTTGATTGACCCCGCTTTCTTGAGACTCATTAATTGAGAGGACCATGATAAATCAGTATACAATTACTCTAAGGCCTTATCCCCGTGGATTCCATCTGATAACCCGTGAGGTAGAGGAAGCAGCCGGACCCTTGCCGGAATCGGGCCTTATGCATGTGCTTATTCAGCATACATCTGCAGGACTGACCCTCAATGAGAACGCAGACCCATCGGTCCGGGACGACTTTGAGTCCTTTATGAATCATCTGGTTCCCGAGAACCATCCTTTGTATTCACATATCTATGAAGGAGCCGATGACATGCCTGCCCACCTGAAGGCCTCGCTGATCGGACATTCGGTCACCATACCCATTTCCAGGGGAAAACTGAACCTGGGCACCTGGCAGGGTATCTATCTGGGTGAGTTTCGGAATCGGGGTGGATCCCGCCGCCTGGTTATTACAATAAGTTCTTGATAAACAGATTTATATATTCGGAGATCCAGTCGAAAACAGGTTCTTTAAGCATGTTTTAGAATAGCTTAAGCCCTTTCTTATTTTAGGTAATTTTGAGCAACTCAAAAAGCTGTTGTTCATGTCCAGATTTGTATTATTGGGAGACGAAGCCATTGGCCAGGGAGCACTGGATGCAGGCCTTTCAGGGGTATATGCCTATCCTGGGACCCCTTCCACAGAAATCACTGAATATATTCAGAAATCCCAGGAGGCCCGGCAAAGGGGTGTTCACGCTCAATGGTCGGCCAATGAAAAAACCGCCATGGAAGCCGGACTGGGGATGTCCTATGCGGGAAAGCGTGCCATGGTTTGCATGAAACATGTGGGTCTAAATGTGGCTGCAGATGCCTTTATCAATGCCGGAATGACCGGAGTGAACGGGGGACTGGTCGTGGTGGTGGCTGACGATCCTTCTATGCATTCTTCCCAGAATGAACAGGATTCCAGGTTCTACGGCAAGTTTTCCATGGTTCCGGTCCTGGAGCCTGCCTCACAGCAGGAAGCCTACGATATGACCTGCTACGCCTTCGATTTATCAGAAAAATATGCTTTGCCGGTGATGCTCAGGATTACCACCCGCCTGGCTCACTCTCGTTCTTCGGTGGAAAGAAGCAAGATCAGGGATGAGAATCCGGTCAAATTACCCAGCGATTCAAAGCAATTTATTCTCCTGCCCTCCATAGCCAGACAACGCTATAAACTGCTTCTTTCCACGCAGGATAAACTGGAACAGGAAGCAAGGGCCTCGGGACTCAACAGGGTGGAAGAAGGCAAGGACGGTTCACTGGGGGTAATTGCCTGCGGACTGGCTTACAATTATTACCGGGAAGTCGCTGCTCATTCAGATCTGGACCATTCCGTGCTTAAAATATCCCAGTACCCCGTGCCATCGGATATGCTGAATCGCTTCGTACAAGAAGTGGACCGGGTGCTGGTACTTGAAGAGGGTGCACCCATGCTGGAGGAAGGCATGGTCGGTGTCCTGGACCACAGTTACCAGATCTGCGGACGTCTCGATGGAGCACTCCCACGTGATGGAGAACTAACTCCCACACTGGTTAAAAAGGCTCTGGGTTTGGAGGTGGAAGCCGGCCGGGAGGTTCCGGACATCGTGAAAAACAGGCCTCCGGCTCTTTGCAAGGGTTGTAGTCATATAGATGTTTACCAGGCACTTGGAGAAGCTTTGGAGCCCTACGGGCCCGGAAGGGTTTTCTCAGACATTGGTTGCTACACACTGGGAGCCCTTCCTCCTTACAATGCCATCAATTCCTGTGTGGATATGGGAGCTTCCGTGACCATGGCCAAGGGAGCATCGGATGCTGGGGTTCACCCATCTGTGGCTGTCATTGGAGATTCCACCTTTACCCATTCGGGGATGACAGGTTTGCTGGATGCAGTGGTGGAGAGCACTCCCGTAACCATCATCATTTCTGACAATTCCACCACGGGTATGACGGGTGGACAAGAATCCCATGCCACCGACCGGCTGCTGGAAATATGTAAGGGCCTGGGAGTAGAGGAGGAGCATATCAGGGTCATGAATCCCCTGCGTAAGCATCATGAGGAGAACAGGACTATGGTGTCTGAAGAACTGGAATACAAAGGAGTATCGGTAATCATCGCCCAGCGGGAATGTATTCAAACTGCTTCACGCCGTGTGAAAAGTCAGAAGTCTGAAAAGTCAAAAGTCTAGAATCATGAAAAAGGATATCATACTGGCAGGTGTCGGGGGACAGGGAATTTTGTCCATTGCTGCCGTAATAGGGATGGCTGCCGTGGAGTCAGGCCTTTACCTGAAACAGGCCGAAGTGCATGGAATGAGTCAGCGGGGAGGGGCTGTGCAATCGCATCTTCGTATTTCCAATGAAGCCATAGCCTCTGACCTGATCCCGGAAGGTCAATGTGATATGATTCTGTCTGTCGAGCCCATGGAAGCCTTGCGATACCTGCCCTTCCTGGCCAAAGACGGGTGGGTTGTGACAAGCAGCCGGACTTTTGAAAACATTGATGACTACCCTGCGGAGGATGCACTTTTCCAGGAAATAAGGAAACTGGAGAACCATGTAATAATCGATGCGGCCAGCATCGCCAGGGATCTTGGTTCCCAGAAGGTAAGCAATATAGTAATGCTTGGGGCAGCTTCTGACTACCTGGGACTCACCCGGGAAAGCCTGGAAGGCGCTCTGAATACTCTCTTTGGCAAGAAAGGGGAGGAGGTAGTAGCACTGAATATTCAGGCCTTAAAGGCTGGTAAAAACGGGGTGAAAATCTGAAACTTTTTCTATCTTTCTAGGCACATAAGGAATAGCCATGTTCAGCCAGAAAGACCTTCAGCAGATCCGTTCCAAAGGGATCCATATAGACGAAATCAATCGACAGATAAAGCATTTTACCCAGGGATTTTCCCCTTCCGATATTACCATGCCGGCCAATCCCGGCAAGGGCATACAGGTACTCACCGAAGGAGATGAATTGCACTTCCTGGATGTATTTCTGGATAATGCCCCTGATTTCCAGATGTGTCGTTTTATACCGGCTTCCGGTGCCGCCACACGTATGTTTAAATCTCTGTATGAAGCGCTGGAGGCCCTGGAAGGACTTAAGCTTGAGCAGCAGGAGGAGTGGTTGGAAGAGCATAAGGAGGTGGCAGCTTTCTTCAGAAAACTGGATAAATATCCCTTTTTTGAGGACCTCAAACTAAAGGATAAAGCTGCACCGGCTGATATTCTTCGCCAGGTTCTTGACGAAAGTGGCCTGGATTATGGAAGCAAGCCCAAAGGTCTGCTGAAGTTTCATAAGTACAACAGCAAAGACAGGCGAACGGCCTTTGAAGAGCATGTGCGTGAAGCAGCTAAATATTGTGCAGGTCGCCAGAGAATGGTAAGGATACATCTTACCGTCTCACCACAGCACCTGGATGGCTTTCAGACGGAAGCAGCCAGGATTTTACCCCTCATTGAAGCAGAAACGGGAATGAGCATCGATCTAAGCTTCTCCTTTCAAAAACCCGAAACGGATACCCTGGCTGTAGACCTGGAGGATCAACCCTTCCGCAACAGCGATGGGTCTTTGGTTTTCAGACCTGCGGGACATGGAGCTCTTATCAGGAACCTGGATGCACTGGATTCCGACCTGGTATTTGTGAGCAATATTGATAACGTGGCTCC
>Ga0180435_10001671_pt1 | contig 22880 bp, 16 predicted proteins | sample SS_ome_3_FD_132467 | JGI IMG/M metagenome (GOLD analysis project Ga0180435, IMG submission 132467) | Hypersaline lake sediment archaeal communities from the Salton Sea, California, USA - SS_3_S_1 metaG | ecosystem: Environmental > Aquatic > Non-marine Saline and Alkaline > Hypersaline >... | reverse complement strand
AGAAACCAGGCCAGGCAATGCGATTGCCATAAACCCTGCGCAGGGCCCGCCAGATATTCCCGCTGTGAGGCTCGTGGGCCTCCAGGCCTTCCATCTCACGTACCGACGGATAACCCAGTTCCTGCGGGCGGTTTCTGACCAACAGCCAGGTCAGCACTGCCATCACCATCGAGATGACACCGATACCGATGAACACCTCGCGCCAGGTGAAAAAGCCCAGCAACCACACCAGTGGCGCTGCCGCCAGAATCGAACCGAGATTCCCCAGCAACAGGGTCAAGCCGCTGATACGCCCGTACTGCCGCTCGCTGAACCAGATGGCATTGCTGCGCATCAGGCCAACGAACACAACTGATACCCCGAGACCGACAAGAAAGCGCCCTACAGATGCCGTCGTGAAATCCGGCGCCATACCGAGCAGTATCGAACCACCACCGGCCACCAGAGAGCCCAGCGTGACACTGATACGCGGCCCCAGGGTGTCGGCCAGAACACCCGAAGGAATCTGCATGGCCGTGTACACGTAGTAATACATGGCGGCCAGGCTACCCAGCGCCGCGGCACTGGTCCCGAATGCCTGCATCAGGTCGGAAGCTACCGCGGCAGGCACCATGCGGTGAAAAAACACCAGCATGTAAGAGACTGCCAGCAGGCTGAAGATCGACCAGCGCACACGCTGGAAACCGGATGGGTAGGTCATTCAGGCACCTTGTTCGTTATTGTCAGCGGCCATTTTGCGCGTGTCACCAGAAGCGCTTGATTGAATCGGTCAATGATCACAGATCATCCAGGGCCTGGTAGGTTGGAGCAAAATACTCTGCAAGAAAACGATCGAATGCTTGTTGTGGCGCGGCTTCTATCGCCGCCTGCTCTGCGAACGACTGCTTGACCACTTCATCAAACTCACGTTCCTGGGCATCGCTCAACTCGCGCTGACTGAAAAAGCGATGATGCTGCAGCGAAAGACGATGCGCAAAATGATAGAAACTTTCACCGTTGCTGCGCATCTCGTGCAGCATGCGCGCAGATGGCGTCAGATCCGGTTGCAGGAACTTGTTGAACTGCTCATCCAGCGCATCCTCATAGTCGTTGCTGCCGTACAGGCGATCCAGGAACTCGGCCACCGGCAGCATGGCGTTTACGATCCGCTGGCCCCATTCCCGCAGCAACACGGGTTCGCCATTGCAGTTCAGTTCCAGTCCCGGCTCACGCCCACGATGTGCCACGTCCAGCAGGTTCTGGTTCAGGCTTTTCTGCTCTGCGCCGCCCAACGGCGGACTTTCAGCCAACAGACAGGCAATCATCCAGATCTCGAGGAAGCGCAATTGCAGCTCATCCACACCCAGCGGATGATAGGCATTGACGTCAAGCGAACGTAGCTCGATGTAGCGAACCCCGCGCTTTTTCAGTGCCAGCGCCGGGCTCTCCAGCCCCTGCAGGAGCTGCTTGGGGCGCGCCGAACTGTAGTACTCATTCTCAATCTGCAGGATGTTGGCATTGAGCTGGCGATATTCACCATCCACTTTCACACCGATGCGCTCCCAGGGCCCTGCCGGAGTGGTAATGGCCCTCAACAGGGAATCGGCATAGGCTTCGACATTGTCATAACAGGCGCGGATACCGAGGCCCTCCTCACGACTGTTCTGATAGCCGATGTCACCCATTCGCAGGGAAGTCGCATAGGGCTCGTAATAGGTGTACTCATCGAACGCCGGCAGCTGAGACTCACCGTTCTCGAAAAATGATTTGCACACTGCAGGTGAAGCACCAAACAGGTAGGGAATGATCCAGCCGGTTCGCAGCATGTTGCGAACCAGGCCCATGTATTGCTCATCGCGAAAACGATCGACAGGTAACTCAGCGCCCAACTGCCTGGCATATACCGGCCAAAAACTTTCCGGTAGCGACCAGTTGAAATGAACTCCGGCAATCACCTGCATCACCCGGCCGTAGCGATAACCCAGTCCGACCCGGTAGATGCGCTTCATCTTGCCCTGGTTCGATTCACCGTACCGGGCAATCGGAATACTGTCCTCTCCGGCCAGCACGCACGGCATGCTGGTACCCCATAGCACTTCACCATCCAATCGACGGTAGGCGTAACTTTGCATATCCGCGAGAAAATCCAGCGCCTCACCCGCATCCAGACAAGGTGGCGTAATGAATTCCGCAAGAGCCTCGGAGTAATCAGTGGTCAACCAGGCATGGGTCAGCGGCGCTCCCCAGGCTTCCGGGTGCGGCGTCTGCGCGATACCGCCACTGGAGGCCACGCGCAGGCTTTCCTTCTCCAAACCCACGCGGGTTTCGAGCAGAGCATCGAAATTGCCGGAGTCAATCAGCAGCGCCAGGCGCGAAGGTATCGAATCAAACACGGCGACGAAAGGCGTCGGCCTTCAGCGGTAAGGACATGGGTAAAGGTCAGAATGGCCAGGACTTGGGCGCGCTATTGTACCTCAAGCCCAGGCAACCGATTCCGGTACATTTTGTCGGTGTGCCCTGGCGAAAATTCCTGTTTGCTCACCTGCCCTGGCTGGGCCATTATTAGCCAGTATGAGATTCCTTCCTGCCATCCTGTTGCTTTCGACCGGGTTGTCTGCCGTACAACCAGCCTTCGCCACCGACAACCTGGCTGCCGAGCAGCGCGTGCTGCGTGTTTGGGAAGAACTCGACCCGAAGCAACTGCGCCTGAAGTCCAAGGGTGCCCTGATCGCTGACGAATTTGGCAACCGCCTGTACGCGAAGCAGGCAGACACCCCGCGCCCTGTTGCCTCCCTGACCAAGCTGATGACCGCGATGGTGGTACTGGACTCCCGGCTGCCATTGGACGAACCGATCACCATCACCAAGGACGATCGCGACCTGATCAAGTTGACCGGCTCCCGCTTGCGCTTCGGTGCCACCCTGAGCCGCAAGGAAGTTCTTACCCTTGCCCTGATGTCTTCTGACAATCGGGCTGCTGCAGCACTCGGCCGGAACTATCCGGGCGGCAGCAAAGGCTTTGTGAAAGCCATGAATCGCAAGGCCAGGGCCCTGCACATGAACAACAGCCACTTCGCCGATCCTGCCGGCCTTAAGGCGCAGAATACCGCCTCGCCATCAGACCTTGCGCGCATGATACTGGCTGCTTCACGCTACCCGCTGATCCGCGAGGTAACGACGCGCCGCATGCTGGACGTTCGGCCATACAAACGCAAAGGACCTCTGCGTTACGTGAACACCAATCGTCTGCTGCGCAACGAGCACTGGGACATACAAATCAGCAAGACCGGCTACATCAACGAAGCCGGGCGCTGCCTCGCCATGTTGGTGAATGTCGACAATACGGACATGGTGATGGTCTTCCTCGACTCATACGGCAAGCTGACGCCGTTCGGCGATGCGAACCGTACCCGCAAATGGTTGCAGAAAGGTGTGCGCAAGCGCAGCGAACTGCTGGCGCAAGCCCAACTCGATTGAGGCTTCCCGGCAGCAGCTATCAGCAATAACGCAACAATCAGGCGGCGGGCAGCATCCCGAAAAAGACCCGCAACTCAATCGACCAGCGCGGTCAGCGGTCTTTGAGCCTGGATGAAATCCGCAAGCACCCGTGCAGACTCATCCAGCATGATGCGGTTGACGCCTTCGGGGTCATCGTCCGCATCGACCAGCTCTTCCTCATCGTCTTCCAGCGACTGCAGCGGCGGCAGGCCACGGAATTCGCGTAAACGGTTGCGGCTGGCTAACTGGCGTTGCTCCCGCTTTTCGCGTTCGGCCTGACGCACTGCTTCATTGAGCGACACCGTCTTGATCTCACGCACTTCGATCAACTCATCCTCCTGCTCCATCAGGAAAGTGAACCCAGGATCCGTTTTGACCCGCTGCTGGGTCTTGTCACGCAGCTTGGCCAGGGAGTAACGCGACACTTTCGTCGCGACCGCCGGTTCGATCGAGGCCCACGGTATGGCATGGTCAAGCGCGCGCTCACCATGTTCCGCCGCGCCCTTGGACGTAGGGAACAAGAGGTCGGGCATGACACCGCGGTGCTGGGTGCTAGCGCCCTGTACACGGAAAAACTGGGCCATGGTCAAACGCAGGCGCCCCAGATCACGATCGGATTTCAAATAGCGACTGAGATTTACCAGGGTTTGCACCGTCCCCTTGCCAAAGGTCGGCTCTCCCAGGATCAGACCACGCCCGTAATCCTGGATGGCCCCGGCAAAAATCTCGGAAGCGGAGGCGCTGTTACGATCGACCAAAACTGCCAGCGGCCCCTGGTAGACCAGTTCCGGATCCGTATCGCGTTCAATCTGCACCTTGCCTGAAGAGTCGCGCACCTGCACCACCGGCCCCTCTTCGATGAACAGGCCGGTCAGTTCGGTTGCCTCGGCAAGGGATCCACCACCGTTCTGCCTCAGGTCGATGATGATCCCATCGACCCCTTTCTGCTGCAGTTCAGCCAGCAGCTTCCTGACATCCCGCGTCGTGCTGCGAAAGTTGCGCTCGCCAGCCGCCTGGGCACCGAAGTCACGGTAAAAAGCGGGGATATCGATTACCCCGATCTTCATTTCCCCGAGTCCCGGAGCCTCAAGTACCTCGGACTTGGCGGCCTTGTCTTCCAGCTTGATCTCATCGCGAATCAGGCGCAGTTCGCGGGTACGTCCTGCCACCCCTTCGCTTTTAGGAAGTACGTTCAGGCGAACCACGGAATCCTTGGGGCCACGAATCAAGTCAACCACGTCCTGCAAACGCCAGCCGATAACATCCTCCATCGGCCCTTTCTCGCCCTGGGCAACCCCGACGATCCGGTCACCGCTACCGAGTTTGCCACTCTTGGCAGCCGGCCCGCCCGGCACGGTGCGTAAGACTTCGGTGTATTCATTTTCTCCTCGCAACACGGCGCCGATTCCCTGCAGCGACAGACGCATCCCGATGTCGAAGTTCTCCGAGAGGCGCGGCGACATGTAGCTCGTGTGCGGCTCGATACTCAATGTAAAAGAATTGATAAAGGCCTGAAACACATCCCCCGCGTTCATCTGCTGGACACGGCGGCGGATGCCGTCATAACGCTTCTTCAGGTCTTCTTTCTTGTATCCATCGTCAGACAATCGCCGGGTGAGCACGTCGTTCTTCACGCGCTTCCGCCACACTTCGTCCAGGGCGTCCTCATCGGCTTCCCAGGCCGCATCTTCTCGATCGAAGGTATAGGTTTCGTCCCGGGTAAAATCAAACTCGTGGTCGTCGAGCAGCCGCTTCGCATAGCCAACCCGGCGCTCCACCTTGCGGCGAAACTCCCGGAAAACATCGAATGGTGGGTCGAGGTGGCCGTTCAGAAGGCTGTCGTCAAAGTCTTCACGATAGCGTTCGAAGTCACGCAGGTCACGCTGGGTAAAGAAAACGCGATTGGGATCGAGTGACTCCAGGTAACGATCGAAAGCGATCGACGAGAGCGAATCGTCGATGTCTGGCTGGGTGTAGTGGAAACCTTCCAACACCTGCGCAATCACCAGCGCGGTGCGACGCTGCTGGGATTCCGGACTGAGCGCCGAAAAAGGGACCACCTGGGGCTTGGCAAAAACATAGCCACTCAGCAGCAGGGCGCACAGCACCAGTCTTTTCATTAACTTCATCTATACCTCGATACGCCTGTCGCGAACCAATTCGCAGCGCTATTTCCCGCCAATCGGCGGCAGCCCCGGCCTCTGACGCAATCCGGTTGCGATTGCCAGGTATTCGTCATGTTCCGGACCAATCATGCCGTGCCGGACAAGAAAATCCACGATGACCAGGTTGCAGTTCAGCTTGAACTGGTCGCTATCGCGCACGATATCCATCACCGCGTCTATCGGCAGCAACATAAATTCCTCTACTTCGCCATCCGTGTTTTGAGGCTCAAACCCGGCCGGAAGTTCAATGTCATAACAGTAAAGCACATCAGGGCGGAAACCGCGCTCTGCAACCCGATTGTACGAAAGTGCGCCCACCGGGCGTGCGCTTTCTGCCAGCGCGCGCGGCATTCCTGCCTCTTCCTGGCATTCCTTGACCAGGTTCTCGGTCAGCGATACGCCGTGTGGCAGGCCACCAGCCACCATGTTGTCGAGCGCACCAGGGAAAATCAGGCGATCACGTGCCCGCCTGCCGATCCACATGTGCAGATCCTCGCCATCCCGGACATATCCGTTCAGGTGCTGACCGAATGATCTCAAGCCCAGGTAAGCGGCTGCGGCACGGTCGATCACGGCGATTGCGGACTCGCGCCCCCCCGTGGTCACCGGATACGGCTCGTCTATCAATGGCGGGATCACGCCATCCTGCGCCAGCCCCTCGGCCACTTCCGCCAGGACACCGCTGATCTGGTCGAAACCCTGCAGGTGCGGCTGCAAGGCAATCCCACCATCGAATGTGAATGCCTGCGGATAGGGACGAAGTGCCTCGGCAATGGAGGGACGCACCCAGCCCAGCACCTTTCCGGCTGAACTCCAGGGAAGAAATGGCTCGTCTACAGCCTGATTGCAGGCATGAATATGGCGCAAAAAACTCATCGCCGGGTCAGTCCACCACCTGCGCATCCTTGACCATCACCGCCAACGAGCGCAGACGGGCAGTACTGACCGGACCGAGACCGGTGAGTGCACGCACCGTCTCCCCCGGCGCCACGCGAAAATCGGTTCGAAAATGCCCCAACTCCTGCATCCGGGTGCCTTTGCGCTCGAGCAGCAGCACCTGCACGTTCTCCACCGTTCTGGCCCCATTGTTGCGCAGGCTCAGCACCAGCTTGTTGGCGCGGTTCAACGATAGTCCGGCGTGAACGCGGGCGGCCGCGCCCTCCAATGTCTTTTTTCCTCCCGGCAGCGAGCGCGAAAGGGGTTGTTTGAGTCTTTTCAGCTGGTCGGCCGCCGCGCGCCCGACCGGCGTATCGACCTGGGCAGCGGTGCGAAAATGCGTCGCCGCGGCACCTGAATTTCCGGCGTCACGCTCGATCAGACCGAGGGCATATTCACCTTCAGCGGTCGGCAGGAGCTTGCGACTTCGCTCAAGGTCTTCACGTGCCGCCTGCACTCTGTTCAGCTTGCGGTTCAACAACCCGCGAGCCAGAGGTATCCGGTAGTAATCGGGATTCAGCGCCATGGCCTTGTTGTAATTTTTCAACGCGATCTTGTTGTTTCCCCGGGCCGAATGAATCTCTCCGCGCAAGGTATGGAAAGCGGCCTCTTTTGGCTCGATACCGATGGCCTTGTCGACCAACGCCTTAGCCTGGTCATAATCCTTTTTCTTGTAGGCGGCACGCGCTTCGTCGTATGCCTCGTAGGCCGGCTTGGTACGGATCAGGCGCGCGATCGCCTTGCGGTAAGGCTGTTGGCCGATAGTCCCGCCTGGGTTACCCAGGGCAGCGAGCAACTCGCGATTGTTCTCCACCCTTTCCGGTGAAGGCGGATGCGAGGCGAACAGGCCGTTGATCCAGCTGGAATTCTTGTCCTTGGACAGCCGCACGAAAGTCTGTTGCAACTCCACCGCAGCTTTGGGGTCGTAGCCGGCGCGCACCATGTAGCGCATGCCGTAATGGTCAGCCTCCCGCTCAGACTCGCGGCTGTAGTACTGCTGCCCGGCAGCCGCCCCGATCTGCGCGCCCAACATGCCAACCTGCCGGTAGTCACTATCAGCCAAGGCCACACCTGCTGCAAGCAGGGCTCCCTGAAGCAGGATATTGCGTTCCATCGACTGGGCCGAATGCCGAGCGGCCGCGTGTACGACTTCGTGACCGAGCACCGCGGCCAATTCCGCCTCGCTCTGCAATTCCACGAGCAAGCCGCGATTGATTGCGATTTTCCCGCCTGGCAATGCCCATGCATTGGGCGAACTGTCGTTGATCACGTTGAATTCGTAAGGCAGTTTGCGGTCCGCGTGCCTGGTAATGCGCTGGCCAACCTGCCTGACGTAATCGACCAGTGCAGTGTCGACGACATAATCGCCACCCTGGGCCTGGCGGTACGGACCGTAGTTTTTCCTGCCGAGCTCGCGCTCCTGCGCCTCGCTGACCAGCCCCAGGTCTTTTTCACCGGTAACGGGGTTCGTGGTACACGATACAAGCCAAGGGGTCAGCACCAACAGCAGACCCAGTGCTTGCGCACGCAAGACTCGTTTATTCATCGTGACTTCTCCTCTTTCTTGACCGCTTCCCAGGCCGCATCCAGGGCATCCAGGTCGAGCTGCTGCAACTGTGTTTGACCCTCTGCTGCGAGCAAGTGTTCCATGCGCCGGAAACGGTGTTCGAACTTGTCATTGGCACGGCGTAGGCTGTGCTCCGCCTTGAAGCCAAGCAGGCGCACGATATTGACCATGGCAAACATGAGGTCACCCAGCTCCTCTTCGAGGTGATCGGTGTCACCCGCTTGCAGAGCCTGCTCCACTTCGGCGATCTCTTCACGTGTTTTATCAAAGGCTCCGCTGACATCCGGCCAGTCGAAACCGACACCTGCCGCTTTCTTCTGCAGCTTGTGCGCACGCATCAGCGCAGGCAATGCCTTGGTCACCCCAGCCATCTGGCTGTGGTCGACCTTCTCCTGTTTGCCTGCCCGCTCCTGCGCCTTGGTCCGCTCCCAGGCCCGGTGCAATTCCTCGTCACTCTCGAACCGGGCGTCGGCGAAGACATGCGGATGTCGGCGCAACATCTTTTCGCAGATGCCTGCGGCCACCTGTTCAAAATCGAAATGACCTTCCTCTTGTGCTATCTGGCTGTAGAAGACCACCTGGAACAGGAGATCGCCCAGTTCATCGCGCAGTTCCTGCATGTCGCCGCGCTCGATCGCATCCGCCACCTCGTACGCCTCTTCGAGCGTGTACGGCACGATAGTCGCGTAAGTCTGTTTGATATCCCAGGGGCAACCCTTTTCCGGGTCACGCAACCGGGCCATGATGTGCAGGAGTTGGTCGACAGCAGGCAACTCAGCCTCCAGGCAGGGAAATGCCGGTGACCTTCTTGTACAGGGTCACCGCGTAGGAATCGGTCATTCCCGAGACAAAATCAGTCAGCAACAACAGGCGCAAATACGGATCGTCTGACGGCACCCGGTCGATACCGATGAACTGCTCGGGAATCAGGCGAATCAACATGCGGCTACGCGGCGAAGCCTGCTCTCCATGTTCGGCCACATCGTCGATCACCTGGATGAAACGCTCAAGCAGATCACTGACCACCTGGAAACCGGCAGCCTGGATACTCACCACTTCGGGCGCGCAATAGATAGTCCGGCTGGCCATCTCAACCAGTCGGTCGGCCTGGGCGCGGCACGGCAGCTCTGTCAGCAGGGGCACATCAAAATCGCCCGCCAGAATGGCCGCTTCGTTATCGAGAAAACAGGCCAGGCTTTGACTGATGATCTCGTTGATGACCTTGGCCCGCAGAAATTCCACCCGGTCCTTGCGTTCGCGGATGCCCTGCATGCGCTCGTATTGCTTGTCGCGGTCGGAAACCAGGTCCAGAAATGCGTCGGTAACTTCTTCATAACTGAAGTGTCCGAGCCGGTAACCATCCTCGATATCTATCACCCGGTAAGCGGTATCGTCAGCTGCCTCCACAAGAAACGCCAACGGGTGTCGACACCACATCGCATACGGCACGTCACGTGGGATCAGGCCGACATTTTCAGCAACCTTTTCGAACGACGAGCGGTCAGCTGCGGCAAAACCCTGCTTCTTTGCACTGATTCCCTCGAAACGATTACCGCCCAGGCAGGATTCCCGCGGATACTTGGTGAAGGCCGCCAAGGTCGCGCAGGTCAATTGCAGGCCGCCGGGATTGTCCGGGTTCTGCAAGCGGGTCACGATGCGGAACCCCTGGGCGTTACCTTCAAAAGTCAGGAAATCCTCCCGTTCACTGGAACGCAGGGTTGCAACCCGGCGGGAACCGTATTCCGCGGTGCTTGCCCAATGTCGGATCGCATCCTCTCCCGAATGCCCGAACGGCGGATTGCCAATATCGTGCGCCAGGCAGGCCGCCGCACAGATGTTCCCAAAATCCGCTGCTTCGAAATCTTTCAGGCGATGCCGGGCGATCACCTGCTCCCCCACCAGGGTGCCGAGAGAACGACCAATACTGGAGGCCTCGAGACTGTGCGTCAGACGCGTGCGGACATAATCGATTTTTGACAGCGGAAAGACCTGGGTCTTGTCCTGCATACGTCGAAAAGCCGAGGAAAACACGATGCGGTCGAAATCACGCTGGAAATCCGTGCGGGCGGTGGTGTCTTTGGGTACGACGTGAGATCCCAGACGGTGCCGGGATAACAACTGCGGCCAGTGCATGCTCATGCTATTGGTTGGGTTTCTGGGACTATGCAAACAAAAACAACTGTATCACTGGGAGGCCGTTCCGGCGCGCTGAGAATAAAACTTCCCGCATTACAAACACATACATCACAGACTTCAAAGGAAGTTTAGAGAACACCTGCAAAACACTACAGAGAGTTAACCTAAGTTACTGATTCGACTTGATATTCAAGGGGTAATTCAGTATCGTTGCGGAGCCTTTTGCCCGGGTCCGCGTCAAGCGACCGCCAGAAGCACCACACTAAATACAGAATCGGTGTGGGATAACCGAACAAACACTGCATGGCCATTTTCCACAGGGAACCCTGGCCGCGCAGACAAACTCGTAGCATGAGGTCTGCCCGATGCGCCTGAACCTGTTCCTCGCCAGCTTGTTGGCGATGTCCGCAACCAACCTGCACGCCAACCCCAGCGATTACGACATCGTCAATGTCGCGAGGTCGGAAATCGGCCTCAATGTTTCCATTGCCGGTACCGTAACAGCCTTCAAGACCGTGCAACTGACCGCACAGATTCCAGCCCGGGTAATGAGCATCAATGGACGGGAAGGCGATGCTTTCCCCGAAGGCAGCGTGCTGATCCAACTGGACGACGCGGCGCTGCTCGCGAGGCGCGAGGCGGCATATGCTGCGCGCGAGGCTGCCCTCGCTTCGATCCAGAATGCCCAGGCCCAGCTGCGACGCGAATACCTGTCGCCGCGCTCCGATTCCACCGCTGCGGCGCCGGGAGGCATGGGTGTACCCGCGATGATGGACGAGATGTTCTCCAGCCCCATGCAGGGATTCATGGGCATGCGTGATAACGACGTTCAGCGCTATTCCGATATGGTTTCCATGCGCACTGGCGTTGCCCGGGCCCAGACCCAGCTGCGACAGGCCGATGCCAATATCCTCGAAATCGAAGCCATGCTCCGCGATACCCGCTCTATCGCGCCTTTCCCCGGCGTGGTCGAAAAAGTGTACGTGGAAGTCGGCGATACGGTTCAGCCCGGTCAACCCATGGTGGACTACAGCGAAAGCGGCCAATTTAAGGTCGAAGCCGATCTCCCGGTACACCTGGTACGCGGTCTGACGCCGGGCCAGACCCTGCCGGTCAGCCTGGACAACAATAGCGCGCCGATCGCTGCGACCGTTTATCGCATTCACCCCGCGGCGGATCTTCGGCGCCATACCGTGCACGTTGAATTCACTCTGCCGCAAGGCACCATCGCCACCACCGGCCAGTATGCTGAACTCAAAGTTCCCGACACCACCACAAACATCCCGGCACAGCTGACTATTCCGAGCTCCGCCGTCGTATCCAAGGGCGGCATGGCACTGGTGTTTGCGGTTGACCAGAAGGGCACCGCTCGACTGCGCGTTGTGCGTCTTGGCGAAAACACCGGCAACCAGGTCGTCGTGCTGTCAGGCGTGAAAGAGAACGATGAGATCGTGAACAATCCTCCCCCGGGTCTGCGGGCGGGTACCCAGGTGAAAAACACCGAGCCTGCTGCCGAAGCTGTTCCCGGGCAACCCGCCACCGAAGTTGCCGCCGAAACACCGGCAGCCGATCGCAAACAAACCGCTGACCAATAACAGGGCGGACCGCCACCGTGTCTGAAAATTCGAACCAAGCGAACGAACAGAACAATCTGGGCCTCGCGGGTAACACCGCGCGCTCGTTCATCCATTCACCCCTCTCGCCACTGCTGTTCCTTGCCATGCTGGCAATGGGCATCCTTGGCCTGATGTCGACGCCACGCCAGGAAGACCCTCAGATCTCGGTACCCTTGATCGACATCTTTGTGAACTACCCGGGCTCCTCCGCCGAGCAGGTCGCTGCCAAGGCCGTCGAGCCGCTTGAACGCATCATGTCCGAGATCCCGGGCGTGAAACACGTGTACTCCGCAAGTATGCGCGGCCAAGGCATCGTCACCGTACGTTTCAAGGTTGGCGAGGAAGCCGGCCCCTCGGTTGTGAAGGTGCATGACAAGCTCGCCTCTCATCTCGACCAGATGCCCCCGGGCGTCACCATGCCGCCCCTGGTCAAAGTAAAGGGTATCGACGACGTGCCGGTGGTTACCCTGACCCTGTGGAGCGACGAGGTGGATGGCGGCAACCTGCGGCGCCTCGGCAACAACCTATTGCAGCAGTTCAAGCAGATACCGGATACCGGCCAGGGCTTCGTGGTCGGGGGGCTGCGCGAGCAGATCCGCGTACAGATTCTGCCGGACAAGCTTTCCAGCAAGGGCATCACCTCCGGGGAGATCATTCAACAGATCCGCAGCGCCAATGCTGAACGCCAGGTGGGTACCGCTGAGGCCAACAACACCGATGCACGCGTCTATGCCGGGGCCTTCCTCAGTTCCCCGGCCGATGTCGGTAACCTGGTGGTGCGCGTAGAAAACGGTACACCCGTCTATGTACGCGATGTCGCCAACGTCAGTTGGGTCAACGAAGACGCCAAGAACTACGTCAACTACTTCACCGGTCCAGCCTACCCGCAGCCCGAGGACGGCGAACCCATCGTGGCCGATGGCGAACTGGCCGTGACCGTGGCCGTAGCCAAGAAGCAAGGCGCCAACGGCGTAACGGTGGCCAATGCCATCCTGGAACGCGTTGAATCACTCAAAGGTCGCCTGATCCCGGAACAGGTGCACGTCGAAGTCACGCGTAACTACGGTGCAACCGCCCAGGAGAAGGTCAACGACCTGCTGTTCAAGCTGGTCATCGCGACCGGCATCGTGACCCTGTTGGTTTGGTGGGCGCTGGGCCTGAAACCAGCCATCGTGGTCACCATCGTAATTCCTGTGGTCATCCTGATGACCGTGTTTGCCGCCTTTGTGATGGGCTTCAGTATCGACCGCGTATCGCTGTTCGCGCTGATCTTCTCGATCGGCATCTTGGTGGACGACGCCATCGTGGTGGTGGAAAACATCTATCGCCGCTGGCTGATCAAGGGTGAACCTTCCACAGAGATCGCGATCGACGCGGTGCGCGAGGTCGGCAACCCGACCATCATCGCCACCTTTACCGTGGTTGCAGCACTGATGCCGATGGCCTTCGTATCCGGCCTGATGGGCCCGTACATGGCGCCGATCCCGGTGCTTGGCTCGGTCGCCATGATCATCTCGCTGTTCGCAGCCTTCGCCTTCACCTCGTACCTGGCGATGCGCATCCGCCCATCCATGGCCAAGCTGGAGGCCGCGGAAGAGAAGGAACACGAAGCCAACGAAAAGCTCGACAAACTGTTCCGCAAGATCATCCCTGCCCTGCTGGACAACAAGCTGCTTGGTCGCGGTTTTCTGATCGGCCTGGTGGTGGTGTTCTTCGCCGTCTGTGCCATGTTCTACACCACCGCGGTCACGGTGAAGATGCTGCCGTACGACAACAAGGCTGAGTTCGCGGTGGTGGTCGACATGCCGGAAGGCACGGCCCTGCCGATCACCGCCAACGTCACCCGCGAGATGGCAGAAGCCCTGCGAGCCATTCCGGAGGTTACCGCGCTGCAGACCTACGCCGGCACGGCCCGTCCGTTCGACTTCAACGGCATGGTGCGCCACTACTACCTGCGCGAAATGCCATGGCAGGCGGAGATCCAGGTACAACTGGTGCACAAGAAGGAGCGTTCAGCTACCAGCCACGACGTGGCCGAGGTCGCCCGCGCCATCCTCAAGCCAATGGCCGACGCACATGGCGCCAAGGTGACCGTGGCCGAAATGCCGCCGGGCCCACCGGTTATCCAGGCTGTCGTCGCCGAGATCTATGGTCCCGATGCGGCCACCCGCCGCGAGGTCGCCACCAAGATGACCGAGATCTTCGAGAACACCGAGGGCATGGCAGACGTCGACAACTACATGCTGGAGCCGTACGAGTCCTGGCGCTTCGTGATCAACGCACAGAAGGCCTCGATGAAGGGTGTTTCCACCATGAACATCATCGAGACCCTGTCTACCGCCATGGGTGATTACAAGATCACCGACGTGCGCACCGACAGCTCACTGGAGCCAACCTGGATCTGCATGCGCACGCCGCTGTCGCTACGCGCCAACCCCCAGGCCATGGGTGACCTGCCGATGGCCGGCCCGTTCGGAGCCACCATTCCGCTGGCCGAACTCGGCCACTGGGAGAAGATCGAGGAAGACCCGGTGATCTACCACAAGGACCTGCGCGCACTTGAGTACGTCGTGGGCGATGCCGTCGGTCGACTCGGTGCGCCGATCTACCCGATGGGCAAGATCGACGAAGCGCTGCAAGACTACACTACCCCGGATGGCCAGGTATTGTCTGGCACCATGATGGGCCCGCCGCCTGAGAACGGCCTGTCTGCCTTCGAATGGGGCGGTGAGTGGACCGTGACTTACGAGACCTTCCGCGACATGGGTGCGGCCTTCATGGTGGCGCTGGTGTTGATCTACATGTTGGTGGTCGGCATGTTCGGCAACTTCACCGTGCCGGCGATCATCATGGCACCGATCCCGCTGACGCTGCTGGGCATCGTTCCAGGTCACTGGGTCGTGTCGCTGGTAACAGGCACCAATGCTTACTTCACCGCGACCTCTATGATCGGTTTCATCGCCTTGGCCGGCATCATCGTGCGCAACTCCATCCTGCTGGTGGATTTCGCGGTGGAAGAGATTCGCAACGGCAAGGACGTGCGCGAGGCGGTACTGCTTTCGTGCAAGGCACGCACCCGCCCGATCATGATTACCGCCTTCGCCTTGATCGGTGGCGCCAGCGTGATCCTGTTCGACCCGATCTTCCAGGGCATGGCCATCTCACTGATGTTCGGCGTGTTTGTCTCCACCCTGTTGACCCTGCTGGTCATCCCGCTGGGTTGTGTGAGCGCTGCAGACAGCCTCAAGGAGATTGCCGACGCCCGCGACAAGGCAGGGGCTCCGCGCGCGACCTGATCGCACGGATCTTTAGAAGCCAAACAAAAAAACCGGAACGATATTTCGTTCCGGTTTTTTACGCCTCCCGGCGTAGCGGGTCAGCAGCAGCAAATCAAAACTCGCGAACTACGCGAAAGCCCAAATTGACATCCAGCTCATCGCGCAGGCGTGGCCGGCGTGCTGCACTACGCGCATACACCGCGGCATCGAACCAGGAACCGCCACGCACCGTGATCCACTTTTCCCGTCCGGCCACCGGTGACGGATGGCGACGCGGGAGATCACCATGCGAAACACGCCAGTTGTCACCCGTCATCTCCCACACGTTGCCGTGCATGTCGTAAAGCCCCCAGTCGTTCGGCTGATAAGTGCCGACCGGCACGGTCTGCACAACCGGCATGCACTTGGGCAGATACCAGCGCTTTTTTTGCCGGGCTTCTTCGTAGGGAAACGCCGCCTTGAAATGTACGTCGCGGCAGCTGATCGTCTCGCCGAAGGCGAACGGAGTGGTCGTGCCGGCACGACAGGCATGTTCCCACTCGGCCTCACTCGGGAGCCGGTAGTGCTGGCCTGTCTTGTCACTCAGCCAGCGGCAATAATCTTCCGCCTCACCGTGGCGGATATTGATCACCGGGTGCTTACCAGAACTGGTGATCAGGTCGGGACGCCAACTCCAGCCAGTGTCCCTTTCGAAAACAGCAAACTCCTCCGCCGTAACCGGGTACACGCCAATGGCAAATGACTCGGCCACCTGCTGGTAGTGCGCAGGCCCTTCCTCGGCGCGATGTCCGAATTCGGACCTGTGCGAGCCCATCTCGAAAATACCTGCTGGAATCACAGCCAGGCTGGGACCACTCCGACCATCGCTCATCGGGTCAGCAAAGTCCGTGCAAACCCCAAGCCCGGTGGCTGTTTCCGCCTGCAACTGCAAACGGCTTTCCCGTTTCAGATCGGGCACAAACGGCAAGTGAGCGGGTGAAGATGGTACGGTGGAAGTCACATGGACACCGATAGTTATTTCGGAAGCGCGATTATCCTGTATTTCAGCAACAACTGAAATAACGCCCATCTCGTGTCGTTGCCGCACGACATGTGGCAAGATTTACTTTGAATGTCACTTCGCTAATGCTAAGAACAACGTATATTCAAACGGCCATATCCAAAGGAGAAACCCATGACCGATTATCTCGCAGACGTGCAGAAATACGATGCCGGTGCCGACCCGGAAATCGTTCAGAAAATTGTCAAGCACCTGGGCATCGCCCTGCGCAGCAAAGACGCTTCACTCGTTTCCTGCTCGGACAAATCCGAACTGGACCGTGTCGTTGAAAAATGGTGCATGAAGAAACTGGGTACCGACGAGGCGACCGGCGACGCCACCGTGGCCAAGGTCTGCGAAACCATGAAGGACTCGCGTCAGAAGCAACGCGTCACCTTCTACTACCTGGCCGCCAAAGAACTCGGAAAACTTGGCGACCTGTAAGCCTACTCCACAAGCGCCCTGGCAATCGCCGGGGCGTTCTTCAACTTAGTCCATGTTGCGCACATTGCAGGGAACTCCCTGTGTGCTTTTGATTCACGTCAACGCTATCCCCACCTGGCATCGCTTGGGTTTTCCCGGTAAGGAAAAACTTGGCATGGGATTGCGCTGTACCCAGCCCGCGAACAACAACGACGAGGAGGGACAGCGATGATCCGCCATCTACCCAAAGTCTTAACAGGCCTGTTCTTTCTAGTATTTTTCGCCCCGCTCTTGCAGGCATAGACTGAACTCAACGGCCCCATTCAAGAACCGACTGCACGCACCTGCAGTGTCTGCCACCAAGAAATCTACGATCGATGGCGCGGCTCCATGCACCCCAATTCAAGTGCACTGAAAGATCCGATCCACGGCGCCATGTAGAGAAAGGTGATGGGCGACCCAACTCATCAAGGCATCAACATGATGGGTGGCCACATCCAGGCCATGGTGGAACGCGCCATCACCTTGAGTGTGGATGCAGCGCGCGAGGGAGGCAACATCAACGCCACTGTCACCCTACGCAACACCCTGCCACACAATGCACCGACAGGTGCGCCCTTCCGCAACATGTACGTGCGGGTCACCGGTATCGGTTTCGACGGCAAAGTGGCTTGGTCCAACTACCAGAAACATCCGATCAAGGAAGACCCGAAATCGATGCCGCGCTTGGTACTGCTGGACAAGGAAGGCAAGCCGTCACCGTAGGCTACCCAACTCGGCAAGGACTCGCGTATGGCGCCGCATGAGCACCGTTCGATCGATTACCTGATGCCGGCGAAGGACATCGTCACGATACGTGCAGAACCGTACCACGATCTGCTGCTTCCACCGATGAAAAAGACGGTGATGAAGGACATCCCCGAAAGTCTCAAGCAACCCGTCATCGTGGCTTTCGGGGAAAAGAAGCTTTAACGTCGAACCCAGCTTTCGGGGCCGCTGCCCCGGTTGAACAAGAACAGCTCAGCCTCTAGCTGGGCTGTTCTTGTTCACGGAGCATTTGCCTTGGCCGGTTCAGCGGGATCACCACCACAAATCAGCCAGCATGGGTTTCCAAAGCAGGCATCTGGGACTTCGTTTGGCATATCCGCTAAGCGACAATAGCGGCCGTTCTAAGATTAGGTATGGCGCAGGTGCTTCCGAACCAAACCAGACGCAGTTGGTTCTGGCTAGGTACGATCCATGCGAGCAAACAGCTCCCACTCCCACTTCGCGACCGTTTTCCTCGACTATATTAAAAACTGGCCTTGTGTTTGTGCAAAGCCAATAAATTTCTAGAAAACCAGAACAGGAGCGGGGAGATGGCTATTAAACCTGAAATACGGGGGCTGAGTGTCGCAACTCTTGCGCTTGGCATAAGCGTCGGTTTCTCCGTCGCTTACGCGGAGACAGAATCATCCAAAGCGAGAGGGGGACAGCTATACGATAAATGGTATGCAGTGGTAGGTGCAAAGGCACCGGAGTCGATGCACCCCCTCTATCCAGCCGACCGTAAATATGCGGCAAAGCCCAAGAGCAATTGGCGGTGTAAGGAATGTCACGGTTGGGATTACCGGGGAGCAAGCGGCGCATACAAGTCGGGAAAGCACGCCACTGGCATAAAGGGCATTAGTGGGTATGCCGGGCGCGATCAGGCTGAAATCGTGAATTTGCTCAAAGGCCGTGATCATGGCTATGGCGATAAGCTCTCGGATGCCGATTTACAGGACCTGGCGATTTTCATTAGCGCGGGCCAAGTAGATATGGACCGCTACATTGACCGTGGAAGCAAGAAACCAATTGGTGGCGACAGTGCCAAGGGCGAGGCTTACTACAATACGATGTGCGCTCAATGTCATGGTAAAGATGGCAAGCAGCCAAAAGGCATGAAGTCGTTTGGCAAACAGATGGGCAACCCTTGGGAGGTAATGCACAAAATCCTCAATGGCCAGCCTGATTCCGAGATGCCCGCGCTGCGTGCGCTGGATAGACAGGTTGCTGTCGACATTATGAGGCACCTGGCGACACTACCCGAGTGAGGTCTACGTCAGAAGGCGCTTGGCCAATGTTAGAGGGTCAGGCGACTTAAGAAATGGGAGACCTGAAGGGCTGAACAAGCCTCGCATCGGAAGGTGCGGGGCTTTTTTTGTAAACCACGACAATGCCTGAGAAAGCCATTTGCACCGCATATTCGCAGCGTTCGCTGTTGGAGCCAGGGCCAGAGGCAGGATCGCGATCCCTCAGAGCGGCCGTTCACCGAAATACAGCAAACAGCGAGGAGCGGACCTTCAATTTTATTTGTAGTGAGCTAGAGGCCGTTAAGCAGTGTAGCCGAGCCAGTCATTCCGAAAGCGAGAAATGCCAGACCTGCGGTAAGGGCTGATCAAGCAAACACGAGGAATACCGTCAGCATAATTACCGTGGGTATGGCTGCCGCCGCCAAAAGGCTGACCGGCGACACCCCGTGCAGGAAGTGTGACTTCAGGATCATCTGGCCGGCAGGATTGGGGGCATTGGCAATCACAGTCAGCCCGCCACCGGCCACCGCACCTGCGACCACCGCGTATTTCAGTGAGTCCGTGAATCCGGGCACCAGGGTACTCAGATAGGTGATCGCGGCATTGTCGTTGAACGCTGTCAGTATCGTGGCCGTCAGGATCAGCGGCGTTTCGCTGAGCCCGCCCAAGACCGGCTCAAGCCACCAGCCCTGGACTCCACCGTGGGTCACCAGACCGCTGAGAAAGAATCCGACCAGCAGCGGCGGCTTGAGATCAATGTTATTTTGGTAATTCTTGGTGACATTCGCAAACCCCAGAAAAAACAGCAGCCCGGGAATGAACAGTACCGGGTGGTGCGCGTTGACTATCGTCCACGCCATAAAACCAACGTGAACCAGAATCACCCAAGCCGGCACTGGGTCCTCGCGTTGATCCCAGTTCGGGTCGACAAAGGGAGCGCGTTGTGATTCGGGCAACAGGTGTGGCAGGTCGCGCTGCATTCTAAACAGGTGGACCTCGTCGAATCTCTGACGAAAAGCCTCGATGGCCGCGTCCTGTTCCACGCCAGTATCGGCGATGCGTTCGCAGAACTGTTTTTCAAGGCGGCCCTGGACTTCCCTGCAGAAGTCGACAACCAAGTGTTCGAGGTTTTGCTCGAATCCGCGCTTGTCCTTGATTTCGATAATGATGTCCTCGATCTCGCGCTCGATAGGTTCTCGACGCAGATAGGTACTTAGAATCTCTTCCTTCAGCCGACGGACAAGGAACTCCTTGCGTAAGGCTGCAAATTCGCGCCGGAATACGAACCAGTAAAGCGTATTGCAGGCGACGATTCCGATCATTGCCTTCCAGCCGAAATTGCTCAGCATGTGTACCGTGCCCCAGCCCCAGGGCTCGGCCACCATCAGTACCGGCGGGGCGGCAAAATGGGTGAGGGTTCCACCGACGGACACGTTAACGAACAATAGGCCGATGGTCGCATAGCGGAAGCGTCGGCTCGGTTCCAGGACATAAAACTTGCGCGACAACAGCAGCGCGGAGATGGTCATTGCTGCGGGCTCGGTGATAAAAGATCCGAGCAAAGGTCCGACGGTCAGGATGGTCAGCCACCATGCAGTGAGCGAACCGCCGAAAGCCCTGGCGATACCGTTCATGATGGTTTCCGAGAGCTTGAGGATAGGCCGGGTTGCGGCCAGGGTCATGATAACCATGACGAACATCGGTTCGGTGAAGTCGACCGAATGCGAAAGATAGTTTACCGCCGTAGGCCAATCGTAAAAGCCGAGTATCGCTAGCATAAGGGCAATTGCCCATAGGCCGAAGATGACCTCGACCTCACCCATGAAGTACATCAGGCGGGCACCCTGCGAAACAGAATTCAGTGGCGCGGCACCCCGGACTATCTTCTGCTCATGTAGCTTCTCCAGCCGGGCGGAGATAGCCAGAAACCGGCTGCTGAGAAAGGTATGAAGAATCGCCGCGACGAAGATCAGCGTGCCCACGAGGTTGAAGGGATTTTCCCAAACCCTGTTAGAAAGACGCTCTAGTACGGGACGGTTTTCATCCTGATAGATGTGCAGCGGTGGAGGAAACAGCGATGCCCCCTGATCCGGGGAGGACGGGGTGGCCGATAGGGCCGTTTCGGGAAGCAGTATGACAAGTGCAAGGGAAGCAATCAGGAAACCGCAGAGTGAAACAGAAATTCGAGGCATTCGGGTTCCGGCGATAACAGGCTAAATGGCAAATTTATGCGGGCGGCGTCAACAGTAAGGCTGCTGCAGGACGGGTCATGACGACCTGTATTATATTGCCGCTCACGCCGTTTTGAGTAACTTGCCGTAAGGATAGCCAATTCCACGTGATCAAAAAGGCCAGCTTCGATCGAATCAGGGATGATGCCGATTGGCCTCGGAGTTCCTTTTATCGGTAGCGTGGTTACTCAAAAGACCACTATGGCTGGTCAGCCGTCTATTGCGGTGCACAAGGCCAGTGTCCGCTTCCGAGGGTCAGGGCTAAGCTCAGGCAGGAACCTGGAAGCGGTCATTCGCGGAACGGGGACTTCCGGCGATAAGCATCGGTAATCGGTTGTCATCCCGATTAAGTGGGGCTCCCCATGGCATATTAAAGCCCTTACTCTTCGAACTGTATGGCGTTGAGGTCTGGCTCCACAGTATGCTGGACTTCAATCCGCCTGTTTTTCTCGCTGAAATCGTAATGGACTATAGACTTGGCGCCGCTTTGTCTTCCCCAGGGACAATATGAACAGAGTCCTGATTATTGGCTATGTGTGGCCGGAACCGGCGTCGTCGGCGGCTGGCAGCCGCATGATGCAGCTGATCCAATTCTTCCTCGAACAGAACGCTTCAGTAACCTTTGCCTCTGCTGCAGTGCCCAGCGACCATATGGCAGACATAGAATCAATGGGCGTGCGCAAAGCGATAATCGAGTTGAACAGCAGTAGCTTCGATGCGTTTGTTGGGGAGCTGCAACCGGATATCGTGCTGTTCGATCGCTTCATGATCGAGGAGCAATTCGGCTGGCGGGTGGCCCAGCACTGCCCCGGTGCACTGCGGATACTGGATACCGAAGATCTGCACTGTCTGCGTGATGCGCGCCATAGGGCGCTAAAATCCGCGCGCGAAGTGGCTGTCACTGATCTGAACAGCGAGCTGGCGATGCGCGAGGTCGCGGCGATCCTGCGCTGCGACCTCAGCTTGATGATCTCCAGTTACGAGATCGGGTTACTGACAGGGCATTATGGCGTCTCGCCGGATCTTTTATTGCACCTGCCTTTCATGATCGAGACTGCATCTCTGCAGGAAAGTCGTTCTTTTGCGCAACGAGAGGGATATATCAGTATCGGCAACTTTCGCCATGCACCGAATTGGGACGCGGTCTTGTATCTGAAAGAAACCATCTGGCCACTGATAAGAAAATTTCAGCCGGAAGCTTGTTTGTCAGTATATGGCGCCTACCCACCACCAAAGGCCACACGATTGCATAACCCGGCGCAGGGTTTTTTGGTTAAAGGATGGGCGCTTGACGCTCAGGAGGTGATGGGAAAAGCGCGTGTCTGCCTAGCACCCTTGCGTTTTGGAGCGGGCCTCAAGGGTAAACTTGTTGATGCCATGTGTGGCGGCACACCAAGTGTGACCACCAGTATTGGTGCCGAGGCGATGCACGCAGAACTTCCGTGGGGCGGAGCAATCGCGGATCAGGCTGACGATTTCGCCCGGCAGGCAGTCGAACTCTATCACTCGCCGGAGCTTTGGCAGGACGCCCAGCAAAAAGGCATGACTATTATCAAGCAGTTGTATCAGGGTTCTCAGCTAGCCGATCGTTTATTGCGTCGTCTGCTCGGATTACGGCAAGCCCTGAATACTCATCGCCTGAACAATTTTACCGGTGCCATGCTTCAGCATCACAGCATGCAGAGTACACGTTACATGGCGCAGTGGATCGAAGCGAAAAACCGGAGAGGCTGAGTCTTGCGTGATAGGATTTTTGTCTTTTTTGTCCGCTGCTGTTTCCGGATCACTGGTTACCGGCTTCCCCAAAAAGCAGACGTTCCAAGAGGCTGTCTCGACGCTATGACCTGGGCGAAACGCTTGAAGCGGGCGTTCAGAAGCGATGTTGAAGTGTGCCCGGTGAGAGGCGGTGCGATGCGGATCATTTCCCGCATCGAAGAAGCCGATGTCGTCGATAAATT
>Ga0180435_10001669_pt1 | contig 22896 bp, 1 predicted proteins | sample SS_ome_3_FD_132467 | JGI IMG/M metagenome (GOLD analysis project Ga0180435, IMG submission 132467) | Hypersaline lake sediment archaeal communities from the Salton Sea, California, USA - SS_3_S_1 metaG | ecosystem: Environmental > Aquatic > Non-marine Saline and Alkaline > Hypersaline > Sediment... | reverse complement strand
AGGCTCGACGGTAACCACCGTCGGGCCTTGTCTTTATATCTATCCCCCAACACATCAAAGCCTTGTGACGATTTCACCACCCGCAAACCGACAGGTTATCGTTCCTGCCAGGTAGTGCCAGATAGCGCCAGTTAATGCCGCCACGCGCTGCAATGGCGCTGTATGCCACATCAGAGCCTGCGCCGCTCGCGGACTGACCTTGTGTGCGGCCAGCATCGTGCTAAGCGACACCCGCAGACTGTGAAAGTCAACGTATCGGCCGGCTTCGTCCTTGTAGGCAATGCCCGCCAAGGCAAGGTCGGCTCGGAGAGTCTTCATGTGCGGCACGGTGCTGACGACACGATCGCCTGGGCCAGCGTTGCTCGACCGCCAAACTCGCAGTTCATCGGCGATCTGTGCGTGGAGCGGTAGCGAGTCCGCTCGCTTGCTCTTGGTGGTTCGAGCCCACAGCAGGATATGTCCGGGAATGGTATCGAGGTGAATATCACCCCATGTCAGCTGGCGGATTTCATTGCGGCGCAGGCCTGTCCAGACGGCCAGCATGTACACCAATCGCCGCTCGCGGTCTTTACGCAAAGCCTTTGCGTTGGTATGCGGCTTGACCTTGGCCACCGCTTTGCCCCTGCGCGGCCCGATGCGAATTGTCTGCAGTTCCAGCAGCGGGCGCCGCTCGGCCGCGTCGAGCAGGCGAGATATCTCGGCCATACTCAATGCCTGCCGCGGATGGGCGGGCTCCATACCTCGCCGGTCGGTCACCCTCAGGCCAACCAGAAGATCATCCTTCATTCTCCGAAACGTCACGGCCCATTTCGTGAAGGACTTGATCGATGCGATATTGGTTACCTATGCCGTTTGCGCCGCCGCGCACCGCTTTTCTTAACTTATTTCCTGTACCGCGGCCCCTTCACATCGCGGCGGTTGAATCGCTATCCGCGTGCAAAAAACATACAATCCCTTCTCCCTCACCCACTTACTTCTGCAGCCGGCCGAAATGTGTCCCGCTTTTGGGGCAGCTATTTCAGATTTTCTTTCGATTCTGGAGATGTAAACACTGCTCCCCACGAATTCTGATGCGCCGGAATCCGGCGGGTGTTTATGGTTAGGACGCAAGTTCCTCGCTAACCGTAGAGCCCCCCCGAGACGTCACGACTTTCTGCCAGGTGATCAGAGAGGACACAAACAGCAATAGACATGGTGGAAAACTACACGACCGGCCGTCCTGCCGCCAGTATCACCGATTCACCCAGCCAAGCATACAGTGGTGGATCACCTATTTCGGAGGGCCATCAGTCTTCGATAAGCATGGAGACCACTTGATGACCCAGCAGACTACAGCGGAAGCGCCAGCGCTGATTCGGCCAGGATGTCGGCCAGAGGACCATCGGCGTCTTCGGTTCTCAAGCCGTCGCTAAGCGGCCTCAAGTCATGTTCAGCCGTAGCGGCCAAGGGCGATTGTGCTGTTTTCGACACGTTCGAGGGAGCCTCGGAGGTCGGGATTTCTCCGATCGGCAGACCGGCCAGCAAGTCCACGCCGCCGGATATCGCGGTCGTGCCCACCGGATCGACCGGCTGGTCAAATCGCAGAGGCCCGGACTCGATTGCCGGTTCGGCCAGCGGTTGGCCCTTAGGCAAGGCTGCAATCGTCACAGCTACCTCGGAAACGTCGCCGGAGAAGGCATCAGTATCAGTCCGCGCCAGCTCGGCGGAAGTCGTCTGCAAACCGGGACCCGGCTCGGCAACCCTGCCAAGATTGGACCGCAGTATACCGAAGTCCCTCAGGTCAACGCGTCCGCTGCCGTCGAAGTCACCCATTACCCACGAGGCGCCTGATCTGCCGAAGTTATTCATGAACACGTCGACATCGTCAGAGTCTACACGCCCGTCCAGATTGGCGTCTCCAGGAATCGCTTTTGCCGATAACGACACCGACTCGGCCAGTTGCTTCAGGGCGCCGCCGACATCGAGACGCTCATAGGTTCTCCCGGTGTTAGTGACGTTGTCATCCTCGTCATCGCCATCGTAAACGCTCGCCGCCCCGGCTTTCAGGTGGTCCGCAATCTCGTCGGGAGTGATCGCAACGCCCTGGGCTTCGGACGCCTGCCGCAACAGCACCGCCGACGCGGTCACCATCGGAGTAGCCATCGACGTTCCGCTTCGCACGATCAGTCCGCCGCCGGGCATCAGGCCGAGTATGTCGCCGCCGGGCGCCACGATATCCAGTTCGTCCGACCGCTGGCTGAACGAGATCATCCTGTCGGCTCCGCTGCTGTAGTCCTGGGCTCCGCTGTTCCAGAGGTGTCCTCCGGCTTCGCTGTCCCAGACGGCGCCCACAGCGAGGGCCGACCGGCTGGCGGACAGTTCGCTGAGTCCCTGTGCGTCGAAGACCGCGTAGGAGTTGCCCGCCGCTGCGGCGATGAACACGCCCTGATCGTTCAACTGCCTGTAAAGGCTGTCGATCTCCGCAAGCACGTCACCCTTGTCGACGTTTCCAATCGCGAACGACAGGTTCACCGCCGCGATGTTGTACTCGGCTCGATGGTCGAGCACCCACTGCAGCGCAGCGGCGATATCGTCGACATCCGCCGTCATCGAGTTGTCGGGCGAGACCTTCAGGGCTATCACGTTGGCCTGCGGCGCCAGACCCGGTGCGTGAGAATCGCCGCTGGCGATGAGCCCCGCCACGTGCGTTCCGTGCCCGACGGTATCCATCGGGTCGTCGTCGCCTTCGGCGAAGTCGGGCCCGAGTATAACCCTGCCGGCCAGATCGGAGTGCGTGTAATCGATTCCGGTGTCGAGCACGGCGACCGAGTATCCGCCGCCCCGCCACGGCGTGTCGGCATGCGCCAGGGCGCCGCCGACAAGCGTGAAGTAGTCGTCAAACTGCGACAGGGTCACACCGGTCAGATAGTCGATCTCCGCATCGCCCGACCAACCTCCAGGCCCTTCAATCTTCAGGAAATACTCTCTTCCGGACACCACCGTAGTCGCAATTTCGCAGATGGCGCTTGCTTCGAGACCCAGCGAACCGTCGGGCGCCTGCTCGTACAGTTTCAGCGGCAGGAGCGTCGCCGAATCGGCGTCGCCGGCGGACATCCTCAGCGTGCCGTCGGCGGGCGCTACGAGCTTGAACCAGTCGGTGTCGCCCGTATCGGCCAGGGAGGCCGTCAGGACGCCGGTCCACGTCTCCACCGTCCCTCCGGACAGGAACAGGCCCACGCCGTAGGCCTCCGCGGCGGTGTCTCCGACGTCGCCGTCGGCTTCGGCGTCGTGGAGTCCGCCGCCGGTGACCAGCAGCGAACCGGACTGAACGCCGGCGGACGAGCCTGTCGGAACCGCCGGCGGGGCAATCTGATCGCCCATCGAGTCAAGGACGATCCCTCGGTCGCTTTCGCCGACCAGACCGTCGCGGTCAATATCCGCGTTGACATCCCAGTTCGCATCACCCGGCTGCGAGCCAAGCGCCGCAATGATGATGTTCTCGTCGATATCGCTAACCAGGAGGTCTCCGTTCGCATCGCCTTCAAGGCGGTGGAAGTAGTACGCCGAGGCGTCGGCGTCGGACGCCTGGGGGTCGCCCGCGTCGGCGGTAACCGCCGCATGCCTGTAGAGTCGCACCAGCCCGTCGGATGAGCCGAGCAACACGTCCAGGTTTCCGTCCGAATCGAAATCGGTCACGGACGGGCGCGTCCGCGTCGAGTCCAGATCGATCGCCTCGCCGTCGGCCAGGACGTGCTGCGGTGCGTCAAACTGTGGAACGTCGTCCGAACCGATATTGCGGTACACGTACAACTGTCCGTTCGTATTGCCGGCCAGCAGGTCCTTTCGTCCGTCGCCGTCGATGTCGTCTACGGCGAAGCTCGATCTGCCTCCGGGCACGATCAGGGCGCCGGAGCCGTCCTGGACGACCAGTTCCGTGCGGAAGTCCGGCGCGCCGGCGAGCGACTCGTTGATGTAAACGACCGCGCGTCCGTCGAGGCCACCGAGGATCATGTTGATACGTCCGTCATTGTTCCAGTCGACAACACCGACGGTCGCCCGCGCCCCGGCGTTTACGTCGTCCTTGGCGCCGGGGTCGCCGATCTGCACTGCGAAGCCCGCCCCAAATATAGGATCGGCGTCGGTGTTCTCGTTGAGGAACACCTGCACGGTCCCGTCGGCCAGTCCGGCCAGCAGGTCCTTGCGTCCGTCAGCGTCCCAGTCGACGACGACCGGGGACACGCCCAGGCAGCCCGAGGCTGTTACTGCCAGATCGCCCGCAGCGGTCTGTGCGTACGAGTAAGTCGTAAAGACCGGCTCGCTGTTCGTGCCGGAATTCAGGTAGACCCGAATCTTTCCGAGCCCGTCAGCGGTCTTCTCACCGACAATCAGATCGGCGAGCGAATCGTTGTTCCAGTCCGCCATCGAGGGAACCGAGTACTGGTTGACCTGAATATCGACTCCGCCGGCCTGGACCAATTCCTCGGGCTGGAACTCGACCATCGTCTGCTCCGGCGTTTCGCCGGGCACGGCGCTGAAACCGCCGGTCAACGGATTGCCCGCTAGGTCGGTGAACATGGTCTCATCAAGGACGAGTTCGTAGTATCCGTCGGCGAGCGAATCGGTTCCGCCGGCGAAACTGTCCAGCGACCAGACCAGCGTGTGTTTGGCGTCTTCGTGCGCGAACTGGGTTGCGGTCAACGGGATCTGCTGGTCGCCGTCGGCGTCGGCGTCGGCGTCAACGCCCAGATTGACCAGCGACACGGCGTTTACTATCGATCCGTCAGCGATCAGTTCGTCCAGATTCATCGCCTCGCTGAACGTCACTCTGAACGCGTCTACGTAGGACCGCTGGTCGCCCGAGCCGATCGTCACGTCGGTGACTGTGGGCGACTCGGTGTCGGGCCGTATGATCTCGCCGCCCATCGCCATTATGACCGGGCGCCGGTCGCGGCTGGTGATCCGCCCGTTGGCGTCAAAGTCGACCAGCGGATTCCAGTGCGGCGACGCCGGGCGGCTTCCGAAGGCCGCGTTAACCACTTCGAGGTCCGAATCATCGACTTTGCCGTCGCCGGTCAGGTCGTAGGCCAGACGATGGAAATTGGTGCGGAAGGCGCCGCCAGCCCCGTCGCCGTCGAGCGAATTGCCCGCAGCGTCGGTCACGGCGCCGGTGATTCGCAGTTCGTAGTAGCCGTCGGCCAGCGGCGACGCCGAACCGTCCCAACTGAGCGTTCTGGTCGCCGGGTCGTAAGCAAAGTCGGCCTCGCTGAGCGGGACCTGCTGGTCGGCATCGGCGTCGGCGTCGATCCCAAGGTTGGTCAGCACCAGCGCCGGTCCCAGTCCGCTTACAAGGCCGCCTTCGTCAATAAGCGTCTGGATGTTGGTCTCCTCGTCGAACGTAACCGAGAAGCTGTCGATAACGTGCCGCTGCGCCTGTCCCTGCTGGATCTCAGAGCCCGCCACCGTGGGCGAAGTCTGGTCGGCGATGAGCGTCCAGGTCCTGGAATACTGTCCCACGCCGCTGTTGCCCGCCAGATCGGTCACGCCCGCGAGGTCCATCGAGATTTCGTACAGGCCCGGATCGGCGGTCAGTCCCGCGAGATTGTCGATCCGATAGGTCATCGAATCGACTTTCGCCAGGGTCGCCGACGGAGCGATCAGGTTGTCGCCGCCGTCGCGCGTCAGGAAGATCGCCGAGATGTCGAATGTCCCGTCAATGATGTCTTCGGTGAAGACGACCGTCAGGGAGTCCACCGGATCGAGCGTGATCAGCGGGAGGCCTTCGACGGTGTCAACAGCCGGCGGCGACTGATCCACGGTGAACTCGAACGTACTCGCCGCCGAATTGCCGGCGTCATCGCTTACGGTGATCCGCATCACGCGCCTTCCGCCGGTCGCCAGATTGACCGGCATCGAGAAGATCGAACCGTTCACATCCGCCGGACCGAGATCCACGCCGGAAGTCTCGTCGAAGATGTTGACGTGCAGGCCGTCTTCGCCGACCTGACCGCTGAGGACCAGAGACGTCTGCGACGTCACGCCGTCCCCCACGACGCCGGTGTCGGGCGCGATCGTTACGTTCGACGCCGGATCGGGATTCGCCGTATCCATGGTCCAGGCGGAGGTCCGGACAGACAGCCCTGGGTTGCCCACCTCGTCTTCGACGCCGCGAACATCTATATCAAGTCTGTACTCGCCGTTGTTGGCGGTCAGGGCGCCAAGGCCGGAGATGCGGTACGTCGTATCGCCAATCCTGTCGATCGAAACCGAAGCGTCGATCAGGTTGTCGCCGCTGTCGCGGGTGAGCGACAGATCGGCGATGCCGAACGTCCCGTCGGCCAGGGGCTCGTTGAAGGTCACTTCGAGGTCGTCGACCGGCGTCGAAACAGTTCCGCTAGGCTCGTCGGCGATCTCGATGATCACCGGCCCGTCGGTGTCCATGTACCATTCGACAGCCGCGGTTCCTATGCCGCCGGAGCCCTGGTCGAGATCGACCACGCCGGCTGCGTCGGCGGTCAGCACGTAGGTGCATCCGGCGGCCGCCAGCACGTCGAGCCCGTTGACGCGGAACGTGTCGGGCGTCACCGCCGAGACGTCCAAGCTGTCGGCGACAACCAGGTTCGGCCCGCCGTTGAGAGTCAGTTCGAGGTTGTCCCAGTCGAACGTCGCGGCGTCGACCGGCTCGGAGAACTTCACGTAGACCGTGCCCGGAGGCTGGTTCGTCACGCCGGTCGGAGCCCCGATAATCGCCAGGATGGTCGGGGCGAATTCCGCCTTGAACCACTCGACCGTCTGCGATCCGACTCCGGGATTATGGTACAGGTCGGTCAGGCCGGAAGCGTCGACCGTCAACTCGTACGTTCCGTCACCCGCGGTCAGAGCGCCAAGTCCGCTGACCAGATACCTGCCGGAGCCGAGATGATCGATCGTAACGCCGGAAGTCATCAGGTCGGCTCCGCCGTCGCGCGTCAGGATCAGGTCGTTGTAGTCGAACGTCGCTGGATCGATCTGCTCGCTGAAAGCGACCTCCACCAAGTCGACCGGCTCGAAGGTCGGGGACTCGGGACTCTCGACGGAAAGCAGCCTCGGGCGCTGGTCGTCGACCGGTGCGTAGACGAGTCTATACCGGCCCGTACTATCGTAGTCCAGCAGATGCACGATATCCTCGTAGACCGGCTGCTTCTCCGACTCCTTGTACGAACGGTCGGTCGTCCAGGCGTTGGTCCCCACGGGCACTTCGCCGACGGGATTGCCGAGTTCGTCAAGCCGCACGACCTGTATCAATTGATAGAGCCCGGCGCCGGGATCGGCTAGTTTCAGGTACGACCACTCGTCGGGCATTTCGGCTTCTACGATCACGTCGAGGTCGGTCGGCGAAACGGAGCCGTCGGCGCTGAGGAACGCCCCGACGCTGACCGGCGCCACGCCGCCGTCGCTGAGATAGAGCGAATCGGGCACGGGCTCGTAGGTCGGGTCTTCGTAGTCGTTGACGAGGAAATCGTACTTGCCGTCAGCGAAAACGCCTTGGGCTTCGACAACGTGGATCAGTTCGTGGATCGAGACTTCATCGATCAGCGAGGTCGCCTCTCCGCCAAGTCCGTCGGCGTGACGGAAGGAGGCCTTGTAGTCGATGAAGTGGCCCTGCAGAGTCGAGGTCATCAGCCACCGCGCCACGGCGGTGTCGCCGGGAGCGATATTGCCGAAGTTGGCGGTAAGCGACGGGGTCATCTGCTGACCGTTGACTTCGGTTCCGATGATGTCGAAGTCGACCAGAAGGCCCTTGTCGGTCTCGACGATCCTGGGCTCGGCGGAAGTGATCCGGAAGTTGTTGGCGTCTCCGCCGCCCTCGTTGCGGACCATCACAGCCAGCGTGAACGGCTGCGACGGCTCGACCTCTTCGGTATGCGGATCGTCGCTGTAGACGTCGCGCTGCCAGAAGTAGTCCAGGTCCAGTTTCGGCTGCGGGTGGACGGTCACCGGGTGCTCCATGAGCAACGAGGTGGTCTGTCTGCCGTTGACGCTGTAGGTCATGTACCCGCCGATGGCGTACTCGACGGGTTCGTCGGGAGCAGCCTCTTCGGTGGGGATGATGATCCAGCGGGCCCGACCGGTGGTGTCCGTGCCGATCATCCACTTCTCGTTCCCCAGCCACATGCCGTCGTCGAACGGGTCGTAACCCGCCGGCGGATCGCCGGTTTCGGTCACCTGGATGTTGTCCAGTTCGGGCGCCAGGATCACGAACTTGTCGTTGGCGAGCTTGCCGTCGGCGTCGCGGATGTCGATGGTCACCGACAGATCCTCAACGGCGTGCTGCTCGGAGTAGTTGGTGATGTCGAGCGTTCCGGCGAAGACCTTTCGAGTCAGGACCGCTTCTTGGTCGAGTTGGATCTTTGCGTGTGCGCAGACGCCTTCGGACTCATCGGCGGCTTCGGCCCGCAACTCGGCGGCTTTCTCGTCGGCGGACACCGCCCTGTCGCCCGTCGTCACGCGTCCTTCGGCCCGGGCGGTCTCGAATCGTTCCGCCGCCGCCATAGCGTCGAGCAGGTCGGTGTGCGTCTCAACGCCTTCGGCCAGCATTATACCGATCGCGCCGTCGCCGCTGATGTCCGTCAGCAACTCCGCCGCCGAGGCGTATCCGGCGAGAGTCAGCCAGCTTTCGGCGTCGGTCATCGGCGCCAGGAAGCTCTCGGGAGGCGAGATGAGCCCCAGATCCTCAGCGGCGATGACAACTTCGCCGTCGGCGGCGCCGCTGGCCCTGCTCGGATAGCATCTCTGGTTCACCAGCGTTCTGCTGTAGCTGGCCTCGTCGCCGAATCCGGGAACTTCCTCGCCGTCGTACTCGGCTCCGTAGGAGTATCCGGCGTTGATGGCGATCGGGCCGCCGCAGACCTGGCCGGACCAGCCGTCGTCCGAATCGTAGTTGAGCGAACCGCTGATGCTGCCGCTCAGCGAGCCGTTGGCGCTGATATTGAAGGTTCCGCCTCCGGGTATCGAAATCGTGCCGCTGCCCTGGATTCCCGGACTGACCGTCACGCTCAGCGAAATGCCGGCGGTGACCTTGTCGCCGGACCAGAAGCACTCGGTCGCCCGCGAGGCGTTTACGGAAATATTCACGGTGATCGGAATGCCCGCCGAAGCGTCGATATGGACTCCGGCCTTCTTGCCGGCTATGGTCGTCTCCCAGTCCAGCGAACCGCTCCACCCGACCATTACCGTGCCGCCGAGAGAGCCCGAGACGTTGACCTCGCCCTTCAGGCCGGTCATCTTGGTCTCTTCGTCGCAGCAGGTGCAAAGCGAACCGCCGAACGTCAGGCTGGCTTCGGTGTCCTGCAGGCTGATAAACGGCGGCGTGACAGCGTTGAAGGCGGTTTCCGCCATTCCGGTCAACCACCCGGCGTTCAGGCTAAGGCTCGCTTCAAGACATTTCTCCTCGAAACTGGTCGGGTCGCACAGGCATCGCTTGTACGAAGGTTCCCATGACGCGGCCCCCCAGTTGACCGGCGGTCTCGGACGGCCCGGACGCGGAGTCGGCGGGACCGCCTCCCCTCCGCCGGATTCTCCGCCGGTGTTGTAACTCTGCTGCGGCGTACTCCGCTTGCGGTAGTAGTACGCCCCGCCCAGCGAGTTGTGTCCCAGGGAGCCGCCGGTGGGATTGCAGCCGGGGCCGATCCGGGCGTCGGTGACCGCGACCTTCCGCTTGCTGGCGTATCCGAACACGCCGCAAACTACGCGGTATTCGTAATGCCCGATAATGTGGCAGTCGCCCTCCCATCGATCCCATCGCTCAACATCGTCGGCGGCGAAAGCGCCGGCGGGATCATCTTCGGGCGGCAGATAGATCCGCTCGAACTTGACCGGCACGACGATGGAACTCTGCGCCGCAAGCGTCCCTAGGTTCTCAACCAACGGCGTTATCTTCCAGTTGGGATGCTCGGGAAAGCTGATGGCGCCGTCTTCGGCCGCTATCAAACCGTGATTCGATATCTTGAAGTTGATGACGACCACGTCCTTGGTGAAGTTTTCGGTGACTTCCTGGAGGCTGACGGCGCCAGGCTCGACCACAACGACGGGCGCCGGCACGTTGGTCTCGTAGACCGTTTCCAGCGTAATCTCGTAGCGGTCCTCGATCTCGATCTCCTCGACGATCCAGTTGTATTCAACGTACTGGCCCCGCAGGAAGACGTATTCTTCGACCGTCTCGCCGGGGACAATCGTGATGTCGGACTGGTGGGATTCGTGCTGCCTGGCGTTAACCTGCAGATAGTAGGTCGCCTCCGTTACGTCCTCGAATGTAGCGATTCCGTCCGGGCCGGTGGTCTTCCTGGCGACCTCCTGTCCGGTGAACACATCTCGGAGGGTGACGACGGCGTCTTCGACTCCCGTCCCGTCGCCGTGGTAGGTCCCTTCGTCCTCGATCTGCACGGTCAGGCCGCCTACCGCCGTCGAGACATTGTTGATCTGGAACGACGCTACCAGCGAGTTCCCGTTTTCCGGATCCACGGCGAATGTTCCGTTGTACGGTCCCAGCGGCAGACTGGCCGACGGGTTCAGAACGATCGTAAGCTCCGTCGATTCGCCCGGCTGCAGGTTCGGCAGACCCTCGTCGTTGGCGACGCGGAACCAGTCGAGTCCCGCCGGCGTCCTAACGTTGAGTTCGCCGGTCTCGAAGTTGCCGGTGTTGGTGATCTTGTACTGCAGGCTCCGCTGCTGTCCCCGGACCATGCCGGTCTTCAGCGTCCCCGACCCCCGCAGGACCGGATAGTAGACCTCCGGCGCCACGGTGGGCTCGGGATGCATCTTCGTGTTGAGGCCCAGTTCCATCGACAGGCCTTCGTCGTTGGTCAGGTGAATTCCGAAATTCGACCACGTGTTGTCCAGGTTCAGCACGGTAATCGTGTAGTCGACCCGCACTGTACCCATGCCTTCGAGCGTTGTCGAACTGAGGTCGACCTGGACATCGAGGTTGTCTGGCGCCGCGACGAGGTTTGCGGTGATGTTGGTCAGAGGGATCACGCTGAGGTTGCGGATCGTAAATGACCCGGAGGCCGACTCGCCGTCCAGGATGTTGTGGCTGCGGTCCCAGGCGTTGGGGCTCCAGCCCAGCAGCGTGAAGGTGTCCTGGACAACATCCTTGGGATCGCCGGGGTGTCCGGAGGCGACTTCGTAGTGCCCGGCCTCTCCGGCCAGCGAGTGGAAGATTACGGCGTACTGTCCGAACTGGTCGGTGACGGCGCTGTACACGCGCCGCGTTCCGGCGTGCAGGACGCGTACTGTCACGTCCTCGTAGGCCGCCGGCTGGCCGTCTTCGGTTCGCGTCGCCGTGCCAAACAGCGTCACCGCATCTCCGCTGGTCGCCTCCTGTTCGGCAACCTGGACAGTCGCGTTGTATTCGGCTTCCACGCTCGTGGCGTTCTGGGCGACGGCGTAGTTGTTGTCGTCGTCGAGTTCCGGCAGGTTGTTGGCCTGGTCGACGACCACCAGGATGTAGTAATCGCCAATGCCGCCGGGCAGGGTCGTGCCCACGGTGCGCTCGTAGCCGATGTCGACCGGTAGTAGTCCGTCGAACGTCAGTTCGCGAAGCAGGAAGGTCTCGCTGCCGGCGGCGGTGACGGTGTAGCTGTTTGCGGCGATGTTGACCCGATCGGCCGCCGCGGCCTCGGCGGCGCCGGGGCAGCCGCAATCGTCCGAACCGCCTTGGGCGTTCGCCGCGGGCAGCGTGAAATCTTCGGTCAGGTAGAAGTCGCAGACGGCGTAAATCCGCTCGACCCAACTGCCCGAGGCGTCCGAAGGTCCGCGGTTCATGATGCGGTAGGACACCTCGATATTCTGGTCGGTGTAGCCGCTAGTCGGTGCTACAACGTTCTCCACGATTATATCCGGCATGTCTTCGTCGGTGACGTACAGCCAGTTCGAACCGGTCGAATACCCGGACGCTTCGGCGATGATGGTCACCGGCTGGGTGCCATCGGATTCGCCGTCGGCGACAGAGAATACTTCGAACGTCGCGTAGTCCGCGCCCGCCGGTATGGTGATCTCGGGCGTAACCGTCGCCTCGCCCACGTCGAGCGATGTCAGGGTCACGGTCACGTCCGAACTGGTGTCGCCGGTGTGCCGATAGACCCTTCCGGTCGACGCGACGCCGACGGCGCCTTCGTGGATGATCGCCTTGTTGAGTTGGATCGACAGATACGGCGCATCGTCGTCCAGCACGTCCATGTCCGCGGTTCCGGCCGCGGCGTTCATGCGTTCGCCGGTGTAGCCGTCGACGGGAGTGGCTGTGATCGTCGCGGCCTGCGTACCGTCAGGCACAAAATCGTCGACGACGTATATCGTGAACCTCGCCGAATCGAAGCCCTCGGGTATCAGGACCGCCGACTGGACCTTGGCCGCCGATTCGTTGTCGCTGGTCAACTCGACCCAGCGTTCGCGGTCGGTCGGTCCGGTGCGGAAGACCGTGCCCCGGACCTGCGTGTAGGCGTCGGACTCGGAGACCGCCTCGGAGTCGAGAACGACCGAGACGCCCCAGAGATCGTCGTCTATTACGTCCAGTTCAATAATGTCCGAACCGTGGGCCATGGTCTTGGCCATGATCTTGACGGTCTGGAATCCCTCCATGTAGTCGTCGCCAACCGCCTCGATCTCGAAATTGATCGAAGTGTCCCCCGCCGGCAGCGTCAGCGATCCGGGCAGTTCGAGCTGCCCGAAGACCGACAGGAACAGTTCGACGTTCGTGTCGAACAACGGAGCCGGATCGACGGTGACCGTGGCGGTGGTCGTCCCGCCTTCGATGATCTGCTCGATCGGAACGCTGAGGGTGAGACTCGGCGAGTCGATGTCTCGAACGCCGACGGCAATGTTGTTCGAAGCGCCCGGAGCGCCGGCCAGAAAGCCGTCGGGATCGAGGTTGAACGGGTCTCCGTCGACTGCGTCGTAGTGCCCCTGTATGGCGACTGTCTGCAAACCGTCGACCACGCCGTCGGCAAGCGGCGTGATCTGGAACGATTCGGTGGTCTGGCCCGGTCCGAACACGACGACCTCGGGAACCGAAAGCTCCGACCCGTCGGCGACCGAGCCGTCGGGATTCGTCGCCCGCAGGTAGACCGCCAGTGCTCCGTCGACGTCGCCGCGGCGGATGAGCGTCACCCGAACCGGCCCGTCGTCCTCCGAGACGCTCTCAGCGTCGGATTCCATGGAGACCCACACCGGAACTCTCCGCGAAGCGTCTGAGACGAGATCGTTGTTCGCGTCGTCGGACTCGAAGTGTTCGTCGTTAGCGTCGACCGACACTATGAACCAACTGTCGCCGCTGAAGCCGGTCTCCGGAATCAGAACGGTCCGGCTATGCGTAACCGCCTCGCCGGCGACGAGCGGGCCGGAATAGGCGAACGACCCGAGCAGCATGTCGCCTCTGACGGCGCTGTCGTCGGACAGCGAGACAGTCTCGATCCAATCGCCGTCGATCGGAGCGGCCCCGGGATTCGTCAGTGTCCAGGACACCGTGACCGACTCGCCGGGCATGAGCGTCTGCGGGTCGTAAGTCGTCTCGTTTCCGTCCTCGTCGTAGGTCGTAACGGCGACCTGCAGATCGGACGCGACCAGGTCCGGCAGGGCCGGCAGATTGACTGCAAATCCGTCCGACACGGCGATGTTGTTGGTCTCGTCGGACTCCAGAACGCTGTTGTCGCTGTCGGTCGCGACGATCAGGTAGTAGGTTTCCGCCGCCAGATCGTGGTTCAGCGGCAGTTCCGCGGTCACCGAAGCGGTGTATTCCTGGGTGGCGCCCAGCGACTGGCTGTTTGTCCGGCTCAGAAGCCTGGCGTCTCCGGCGTCGAGAGTGGCGTCGGCCGACAGCCAGACGCGATCGATCCAGGGCTGGTCTGCGCGGGCAACGCTGTCGGCGTTGCGTACAACCAGCGTAAGTTCGAGCGTTTCGCCGAGAACGGCACCGGGCTGGTCAATTCGAACGAGGTCAACCGCAAGGTCGGGCAGGCGGACGTTAAGATCTCCGATAAACAGATCGTCAACCGGTTCTCCGTTCGTTGAATCGCCGTCCTGGTCCATCAGGTTGCCGAGCAGGTCGGTGATGTTCGGGCCGATCTCGACACCGTATGCGCCGGGCGTCTGGAGAGTGGCGAAACTGACGCGCCAGGTCATCGCCTGCAAGTGCGTGACCGATTCGACCGCGACAGGGCCGGCGGGGCCGGTTATCCCAACGTCATCGACTGTGAACGAGGTCGGGTCGATCGTCATGTCAAACGTGATGTCGACCGCGTCCACGCCGCGCTTGACGTCGCCGCTTGGCGCCATCGAGATAATGTGCGGCCCGGCCAGCGTGCCGATGTCGATCTGGTCGCTGACTATAACGTTGTTTAGTACTCCGCCTTCGGAGAGTTGGCCGGTGGCGTTGACGCTGATGATCAGATAATAATCGCCATCGGGATAGTTGGCGGGGTCTATCGGCAGAGTCACGTTCCCCGCGGCGGTGCGCTGCTGGGAAGCGGGAACCGGTTCGTACATCGTGCTGGGCGCCGACAGCACCGGCGTGTCGCCGGCGTCCAGAACGGCGTCGGTCGACATCCAGATCCGGTCCACCCAATCGCCCTGGGCTGTCGCTCCGCCGATGTTGCCGATGTCCCAACTGACGCTGAACGTCTCGCCCCACCACAGGCTGGTCCGCTGTGGAGTCAGACTCAGCGCCGCCAGGTCGGGCATAGCCACGGTGAAGACGCCCTCGAAGGCGTCTGAGGCCTGGCCGTTGGGAAGCGCGGCGTCCTGGCCCATTCGGTTGCCGAGCGTGTCGCGGACGTCCGGCCCGATTCGCAGCGTATGCGGGCCGCCGACGGTCGGAGTATCGAACCGGATCCGGTAGCTGTTGCCCGCCAGCGGCTCGACGGCGGTGACGGTCAGAGCCCCCGCCGGTCCGGTCAGCGAAACGTCGTCAATAGTAAATGTGTCAGACTCTATCTCCCGGTCGAAGACGACTTCGACGCTGTCAATTACATCATCTCCGGCCTCGGGCGTCATCGAAAGCACGACCGGGCCCGGCAGCGTCGCCACAGAAATCTGGCTGCTGACCAGGATGTTGTCAGCCTCGCTGGACTCGGCTATTCCGCCGGCCGCGTCAGCTTCGAGAATAATGTAGTACGCCCCGTCGGGCAGCCCAGCCGATTCGATCGGGAGCGTAACGGTCACAACCGGGCTGTAGCTCTCGCCGACCGCCAGCGGGTTGTAGTCGGTGGCGAATTCGCCGGCCAGCAGCCGGTCGGAACCGTCCAGCACGCCGTCGGCGGACAGCCAGACCCGGTCGGTCCACGTTCCGGTCGCGTCGGCCGAACCGGAGTTTGAGATCGAGTAGGCGACATCGAAGCTCTCGCCCCACCACGGCGCGAAGTTGTCGGGCGTCACCGAATCGGCCGACAGGTCCGGCAACGTAACGGCGAATGTCCCTACGAACGCGTCAGCCAGCTCGCCGTTGATCCCGTCATCATCCTGATCCATCCAGTTGCCCAGCGTGTCGGTGACGTTTGGGCCGATGTGAACATTGTAGTACCCTTCGCCGATCGGTTCGAGGAATGTGATTCTGTAAGTGTCTCCTGTGACGTGTGTTACACTGGTTATAGCGACTGCACCGGTCGGTCCGATCACCATAGCGTCGGCTCCGGTCAGGGACGCCGGATCGATCGCCGAGTCGAACTCCACATCCACAAAGTTAACCACTCGCCCCACGTCGGCCGGCTCGACACCGAGTACGCGCGGGCCGGGCAGATAACCTATGCTGACCGCCCCGGAAGCCGCGGCGTTGTTGGTGATGTCCGTTTCGCCTATACCGTTGTCGGCGTTGGCCTGAATGATCAGGTAATACGTCCCAGCGGCGAACTGGGCCGGGTCGTTGGGCAGCGTAACGAGCGTCGAAACGCCGTAAGTCGCACCAGCGGCGAGGGGATCGTAGGCGACTGCCTCGTCACCGAGCAGGTAATCGCCTCCGTCCAGCAGTTGGTCGCTCGACAGCCAGATCCGGTCGGCCCACTGACCCGATGCGCCGACCGCGCCGGCGTTGCGTCCGGTCCAGACCAGTTCGATCTGCTCGCCAAAGTGCGGATCAACGCCAATGGGATTCACCGAATCGACAACCAGGTCAGGCAGGACGACGGTGAACGCGCCGACGAACGCGTCGCCGGGGTCCTCGCCGTTGGGCGAGGCGGCGTTCTGGTTCATCGGGTTGCCCAGAAGGTCCGCCGCGTTCGGTCCTACGGTTATCGAGTACTCGCCGCCCGTCGTGGGCTGATCGAATGCGATGCGGTATGCATCGCCTCCAAGAGCGCTGACGGAATTGACCGCCAGGGCGCCGCCGGGACCTGCGACTATCACGTCTTCGGTGGTGAAGGTCGAAAGGTCCATCTCTCGGTCGAAAGTCACGTCGACGTAGTCGATGACTCGCCCTTCAGTGCTCGGCTGCATCGCGGTGACCCGCGGGCCGGGAAGGGTCGACAGCGACAACTCGACAGCCAGATCGTTATTGCCCTGGTCGCTCTCGGGCGAATCGCCGTCTGCATTGGTCTCCACAAACAACCAGTACGTCCCGTCGGCGTAAGCCTGCGGATCGTTGGGCAGCGTAATCGTAGCTGTTCCCGAGTAAGAGCCGCCAGCCGCGAGGGGCAAGCTCTGGGCCGAGACGCTCGCCGGTTGCGATCCGAGCGCCGTGTCGCCGGGATCAAGCGTGTCGTCAGCCGACAGCCATACGCGATCGATCCAGTCGCCGACAGCCGCAACGCCGGCGAGGTTCTCAACCGCCCACGTCACGTCGAACGTCTCGCCGAAGTTGGCGATAGTCTTATCGGGAGTGACCGAGACGACTGTCAGGTCGGGCAGTTCAATGCCGATGACCTGCTCGAATATGTCGCCGGGATTCTCGCCGTTGGGCAGGGCTCCGTCCTGGTTCATCCGGTTGCCCAGCAGGTCGCGGATATCGGGGCCGACCATCAGAGTGTGATCGCCGGCGTGCGTGGGCGTCTCGAAGTGAATTCTGAACTCGGTCCCGCCGGAGCCGAGTTCCTCGATCTGCGTGATCAGCACCGCCCCGCCCGGCCCAGCGAGCCCGGCGTCGCTCAGGGTGAACGTGCCGCCGGCGATCTCCTTGTCGAACTCGACGTCGACGTACCTCGCAACGCCCGGTTCATCGCTGAGCGACCAGTCGGCGACCTTCGGGCCGGACAGTCGCGTCAGCGCGATCTCGCCGAACGCCTGGGCGTTGTTGGACTCGTCGCTTTCAGGCTCCACACCGTCAGCGTCGGTCTTGACGATCAGGTAGTAAGTCCCATCCGGCAGATCGTTGTCAACAGGTATCAACAGCTCGTTGACGGTGCTGTACGTCCCGCCTCCGGCCAGCGGCGCGTGAGTGTCCGCCGAGAACGTCCCGAGCAGCGTTTCGCTTCCGTCGAGCGAGGGAGCAGACGACAGGTAAACCTTGTCCGACCAAGGATTAACCGTATCGACCAGCCCCGCGTTGCGTACTTCATAGGTTACGTCAATCTGCTGGCCGAAGTTCGCCGATCCGACTGACGGAGCAACCGAATCGACCACGAGATCCGGAAGAATCACGTCGAAGAAATCGCTGAACAGGTCGTCGGGGTCCTCCCCGTTTACGCCGTCGCCGTCGGTGTTGATCACATAACCGAACACGTCGGTGATGTCGGGTCCGACGACAACTTCGTACTGCCCGGCGACTGTCGGAGTCTCGAAGGCTACGCGGAAGGTCTGGGCGGTCCGCCGCTGAACGCTCAGGATGTTCAGGGCGCCGCCGCCGGGGATGCCGACCGACGCCTGATCCACGGTAAAACTGGACGGATCAATGTCGCGATCGAACGTCACGTCCACGTAATCGACCACCTGTCCGTCGTCTCGCGCCTGGACGCCGGTGACGATCGGTCCGGGCGTCGAGCCGATGATGATCTGATCGCTGGAAAGGACGTTGTCGCCCTCATCGCTCTCTCCGACCACTCCCGTAGCGTCGGTCACGACGATCAGGTAGTAGGTCCCGTCGGCCAGCGAGCCCGGGGCGGGCAAGGTCACAGCGGTGTTTGCGGCGTATTGCGCGCCGGCCGCCAGCGGACTGTTTGACCCGACGCCCAGACTGCCAAGCGAAATATCGGTCAGCGCATCGAACGTCTGATCGGTTGAGAGGTACATCGAATCCCGCCAGAAGCCCGAGGCGCCCGCCTGCGTGCTGCTGTTGACGACAGTCCAGTCCAGTCCGATCGTCTCGCCCCACAGCGCAACCGCCTTGGCGGGGTCGACCGACAGGACTTCCAGGTCGGGAAGGACGATGTCGAAGCTGTCGGCGTAAACATCCTCGCCCGGCTCGCCGTTGGTCCCATCTCCGTCAGAGTTCATCAGGTTGCCGTTGAGATCGGCGATTCCCGGCCCGATTTCAACGCTGTAGACGCCGGCGACAACGGGCCGGGCGAAGCTGACCCGGAACGTCCGCGCGTCAAGGGGGCGCACCTGCGTGACGCTTACGCTCTGGTCGGACGGATCTTTGATCGCAACGTCGCCGACGGTGAACGTGCCGGCGTCGATGTCGGTGTCGAACTCGACGTCCGCGTAGTTGACGACATACCCGTCGCCGCGGGGCGTCAGGCTGACGATCTGCGGGCCGGGCTCGGACGACAGCGCGACGGCTGCTGAAGCCGCGACGTTGTCGGCGCCGCTGCTTTCGGCGACGGCGCCGAATCCGTCGGCCTCGACGATGATGTAGTAGTCCCCATCGGCCAATCCCTGGGCGACCGAAGGCATGGTCACCGATATGGCGCCAGTATACCGCCCCCCGCCGGTCAGCGGGCTGTAAGACGCCGCCGAAGCCGAGGTCAGTTCCACAAGCGCAGTCGCACCGGCAAGCGTCGGGGCGTCGGCCAGCCATATGCGATCCCGCCAGACGCCTGACGCCGGGACGCCTGCGACGTTGTCGATAGTCCATGACACGTCGAACGTCTCGCCCCAGGTCGCCGCCGCCACCGACGGCGTGACCGTCGAGGCGACGAGATTGGGCAGTTCGACGTCGATGGTCGTGGTGAACTCGTCGGCCCCGACTTCACCGTTGATCGCATCGCCGTCCTGGTTCATCGTATAGCCCTGCGTATCGCGGACGTTCGGGCCGATCGTCATCGAATACGCCCCGGCGATCACGGGATTGCGGAAGGTCACGCGGAATGTCCTGGCCGACAGTCGGCTCACGCCGGTGACCTGGACCGCCGCTCCGCCCGGGTCGGTGACGACCACGTCGGCGGAGGTGAATGTAGCGGAATTGATGTCCTTGTCGAACGTCACGTCCGCATGGTTGAGCACATCTCCGACGGGGCCGGCGATGCTCTGAATCACCCTCGGGCCGGACTGGGCCGAAAGCTCGATCGCCCCGCTGGACAAATCGTTGTTCGACTCGTCGGTCTCGTAGTGCTGCGAACTCGAGTCGGTCTGCACAATCACGTAATACGGACCCTCGGGCATTCCATCGACGACGGGAATCGTAACCGCCTCGGTGCGCATGTAGGACCCGCTCGGAGCCAGCGGCGCCTGCGACGACGCGGAAAAAGCGCCCAGCGACAGGTCGCCGGCGTCGAGGATCGTATCGTCGGACAGCCACAGCCTGTCGGTCCACGCGCTGGTGACCGATACCGCTCCGTCGTTTCGAACCGTCCACTCGATTGACATCGACTCGCCAAAGAACGCCGAACCATCCAGCGCCTGAACGTCGCCGATCGCCAGGTCGGGCAGTTGGATCGAGAACTGGGCGGCGAATACATCGTCGGGGGTCTCGGCGTTGAAGTCGTCGCCGTCCTGGTTCATCCAGTGCCCCAGCGAACTGGTGATCGCCGGACCGATTGAAATGTCGTAGACGCCTTCAGCCGGCGGAGCGGCGAAATGCACGCGGTACGAATCGCCGCCGATATGCTGTACGCTCGTGATCCCCACACCGCCGGCGGGACCTGTGAGAGTCACATCGGCACCGCTGAACGACCCCGCTGCGATCGGCCCGTCGAACGTAACGTCCACGTACCGAATCACTCCGTCGTCGTCGCTGGGCTGCATCGTCGCTATCGCCGGGCCGGACGGCTGGGTCAGACTGATCGCTATGCTTCGCGTGTTGTTGCCGTCGTCGGTTTCGTGCAGTTGACCAGCGCGGTCGGCCTTGACGAACAGATAGTAGGTGTGCGTTCCGATCGGAATCGACGCGTCCACGGGCATCGCGGCGGACACCGAGGGATTGTAGGTGTCGCCGGCGACCAGTCCGGCGGGCAGTTGGACAGTGCTCAACGCGATGTCGTTTCCATCGCCGAAAACATCGTCCGGCGAGAGATACAGCCTGTCGGACCATCCGTTCTCAGCGGTGACGAGCCCTGCGTTGCGTCCGAGCCAGTTGACGCCGATGGACTGCCCAAACTGCGCCGCCCCAGGCGCATCAATATCGTCAACAACCAGATCAGGCAGATCGACGGTGAACGTATCGGCGAAGACATCGTCGGGGTCTTCGCCCGGCGCAGCGTCGGTGTCCTGGTCCATCGGCGTACCGAAGAGGTCGTAGACTCTCGGTCCCACCTGGACCGCGTGAAGCCCCGCCGCGTGCGGCTTGACGAATGAAACGCGATAAATGTTTCCCGAAACGTGACTTATTCCCGTAATACCGAGCAACTGAGCGTCGGGCCCTGTGACCGACACGTCGATGGCGGTGAGAGTCGCAGCGTCGATAGCCTTATCGAACTCCACCTCCACATAGTCGATGATCCCTGTCGTCGTCTCGGGCCGCATGTCGATGACGACCGGGCCCTGCTCTCGATAGAGCTGCACCGTACCGAGATTTACATTGTTCGCCTCGTCGTCTTCGGTAACCTCGTTGTTGACGTCGGCGACGACAAAGAGCGTATAGGCGCCGTCGGTCCAGAACAGATTGTTGGGAAGGGCGACAGTTGCGCCAGCGGAATACGTTTCGCCTACGGCCAGCGTCTCACTGACAGCGACGTTGACCAGCACAACGTCGTCAGCGTCGCCGAGAGTTCCGTTGACCGAGAGAATCAACCTGTCGGTCCAATTCCCGACAAGAACGGCCGCGCCGGAGTTCCGACCGCCCCAGTCGACATCGATGGTCTCGCCGAAGCGGGCCGGATCGATCGCCGGCGTCACGCTGTCGACGGCGAGGTCGGCTATGTGCATCGTGAACGTCCCGTCGAAAACGTCCTCGACCGGCTCGCCGGCAGCGCCGTCATCGTCCTGGTCCATCGCGTTGCCCGCAAGATCGTAGACGTCCGGGCCGATCAGCACGTGATAGGCGCCGTCGGTGATCTGCTCGGGGAACGTTATCCTGAACTGGTTTCCGCCCAGGTCGGTCAGGTCGGTCGGGGTGATCGGGCCGAGGGGACCGTTGATGGCGACCTTCGAGAGATCCATGCTCCCGGCCTGGAGTTCCTCGCTGAACGTGACTTCCATCGCACTGACCGGATCGTTGACCTCCCCGCTCGGCGAGTAGTCAATGATTCGCGGCGGCGTGGTGTCGATAATAAAGCCGCCGAAGAACGCGTCGGTGGGATCCTCGCCCGCAATAGGATCGAGGTCCTGGTTCATCAGTTCCGCATCGAGCGTTTCAGCATTCGGTCCCACGCGGACTTCGTACCGCCCCTCGGTCGACTGGCTGGCGAAGGACAGACGCCAGGTGTTGTCCGCAACGTGCTGAGGTTCGCCCGCCAGCGGTACAATCGTCCCGTCCGGATCGGTGACGGTGACGTCGTCGGCGGTGAACGTTGCGGGATTGATCTCCTCGCTGAAGGTCACGTCGACGTGGTCGACCGCCTGGTTGAGAATGCCGACCGGCGTCATATTCTCGATTCGCAGCGGTTCAAGCTGGCCGTAGTAGATCGTACCCGCGCCGCCGGCCCGATATCCCGCCCCGCCATTGACCCTGACGACGCCGGCGTAGTCGTCCATGTCGCCGAAGTAGATCGCAACACGACCGCCGCCGCCCCCGCCGCCGTTGCTCACGCCGCCTACGCCGCCGTCGGCGGAGACGATCCCGTCGCCGTCGAGCGTGCCGACCATCAGGTACATGCTTCCGCCCGATCCGCCGCCCCCGGCGTAGTGATTGCTGTTGACCCCGCTGTTGTATCCGTCGGCGGTCAGGCTTCCGTCGACGCTCAGAACGCCCGCCACGGTGACCTGCATCCGTCCGCCGCCGACTCCACCGCCGGCCCACCTGTAAGTTGCGTTGCCGCCGCCGCTTCCGAAATCGACCGGGTGGGTCTCCGAGCCGTACGTCCCGCCAGCCGCCGCGCCGCCCTCTCCGATTCCGCCAGGGCCGCCGTAACCGGCTCCGCTGGCGAAGTAACTGTGGTCGGAGCCTTGGCCCGGGCCCGAACTGCCGCCGTGGCCGCGACCGTCGGCGCTGATGTAACTCGACGAATCGATGACCAGATCGTCGCGAACGTTCATCTCCAGCGATGACGTGATCCCCCCGCCACTGCTTATCAGCGCGTCCCTCGAGACAGTCATCACCACCATCTCGCCGCGCGCATGCTCCATCCGCCCGTTGGAGGTCACCAGCAGATCGTCGACAGCAACCACGGTCGGCATCTGCGCGATGGCGTATCCGCTGACCGTGAGCATGTTGACCGGAACCGACTCGAACGGAGTCCACGCCCCATTGTGTCCGTCATTGTCGATCACCAGGTCGCCGAGCGTCTGGGCCGACGATTTGGTGAAGACCGTTCCCGCTCCGCCCCACTGGTAGCCCGAACCGCCGTCGGCGTGCATATTGCCGGCGAAGCCTGAATCGTCGTCGTAGTAGACCGCTATGCGTCCGCCACCCCCGCCGCCGCCGCGATTGACGCCGCCAGCGCCACCGTCAGCTGAGATCAGTCCGTCTCCCGCCAGGCCGCTCGT
>Ga0180435_10001668_pt1 | contig 22898 bp, 16 predicted proteins | sample SS_ome_3_FD_132467 | JGI IMG/M metagenome (GOLD analysis project Ga0180435, IMG submission 132467) | Hypersaline lake sediment archaeal communities from the Salton Sea, California, USA - SS_3_S_1 metaG | ecosystem: Environmental > Aquatic > Non-marine Saline and Alkaline > Hypersaline >... | reverse complement strand
CCTGCTCAAGCATATTATCGGGTTTCTCAATCCCGACTTCGGTGATGTCCTGGTTGACGGGGTCTCGATTCCCGGATGCTCCCGGAAGGAACTTTATGATATCCGTAAGGGATACGGGGTAGTATTTCAATCTCCCGCCCTGCTGCAATCACTGACGATTGAGGATAACGTGGCACTCCCCCTGAATGAGCACAGTGATTATCCTGCCGATAAGATCGGGGAGATAGTTAAAGACCGACTGCACCTGGTTAAGCTTTACGAGGTAGAGCGGAAGCTCCCATCAGAACTCTCGGGGGGGATGCAGAAGAGAGCGTCGCTGGCGCGCGCCCTGACGATGGACCCCAAATTAATGCTCTTTGATGAACCGGCCACCGGTCTCGATCCGATTCTGACCGCCACCATCGGGCAATTAATAGTTGACCTTCATGGGCGGATCGGATTTACTTCTATCGCGGTAAGTCATAATATGAATTTTGCCTTCAAGATAGCCGATCGAATCGCGATGCTCTATAATGGCCAGATCGTCGCAGTGGGGACACCGGAGGAGATCCGGCAGAGTCCCGATCCGTTTGTCCAGAATTTCATTCACGGGATAGCGGAGAAGGAATAAAGTAAGATCGTCCTTTCGCGTACGCTTCAGGACTTGTAGGATCAGAATGCCTCCGGCATTCTTTGTAGGAGTTGTAGGATCGCTTTGCTTGTAGATTAGCAAGCCCCGCATATAAGTTTTATGTGCGGGGCGATACTACATTTCCCACAAGGCGAAGCCGATATTACAAGTATTCCCGACAAAGTCGGGAAGCGATCCTACATAAATTTGCGAACAAAGTGAGCTAATTTATATTTATGGGTATTTCAGCGGAAAAAAAAGTTGGAGTGGTCTTTTTTCTGGGCATAGCTCTGCTCTGTGTCTTTACTATCCTGCTGACTGATATAAACATCTTCAAGAAACAATACTCATTTGATGTCATATTCGAGCAGGTGGGTGGCCTGGAGAGAGGAGATAAGGTTACTCTAGGCGGGATGGTAGTGGGGGAGGTAAAGGGACTGAATTATGAGAGAGGGAAGATCAGGGTTTCTCTGAATATTGACCGGTCCGTTGAGATTCCCAAGGATTCACTCTTCAAACTGGGTGATACCGGGTTACTGGGCGGAAAACGGGTTGATATAGTCTGGGGAAATGAGTCATCAGGATTTATTGAACCGGGCGCCGAGGTCGGCGGAAGAACTTCACCCGGGCTCTCGGAGGCGATTTCCAGTCTGGGTGAAGCCGGGGATAAAGTGGATGAGATCCTGACTTCGGTCAAGGATACCACGGACAAGATAGCCCGGGGGGAAGGCACAGTCGGCAAGCTGATCACAGAAGAGGAGATATATAACGATATCCGGCGGATATCGGATCGGATCGTCCGGGGGGAAGGAACTGTAGGGAAACTGATCAATGACGCTGAACTCTATAACGATCTAAAGAAACTCTTTGCCGATCTTAAAAAGATAATCGAAGAAAACCGGGAGAAGGTGGATGGGATAGTAGCTGAGTTAAAAGACGCGGCGCCTTCGGTCAGGAAGACGATGAAGAACCTTGAGGAGATTACCAGCAAGATAAATCAGGGAACGGGGACGATCGGGAAGCTGATTAATGAAGAAGAATTCTATACTGAAGCACAGAGCACATTGGCATCGGTTAATACCGCCAGTCAGAAATTGACCGATATGGTATCCAAAGCCGAGAGGATCAGGATTTATATCGGGGCCGAATACGCCTATAATACCAGAAATAAGCATGGTCTCGGCAAAGTATATCTTGAGATTGAACCTTCCCCCAGCAAACTGTACAGGATCGGAGTCAGTCTGCTCTCCGGGGAGGGTACGGAAGCGGAGACGACCGATGATCCGAGTACCGAGCTTGACGCTCAGATCGGATTGAGATTCTTTGATAACCGACTTACGGTTCGGGCCGGTCTCCTGGAAGGAAGGGTAGGAGGCGGCCTCGATTTCCGGATCTGGGATAGAGACGTGGTAGCAACAGTAGAGGGGAGGGCAGTCTGGACCAAGGAGAAGGATGAAAATATCGACCCCTTCCTACTCCGTGCTTTTGTGGATGTGAATGTCTGGTGGGGGTTTTACCTGAGAGTGGGGGGAGATAATCTTGTTGACGAACCGGGATTCTACGGCGGAGCCGGACTCCGGATTCGGGATGAGGATATTAAGAATCTCTTCGCGTTCATGTCTATCTAAAATCAGCGGTGAGGCGGCTGATTTTAGATGTTTTGAACAGTGACCGTAATTGATATGTTGAGAGAATATCTAAAATGTTTAATAAACTTATCCGGGGTTTAAAGAAGCGCAACAGCCGCCCCGCATTTTGGGAACGCTTCAACGGCCTTTAACGGCTTTTCTTTTTAACGTCATTATTTTTCAACGTTAGCGCCGGAGGCGCTGGTTTATATGAAAGTAACTATTGAAAAAGATGGATTTAAATTTATCATTCCGGCCTTTCTGGTGGGATTGATCTTTCTCTTTATAGCCAACTTCTGGCCGATAGGGATATTCCTAATCATTTTCGCGATTGCAGCGACACTCTTCTTCCGGCAGGTTCACTCCGATGTAAGTTTTGATGAAAATGATATAGTCTCCCCGGCGTCCGGTAAAATAATAGAGATTCGTGAAGTCAATGAACCAGATTACATCAAAGGTCCGGCGATAAAGATCAGCATCTTCATGTCTGTGTTTGATGAACATATCAACTATGCGCCGGCTAACGGAGAAGTGGCGTATCTCCAGCACCGACCGGGAGGATTTAAGAAGGCTTATCTGGATGCCGCTTCAGATGGGAATGAAGCGCAGAATATCGGATTTCGCAATGAGAACTCAGCCTGGATGATCAAGCAGATTGCCGGAGTAATAGCCCGGCGTATTGTCTGCCGCTGCCGGGTGGGAGATCATCTTCACGCGGGAGAAAAACTGGGACTGATACGTTTTGGCTCTAGAGTAGAGATGTTCTTTCCGGTGGGGACTGAATTTACCGTTACTACGGGAGAGCATATCAGGGGCGGGCGTACTATCATCGGAAGACTATCATGAGGAAGATTTATATCCTCCCGAGCCTGTTTACCAGCGGGAACATATTTTGCGGGGTATATTCCTTATCGATGGTTTTAAAGGAAGTGCCGCAGTATTCCCGGGCTGCCTGGTTTATCCTTCTGGCGATGTTCTTCGATTTTTTAGACGGCCAGGTCGCCCGCCGCTATCGGGCTACCAGTGATTTTGGAGTTGAGTATGATTCGCTGGCCGACTTTTTCTCCTTCGGAATAGTCACCACTGTTATCGCCTATCGTCTTATTCTACAAGAGATGCAGGGGCTGGGCATAGGCGTGGCTTTTATTTACATACTATTCTGTGCTCTTCGCCTGGCCCGCTTTAACATTCAGACCGACAAGGACAAGGAAGAGAAAGGCGACTTCAGGGGGCTGCCTTCACCGGTGTCCGCCGGGGTGCTCCTCTCGTTCATTATCTTTATCAAATATATTCCTCTAGCCTGGGAACCGGTTGTTCCCGTCATGATGGTAGTACTCGGGGCGTTGATGGTCACAGGCATAACTTATCCTACGCTGTTAGACCTTGAGCTACGCAAGAAAAAGCCGTTCATCTACCTGGTGGTCATTATATTAATGCTGGGATTTCTTTTGATGTTTCCTCAGACAGTGATATTTATAGCGTTTATCTCTTATCTGATACTGGGTTTTTACGACGGAATTAAAGGCGATATTCGGGGGAAAAAGCTTGCCCGGGCTACCGAGCTTCCGGAGAATCCCGTGTAGTTTGGGAATTTTAAGTCGGAGGCTGATACGCCTCTGGCGCACAATTAAACCACAGAGGACACAGAGATTTTAAATTATTTAATCCATATTCTCTGTGTCCTCTGTGGTTTATGAATTGCCTAAGCGAAGCGTAGGCTATTCTCCATGAAAAAAAAGATTACATTAATTATTTTAATCCTGGTTCTGATAGCCGGAATAAGCATCTGGTTTTTCGCTTACCGTCCGCGGGTATACGAGAAGAAGATGGAGACAGCGATTCAATTGACCCGGGCAGGGGATTGTCCGGGAGCAGTTGCTATACTGGAAGAACTTCTATCTATATCTCCCGAAAATCCGGCCGGTAGAGAGGCGCGGCTGATGCTGGCCCGCTGCCGGACGGAAATGGAAAATTACCGGGAAGCTCTTTCTCTGTGGGAAGAGATCATTGCCTGGGATGATCCATTATCCAGAGAAGAGGCGGAGTTCTCTCTCGGCTGGATCATGAAAAAAGTCGGCAAGACGGCTGAAGCAAAAGGAGAGTTGACAGGCTATCTGCGCCGTTATCCTGATTCTCCCCGCAGTTCCCGGGCTCGTCTGGAACTGGCCCGGATCAATAAAGAGGATGGTGATCTATCGGCCTCCCGAGAGCTTTACCAGGAGGTTCTCCAGACCCCGGGTAATGCTGAAGTAATCGATCAAGCCCGGCGGGAGTTGGGAGAGTTAAACTTCGCCATTTTCTTCTCTCCCGGTATTGGTCCGGATTGCCGGACCTACACAGTTCGCTCCGGGGACTCATTGACGGCAATTGCCCGCGAGCATCACACTACCCCGGATCTGATTAAAAAGATGAATCGTATCCGGGGAGAGATTATCCATCCCGGCCAGGTATTGAAAGTTCCCTCCTTCAGGTTTTCGGTGAGAGTAAGCAAATCAAAAAATACCTTACAGCTTTTCTATGGAGATTTGTTCTTCAAGGAATATTTGGTCGGGACCGGGCGTGATAATTGCAGTCCCACAGGGGAGTTCACCATTGTGACTAAACTTATAGATCCCCCCTGGATTCACGGGGGTGAGACAATCCCTCCTTTCGATCCCCGAAATATCCTGGGAACCAGATGGATGGGTTTCGGCGATCCCTATGCCAGTTTCGGGATTCATGGGACGACAAAGCCTGAGACTGTGGGTTCCCAGAGTAGTGACGGTTGTGTTAGGATGATCAATGAGCAGGTGGAAGAGTTGTTTATTTTTCTTCCCAGGGGAAGTAAAGTGATAATAGAGGAGTAAGATTACTATTAAACGATCAGGCTCTCTGTTATTTGGTGCTTGTTATTTGGAATTTCAGAAACTTCGGGCAGTCTGAAACAAAGGAATAGTGGAGACTGTTTATCTACACAAAATGAATGTGAACATTAAATTAAGACGGGCGTTTCCTTCAGACGGGGATGATATCAGGGATCTGGTAAATCCTTTAGCTTCAGATGGATTGATGCTTCCCCGTTCGCTCAGCTCTATCTACGATAATATAAGAGATTTCCGGGTTTTAGTCTGCGAGGAGCGGGTTGTGGGCAGCGCCGCTCTGCACATCTGCTGGAAGGATCTCGCCGAGATCAGAACCCTGGCGGTGGCGGAGGATATCCGTGGTCACGGGTGGGGAAAGTCGTTGGTGGATGACTGCCTCAAGGAAGCCCGGTTACTACGCATCCCCCGCGTCTTCACATTATCCTTTACACCGGAGTTTTTTAAGCATCTGGGCTTCTCCGAGATTGAAAAAGAGAAGCTTCCCCAGAAGATATGGAAGGACTGCATTCACTGCCCTCATTTTCCTGATTGTAAGGAAGTGGCGTTGATTTGTGGGGAGTAGGCAGTGGGGAGTGGGCAGTGGGCAGTGGACAATGTCCGCGACCTTTCTTCTTTTTTGTCCACGAATTACACGAATTTACACTAATTGCTTCCCCCCCCCCCCGCCTCGCCCCCTTTTTTAGAACCGCTAATCTCACTAATCTTCGCGAATAAAAGACGGTTGCGGAGTTCGTGTTATTCGAGGTTGGGCGTTTGACGTTCCCCAGAAATAAGCGGGATGCAAGCACAAATAGATGTTCAGTCTTTATGCCCCCTCTACCTCGGCCCCTTTTTTTATCCCACTGCCTACTCCCTACTCCCCACTCCCCATTGATTGAGTTTTTCGGAGATGAATTGGATGATTTTTTCCTGGGCTGCTTTGCCATTTCCGGTAACGGTGATTGGGTCCCCGAAGGCGAAGTGAACAGGGAGCCGAGGATTTATGGGGCCGAAATCTTTTAACCGCTTCCCGTTTCCCCACGCATCACTCTTGATAGCCACAGGGATTACCGGTACTCCCGCGCGCAGCGCCAGTTTTGCTCCGAGAGAGTTGAAGTGAGATGGAATAAATTCGTTACTTCGGGATGGTTGGGGAAAGAGAATAACCGATGTTGAATTCTTCAATCGTTTTACCCCTTCCCGTAAGACGATCTGCAGATCATGGCGGGGGTTGGTCCGGGAGACGGCAATGGGGTCGACCGCGGCCATGATGTTTTTAAAGACCGGATAATCGAGCAGGCTTTTTTTAATTACAAATGTGACTTTTCGGTGAGAGCGGATGATCCCGGGTAGTATAAAAGTTTCCAGCATACTCATATGATTTCCGGCGAATACACAGGGAGAAGAGAGACTGGTAAATGAACCGATATTCTCAATACTGAACTTTACCCCGACCGACTCCAGGCCTTCAAGTATCCTCAGGCTATCCTGAATCCACCGATCCCCATTATATCGGTGCCGCCTGGCTGCCAGTGCTCCAGACATCACGGTAAGTACCATCCTGGAGTAGAAGATTGTCCCCGGTGCCCGCCTGGCTATCCAGCCGATCTTCCGATCCGGCGAATGATAATCACTGTTAACTTTCGAATGATTCATATTATTAAAATAGCCACAAAGGCACTAAGACACTAAGAAACAATCCTGAAATAGGAAAGAACATAGTTGTTGCACCTTAAATCTTTTCTCTGTGTCTTAGTGGCTAAGTTCTGGTTCTGCTTCGTATTAACAGGATTACTCCCACAATGACAACCGGAACGCTGAGCAGCTGCCCGACACTGAAGGGGAGGGGAAGCTGATAGTCTGCCTGTCTCATCTTGAAATATTCGATTAAAAACCGGGCGGAGAAAACAGTAATTAGAAAGAGCCCGAGCAACTCGCCCTGCGGGACACGTGGTTTCTGTTTCCGGTAAACCAGCAGGAGGAATATAAAAATAATTAGGTAAGCTCCAGCCTCATATAGCATAGCCGGATGGCGCCAAAGAAGATCGCCGTTCAAAGCCCGGGGGAAGGCAACAGCCCAGGGCAAATCCGATGGAATCCCGATAATCTCGGAGTTGAAGAAGTTTCCTATCCTGATCAAAGCTCCTCCCAGCGCCCCGACAATCGCCAGCCGGTCAAGCAGCCATAAGAATGGCTGATCCGGGTGTTTCCGGGAATAGAAATAAATGGCGATTATAATGCCGAGTAAACCCCCATGACTGGCCAGGCCGCCGCGCCAGATCTGGATAATCTCTCCGGGCCGGCTCAGGTAGTAAGCGGGTTCGTAAAAGAAACAATGAGCCAGCCGGGCTCCGATCAGAGTGCCGATCAGGATGTAGAGCAAGAGTGTCCCCAGGTCATCTTCCGGTTTCTTTTCTCCGCGGAATATCATACGCATAATTAAATAACCGCTGAGAAAAGCCAGCGCGAAGAGCACCCCGTACCACCGGATGGTAATCGGGCCGAGATTGATCAGCTCCGGGGAACAGTTCCAGTAGATGGAGGAGATGAGATTCATAATGTAAGTTGAAAGTGCTTCGGAATTTCAATAACATGAAATTCCGGGGTAACGTTGATCGGTTGTCCCGGTTTCACCGGGAAAACGTCGAACGGGTTACGGTTGCGTGCGCTTAGGCCCCGCAACCGTCCCACGCAACCGATTCGAGCCGCGCAACCGCAACCTTTTAACCCGAACGTTGCGCCGAAGGCGCTATGTTCTTACCGTGTTGTCTGGATGATAAACTCCGGAGCATTATTTATATGTTTCTTTACCGCGCACAGGTCCATAGATCTGATAATGGCCGGGATCATTTTTTCAGGGAATTCCCCGGGGAGCCGTAACTCGATGGTCATTCTGGTATAGCGCTTTAGCTCGGGATCCCGATCGCAACTCATCTGGAGAGCCAGACCTTCCAGGGATATTTTACGGGCCCGGCAGAATTCGAGAGCATAAATCCCGGCGCAGGTCGCGATTGAAGCCAGAAATAACTGGAACGGCTCCGGCGCGGCTGCGTTCCCACCATTTCTCTCTGATTGATCAGTTTTGATGATGGTATCACCGATTTTGGCATCTATCCGTTTGCCTCCGGGAAATGATACATCAATAATTTTAGCCATTTTTTCCTCCGAGTTGTTTTTCTGAAAATAATAGAGATCAAAAAATAAATAGCAATATTTTTCCCCAATTGCTGAATTTTTTATTAACAGGATAGTAGAGTAATGATAGACTGCTTCACCAGCGTATTTTCTATGCCAGCATAGCTGGATTTTAGATATCCTTATGTTGTACTTCGCCTTGCAAAATTTATCTGATAATAGAATTGAATTATCTGAATTTTTGGCAAGTGAAAATTATATCCCTGCTATTGATTCAAACGGGGGTATCTACAAAGTAGTGACCGAAGGGAGCTAATTTACATGAGCTTCAAAAATGACATTGAAGAGCTGACCGGGGCGTTAACCAGCCCTCTGTTAGACGCTCGCCTGATAGCTGCTGAAGTCCTGGGAAAGATCGGGAACCCATTGACGGTATCTCCGCTGATTAAAGTTTTGAGCGATGAAGAGAGCGAGGTTCGAGCTCAAGCGGCATTGTCTCTGGGGTTAATCTCTGACCGGAGGGCCGTGCAGCCCCTTATAAACTTATTAAAGGATGACGCGACCGAGGTCCGGGCTGCCGCGGTAGGAGCTCTTGAAGGCATCGGGGACAAAGAAGCCCTTGGTCCCATGCTGGAAGCAGTACATGATAAAGAGGCCGCGGTCCGCGGTCCGGCGGCCCTGGCGCTGGGAACCCTTGGCGGGAAGGATGCCTGTCAGCCTTTGATAGAGCTCTTCTCGGAGGAGAAGGAAGAAGAAGTCCGTGCCGATCTGGTTCTGGCTCTGGGAAAGACCAAGGTTAGAAGAGCGGCGGATCCTCTTATTGAAGCCCTGGCCGATGACTCGATACTTATCAGGGACAACGCGGCGATAGCTCTTGGCCGGTTGGGAGACGACATAGCGGTAAATCCTCTGATCAATGCATTGGAAGACGAGGAACCGAGAGTCCGGATCAGCGCGGCTCTCTCCCTGGGGGAACTGGGAGAAAAGAGGGCGGTTGAGCCGTTAATCGGGATCTTCAACCGTGGCCGGAGGAAGGATAGGGAAGATGGGGTTGTTCTACCCCCCGGACAGAAAAAACGCCCCCCGGTTCAAACAGAGGAGTCCGCTGAAGAGAAAAAGCATATCGCTGAGAAGCCACAGGAGACAGAAGAAGAACGGTCGAAACGTGAAGAGTTGACCCACCTTCGCAAGTTGGCCACTTCGATTGAGAAAGAGTCCCATCAGAAGAAAGCGGTATCCCTTCTTCTCAGAGCCTTAAGAAATGATGAAGTCGGTGTGCGCCGAGCCGCCGCCGCAGCTCTGGGAAAGCTGGGAGACGCCCGGGCGGTTATTCCATTAATACAGGCTCTGAAAGAGGATAATCCCGACCTCAAACTGACGGTTACTTATGCCCTGGGATTACTGCATGATACGCGGGCAGTAACACCCTTGATAGAGGCTTATGTAAATGATGATGGTCTTCTTAAGGATAGTATAGCAAAGGTACTGGAAGATCTGGTTGATGAAAGATCGTTGGGGGAGCTGGAGGAGATGGTCAAAGGAGCAGAGCCGGCGGAACGTGAACTGGCAACTTCATTGATCGGGAAGGTTGGCGGCGGGAGTTCGGTGAAAGCTCTGATTCACGCGTTAAAAGATCCTCATAGTGAAGTCCGCGCGAAAGCTGCACAATCATTGGGAAAATTGGGGAGAGAGAGCGGCATGAGGTCGCTGATTGAAGCGTTGGGAGATGATGATCGCGACGTACGAGCTTGCGCGGCTGAGGCCCTGGGTGAGATCGGGAATCCGGAAGCAGTGGAACCATTGATCCAGGCGTTGAGAGATGATGAACGCGACGTCCGCTCCGCCTCCGCCGCCGCGCTCGGATTGATTGGAGATGATAGGGCTGTTAATCCTCTCACGGAATCTCTGGAAGATAGTGCTTCCATAGTTCGGGGGGCATCTGCCCGTGCTCTGGGGAAAATCGGTGATGTTTCCTCCGCCGGCGTGCTACGGGATTCTCTCAGTGATAGTGATGTCGAAGTTCGCGCGGCGAGCGCGACTGCTCTTGGCCTGCTTGGAGATAAGGAGGCGGTTGAGCCTCTAATTGAATCATTGCAGGATGTTGCAGCCGGGGTTATTAAGGCCGCGGTTGGCGCGTTGTCCAAACTGGGTGATGATCGGGCGATAGAGCCTCTAATTGCCCTGATGAGGCGGGCTCCGACAGAGATATGCAGCGAGATACTATCCGCGTTCGGTAAGCTTGCCGACCGGAGAGCGGTTCCGGCAATAATTGGCATGCTGCAGGATGGAGTATTGGAGGAGAGGCTTCGGGCAGCTGAGGCTCTGGGGGATATAGGGGATGAAGAGGCGGTAGTGCCCCTGGTAGAGGCTTTGAAATATGATGTAATCACGGTTAGAGGCGCCGCCGCGACCGCCCTGGGTAAGATAGGTGGAGATGGACCTATTGCCCCTTTGCTTGAATCCATAAATGATATTGAAGCCGGGGTGCGGCGCGCTGTAGTGCTGGCGTTGATCCGGTTTAAAGATGAGAAAGTATCCCGTTCCCTGATCGCGGCCGTGAACGATGAAGATTGCTCTGTTCGAGCTGCCGCGGTTTATGGACTGGGAGAGATCGGTTGTCGGGACGCCATTGACAGCATAATTGCCGCGCTACGGGATAAAGATAGACTGGTGGTCAAAGCGGCCGGCCGTGCGCTGGAGAAGGTAATTGACGAGGATCTTCTTGATCGATTGATGACCATGATGAACGACGAAGAGGATCATATCCGTAAACTGGCGACAAAACTATTGGGGGCGTTTAAGAGCCGCCAGGCAATCCAGTCTCTGATTGAAGCTGTCCAGGACGATGATGTCGGAGTACGGACCAACGCTGCTCAAACCCTGGGGAGGATCGGGGATACGGGAGCGGTTCCAGCTCTGATCGAAGCATTGGCCGATCCAGAGAATCAGGTACAGAGAGCCGCCATTGACGCTCTTGGTAAGATCGGTGATTCTAACGCTGTCCCCCCGCTGATTGAGGCTTTGAAAAATCCGAACCGTGGTGTTCGGAGTAGAGCGATAATGTCACTGGGCTTGCTGGGGGGAAGAGAGGTGTTGGATTACATAAGTAAGGCTCTCGATGATAAGGAGAGCTGGGTCAGGAGATCGGCCGTGGCCGCCCTTGTCAGGATTGGAGGGGAAGAGGTGGTTAAACCCCTGATCCGGGCGCTGAAGGATGATTCCCCGGCTGTTCGCGGAAACGCGGCCCGCGCCCTGGGCATGATCGGAGATGAAAGGGCGGTGGATTTATTGATTGAGGCATTGCGAGATGAGGATGATAGAGGCCGGCGGGCGGCCGCTGACGCGTTGGGAAGGATAGGGGCGGAGGTGGCGATTAAGCCCCTGGTAGCCGCCTTGAAGGATAAAGACGCCTGGGTACGGAGATCCGCCTCCCACGCCCTGGGTAAGATGGACCCAGGAAAAGTTGTGGATCTGGTCCTGAAGTCCTTAAAGGAAGATCAGGATTGGGACCGGGGAGAGGCAATAGAGGATCTTGTCGACATTGTCAATGAAGAAGCGGTGGAATGTCTGATCGATGGGTTGACCGACCCGGACGCGGGGATCCGGTTGATTGTGGTTAAGTTATTAATTGGCATAAAAGATTCCCGGGCGATCGAACCGCTGATATCTGTATTACAAGATACCGATGAATGGGTTCGAGCTTACGCGGCGGAAGCGTTAGGGGAGATTGGAGACGCTCAAGCCGACGGCCCGTTAATTGAAGCTCTCTCCGATGAGGAATCCTCCGTTCGCCGACGGGCAGCGACAGCGTTGGGGAAGATTAAAAGCCCCATGGCCGTCGGCCCGCTCATAGGGGTAATGAAGGATGATAAGCGTGAGGTCCGGGTCGCGGCGATATATTCTCTGGAAATGATTGGAGATCTTCGGGCGGCAGATCCTTTGATTGAAGCCTTGAGGGATACCAACCAGGAGATCCGCCACGCGGCGGTGGTAGCTCTGGGGCGCTTGGGGGATGACCGGGCTATTGATCCATTGATTGAATCTCTGGAGGATAATGAAGAATGGATTCGCCGCGCCGCGGCTGAAGCACTTGGGAGAAGCGGTGATCATAGTGCGATTGTTCCGCTGATTGGAAGACTTAAAGATGATGACCCCGGCGTTCGGTGAGGTGCCGCGACTGCCCTATCTCGTTTGCCGGATGAGAGAGCTGTCGAGCCTCTGGTTGATGTCCTGGATGACCCCGATGCCGGTGTGCGGAGCAGCGCGGCAATCGCACTGGGAAAGATTGGTGATGTGGCGGCGATTGAGTTTCTGGTCCGGGTGTTGAAGGATAGTGAAAGCGGAGTTCGGATGAGCGTGGCCCTGGCCCTGGGTAATATCGGGGTGAGTGAGGTTACGGAACCCATGATTGAGGCGTTAAATGACGCTGATATAGGAGTAAGGAATACCGTTATTTTGTCTCTGGGGAAGATAGGAGATCGGAGAGCGGTTATTCCGGTTACGGAGATGTTGAGTGATGATGACAGTCGTATTCGGGCCAGCGCCGCTTCAGTTCTTGGGCGACTGGGAGGGAATGAGGGAGTGGAAGGATTGATCTCCGTTCTGACGGATGATGATCCCTGGGTCAGAAGGATGGCGGCGGAAGCGCTGGGACGAATCGGCGAAGTACGGGCGATCAAGCATCTGATCATGGCCCTGGGGGATAGTGATAAGGCTGTCCGGGCAAACGCGGCTTCCGCCCTGGGAGAGATCGGAGATCCGGAGGCAATCGACGCGCTGCTGGTGACCATGAAGGAGGATGAATGGTATGTGCGGGCCCGGAGTGCTTATGCTCTGGGGAAGATAGGCGATGTCCGGGCGCTGGATTATTTAATTGAAATATTATCGGACAGCGAACTCCCGGTGTTAAAATCTGCAGTCTGGGCGCTGGGAGAACTCGGGGAACCAATAGCGGAAGAAGCTCTTCGTAAACTGCTTGACAGCGAGGTGCCTTCTCTTCGGACTCTGGCATCAGAATCATTGCAGAAGATTATGACTGTTGGCCAGCCGGGAGAGTCATACCATATTTAAATGCAAAGAATAAATTACAATTAACAAGCATTTTTATCTACAATATTGAAATATCAAAGAATCTTTACCTACACAAAACGACTGAAACCATTATTATTAACCCACACAATATTATTGAGAACCAAAAAAATAGACCCGCCTTTTGCGGGCTGATTTAATAAGGAGGAGAGATATGGCCTTAGACCTGAAAGGAATAGTATTTGATAATGATAATACGATTGCCAAGATATATCCCAATCCCAAAGTGTATTGGCAGGATGTATTTCTTAAAGTAGTTGAGGAGTGCGGGGGCAAAGTTCCCGAAGGAAAAGAGGAAGAATATATGCTGTCCTATTATACGAATAAAGGTTTCATCGAGAAACTGGAGACGATAGGACTCAAGACAAGCATGGATGAATTCCAGAAGGCGAAAGGAGTGGTGGACGAGAGAGAACGGGTAGCCTATACCAAGGCCGGTAAGGCCGGTCTATTCCCCGACGCGGTGGAGATATTCAATTATCTTGATTCGAACAACATCGCCTTCGCGGTAGCGACATTTACTACCAAGCCGGTTGTCATGGAAGCGTTTTTTCAGAAACCCGAAGTCCCCCGTCCGCAGGGGTTCTTTGACTGGAACGACTCTCTCCGGCTTAAACTGGAAAAACCTAATCCCCGGATCGCTCAGATCGTTCTGGATCAACTGGGCCTGAAAGCTGAAGAGACAGCTATGGTTGGAGATAGATTGACGGATATTATGATGGGGAATCTGGCCGGGATGACGACTTTTCTGGTGGAGAGAGAGGAAGAAGATGGTCCGGATCTGATCGCGACAATCAGGAAAGAGATTGAAGTCGCCCGGTACGACCCGGAATCAATGATCAAAGTCCCTGATTACCAGATCACCAAGCTGACCGATATTATTCCGATACTGAAAGGATGAAGTTAGCGCTTGCGGCGCTAACTTTTTCGTTAAAGATAACGGACGTTGAAAAATAAGGACGTCGAAGAAAAAAGACGTAAAAAGAAAACAGCGTTTGCGATGTCAATCTTGTGGGAGGGGTTTTTGACAACGATTCTCGGCCGCCCGGATCGAGATTGGAATCCTCTCCCATAATTGCTTTAGTGGAAATCCGAAGTAGTAGGTTAACCCCCGCGGGTGGGGCTAACTTAAACTAAAACGCCAGAGCTTATCGGTTCCATTCTTGATTCCAACCCGGGGAGCGGCAACGAACTGTTCCCCGGGTTGTCTTTGCCCTTTAATTATATATAGTTCCCTCCCTTCGGTCAGATTCCATCCGTTCAGGTCAAGATCAATCTTCAGAGCCTGAGTTAACTTCCCCGGCCCATTGACCAGCTCCGTTTTTCTCTTCCGCTTCCGGTTCTCTATCATCCGTTCTATCCCCTCCAGCGGTTCCAATCCCCGGATAAGGACCGCCCCCGCGGTCCTTTCTTCCTCTGTTACCACATTCAGGAGATGGTGAACTCCATAACAGAAGTAGACATAAGCTATTCCCGGTGGGCCGAACATAATCCGACTCCGGGGTGTAGGGCCCCGGAAAGCATGGGAAGCGGGATCTCCCGGTCCGGTGTAGGCTTCGGTCTCGATGATCCTGCCGGTCAGTATTTGTCCGTCAGTCTTTCGGACCAGTATCTTGCCGAGCAGTTCCCGCGCGACTGTGACGGTGTCGCGGCTGTAGAAGGATAGTGGTAAAGGTTTCATATAGTAATGTTACGGGGAAAGCGGTGAGCAGTAAGCAGTTAGCATATCCAGTCCTGATTTAAAGTTGTCATTTTTCGGGGGTAAAACCCCATGCTTTTTCCCTATCTCGGCCCAATTAAAGGCGAATATCGAACACCGAACTCCGAATGTCGAAGTTGCGGTCCAGTCCTGGTTTAAAGTTGTCACTTTTTCATGGTATTTTATTCAGAAAGATCCCTGCCGGTTTATCCGGCAGGTGAATCAATTCATTAGCTAACATCGGATACCCATTACCTCAAAAGGCCCCCGTGACCTTGTGTCACGGGTGAAAAAGTTCACGGGCGGATTGCTATTTTGGAAACGAATCGATAATTTGGCATAATGTATTTAGCCATGAACTTTCTCCCCTGCCGGATAAACCGGCAGGGGCCCTTTCTGTGATTTGCGCCATTAAGTTAGCTTATTGAACTTGCATTCCCCGGGGATAAACCCCGGGGGGATGTTCTTTATTTGTGACAATCTATATCAGGACAGGCCCCGGCTTCTTTTACTTCGACATTCGATATTCGATATTCTGCGGTTCGTTATTCGCTTTTTATTATCCGTCTTATTTGGATATTCAAATCCCGCCTATTCCCTTCTCCTCTCTCCTTTTCCCGAAATAATCCGCCATACTTGCCCCACCAACAACGGCAAAACACTCATCCCCAGAACAATCAACCATCCATCGATACCGGGATTTGTCAGCTTCAGAATTTGGGCTGGGCCGGGGAGATAGACCGCCCCGACCGTGATGATGGTGCAGAGGATCAGAGCTCCCCAGATATATGGATTCCGGGTGATGTTGTTACGGAATAATCCTCCACCGGGCCCCCGGAGGTTAAAGACATGCCAGAGCTGGGTGAAGGCCAGGGTCAGGAATGAGATTGTAACCGCTTTTCCTCCTCCCGAGGGCAGCCATCGCAGGGCCATCCAGAAAGCCCCCAGGACAGCTATTGTCATGAGCAGGCCGTATCCGCCGATTACTCTCCAGAGGCTACCCGAGATTATCGGCTCTTCGGGCTTGCGCGGTTTTCGTTCCATGATGGCAGGATCTCCTTCCCCGACCCCGAGGGCGAGGGCGGGAAAGATATCGGTGATCAGGTTAAGAAAGAGAATCTGGATCGGTAGGATCGGGAGAGGGGCGTTTACCAGGGAGGCCAGGCCGATAACCAGGACCTCGCTGATATTACAGGAGAGGAGATATACCACGAAGGAACGGATATTATCGAAGATAGCTCTTCCCTGGCCAATAGCGGAAACGATGGTCGAGAAGGCGTCGTCAAGCAGGACCATATCGGCGGCTTCCCGGGCGACCTGGGTCCCTCGGTCTCCCATCGCGATCCCTATGTCGGCTTCTTTCAACGCCGGCGCGTCATTGACGCCGTCTCCGGTCATGGCGACGATGGAGCCGTTTCGCTGGTGGAGCTCTATCAGATCGAGCTTCTGTTCCGGACTGACCCGGGCGAAGATAGGGGCTCGGAGCAGTTCGCGGAGTTCCCGCTCAGAGAGCTGATCGGGCGGTTTCAACTCACGGCCATGGATAACCCGCTCATCCTTATCATCAGTGAGTCCCACCTCATACCCGATCAGACCGGCCGTGACCGGTTGGTCCCCGGTGACCATCACCACCTGGATTCCCGCTTCCCGGCAGATTGAGATGGCGGCCTTTATATCAGGGCGCGGAGGATCAAGAATCCCGATCAAGCCCAGGAAGACCAGGTCATCGTAGGGGACGGAGTTGAGATCCTCGACGGTCCTGGTCGCCGCCGCCAGAACCCGGAGCCCGTCTTCGGCCATCTTCCTGTTTTTATTGAGCCACTTCTCCCGGTCTTTATCCGACAGCCTGGTTATCCCATCCGGAGTCCGGATGCGGGAGCAGGCATGGATAATCTTTTCCGGCGCTCCTTTTACCGCCTCCAGAAATCGGTCGCCGTCTCGGCCGAAAGTCGCCATCATCTTGATCTCCGAGTCGAAGGCTTCCTCCCGTTCCTCCGGATAGGCCGAACGGATATTGTCGGGTTCCAGTCCGGTCTCCCGCGCCGCGGCCAGCAGCGATATTTCTAATGGGTCTCCGGAAGGTTCCCCTCCGGCGGGGAGGGAGGCATTGTTACAGAGTGACGTAACGGTTAGAAGCTCCTTTATCACGGGGTTTTCTCCGATAGCCGGCGCTCCGGCGGAGCCGGCAGGGGGGAGAGTGACATCAGACCCGCTGACGGCAAAGCGGACCACAGTCATCCGGTTTTCAGTCAGGGTCCCGGTCTTATCGGTACAGATCAAAGTGGTGGAGCCCAGGGTCTCCACCGCTGAGAGTTGATTGATAAGAGCGTTTTTTCGTGCCATACGGAGCATGCCCCTGGCCAGAGCGATTGTGGCGACGATCGGAAGCCCTTCCGGAATGGTAGCCACCGCAAGAGCGAGCGCGGTCTCAATCATCAGGTAAAGGCCTTTTCCGCTAATAATACCGGCGGCAGCCACCGCCACGGCTACCACTGCGGTCACCCGGATCAATTTTTTCCCCAGCCGGTCCAGCTGTTTCTCCAGAGGGGTGGCGGTTTCTTCAGCCGCGTCCACCAGCGCGGCGATCCGGCCCAACTCGGTATCCATCCCGGTTGCTATGACCACACCCTCCCCGGAGCCTCTGGTCACGAAAGTCCCCTGGTAGAGCATATTGGTCCGATCGGCCGGTACGGTATCTATCTCCAGAATTCCAGTCTTCTTGGTAACCGGAAGGGATTCTCCGGTAAGGGCTGATTCGTCGACCTGGAGCCGGGATGCGGTCAGAAGCCTGAGATCGGCCCCGATGACGTCCCCACCTTCCAGTATTACAATATCTCCGGGGACCAGGTCTTCGGACGGGACTTCACGGACAGTCCCCTCCCGCCGTACCCGGATCATCATCCGGCTCATCCTGCGAAGCGCGGCCATAGAAACGACGGCTTTGACTTCGGTGACGAATCCGATCGCCGCGTTGATAACCATCACTCCCATGATGGCCAGTCCTTCCACCCAGTCTCCGAAGGCAAAGGAGACAATCGCGGCACCAGCCAGCAGGGCCATTATAATATTCTTGAACTGGCCGGCCAGAATAGAGATCAATCCCTTTTTTTTGCTCTCAACCAGACGGTTGGGGCCGAAAACTATCAGGCGATTTTTAACCTCGCGGGAACTGATGCCTTTGGCCGGAGAGGTATGAAGGTCCTTCAGCAGTACATCTTCCGGTGTTACCCATGGAGTAATTATCTTTTTCATATTAATTTATAAAATAGCAATACTTTATCCCTTTGAAATTAGAATCTGACAACAAACCGATCTTCTCATAGAGGCTACGCCGCCGGAGGGCCACCCGGTGGCGACCTGAAGAGGCTGTCCGATAATTCAAATTTCATGTCATTGCGAGCCCGAAGGGCGAAGCAATCTATTTTGCCTTTCACAATTGCTTCGTATCCAGAAAGATGAGATTGCTTCGTCGCTTTGCTCCTCGCAATGACCTGAATATAGGCGAAAATCGGCTTTATCGGACAGCCTCTGAAGGTCGCCGCTACGAGACTACCTGGATAATTCCAAAGGGCTAGAGTGGTTAAAAAGAATTATCAGGAAGATAGTCATCCCATATCAGGCGGAGTGTATATTGCGCCCCGTCGGCGTCGAGCCAGCCGACAAAAATCAGCACTAAGTCCCGGGCAGGAGATGAAGATCCACGGGGCTTACCCCATCATTCTGGTCTATAAGATAGGTGTTCTTCAGCCGGCTCAGACATTCCCGGGCGAATTCAAGATAAAGGCGTTTACGGGTAATGACCGGAACTTTTCGATACTCGGAGAAGAGAGCCAGGAACCGCGCGGTCTCTCCTTTCGCGGATTGTATAGCTTTATCCCGATAGGATAAAGATTCCTGAATCTTTCGGTTTCCTTCCCCTCTGGCCCGGGCAATCTCTTCGTTGGCATATGATATGGCCCGGCTCTTCATCTTCTCTTTGTCGATCTTGGCATTAATTACATCATCGAAATAGGACTGAACAGTGGATGGCGGACGGATATCTTCGATATCCACCCGATGGATAGTCAGGCCGGTATTGTTTTCATTGAGCTTCTTTTGAGCGTTTGTCTGAAGAAGATTTTTAATGGCATCTTTCCCGCTGGTAAGGATGATATCCACCGGCTGGACCGCCAGGAGATGAATAATCTCACGGCAGATTATATCGCGAAGGAGGGTATTCTTCTGTGCCGCGCCGAATAGATATTTAAATGGATCGGATATGCGGTATTGCACGATCACTTTAATCTCAACCGCGTTATTATCTCCTGAGAGCGCGTATGATTCAAGACCGGTGAGGTTATAGAAGATACTGGCCCGTGAATCAGGGCGGGTATCCTGGTAGAAATCAGCCACCACAAAACTCTCATCTTTCTTGACAGGGACCTTATAGACCCGGCTGAATGGCCAGGGGAAGGTATAATGGAGACCGGGAAGAACCCGTTTGTCCACAACTCTTCCCATCCACTCCAGAACCCCCTCTTCATTTGCCTTAATGGTATAGAAACCCAGGCTGAGGTAGAAGAGGACGACTGCCAGTATGATCCACTTCATGAACCGTCGGGTATGCCTGACGGCGCTTTTCAGTTCCGAGGAGATCTTCAGGTTGGAATTTTCCGGATGATTCATTTAGTATTTCGCTCCGCAACTTTTATTGCCACAAAGGCACTAAGGCACAAAGAGAAGAATTAAGGATATGATCAAGGCGCCTATTATATTTCCTGATATTTTTACCCGGTCTTTAACGGCCTTTAACGATCTTCAACGTTATTTATTTTCAACGTCCTTATTCTTCAACGTCTTTTTTCTTTAACGATTTTCCTTCCATCTCTCCGTCTTTCGGGATTAGATAGCGGAAGAGATCGGAATTGAGAGAGAGAATCATGGTAGTCTCCCTACCCAGTATCTTACGGTAGGTATCGAGCGAGTCCAGAAATTCAAAGAGTTCCGGGGCCTGACTGTAGGCTTCTCCCCGGATTTTGATTGCTTCCTTGTCCCCCTCGCCCTTTGTGATCTCTGCTTCCCTGCTTGCTTCTGAGAGGATCTCGGATACTCTCCTATCCGCCTCCGCCTCAATTACTGATGCCGCTTCGCCTCCTTCCGCCCGGTATTTCTTGGCCTCGGTCTCCCGGTCGGATTTCATACGATTGTAGACCGCCTCGGTATTTGTGGAGGGATAGGTAATCCGGCGTATCCCGATATCGACCACCTTGAGGCCATATTGATTCCGGGCCTGATCATTAGATTCCCGCAGTATTTTTTTCTCGATCTCCGATAGTTTTACCTTGTCCGGTTCGACATTAATAATTTGGGATAGAATATAATCTCCCAGGACATTCCCCAGGCGAGCGTTAACCATATCGCCCAGTTTCTCCTCGGCGATATTCTGGGTCCCCAGAGCCTGGAAGAAAACCAATGGATCAGAGATCTGCCAGCAGACATAGCAGGTCATGATAATCGGGTTCTGATCTTTCAGCATAAGCTGCAAGGGTCGCGGTTTGAAGGTATGAATTCGCTTGTCCAGCAGATTAACTTTCTCGAGAAATCCCGGCAGTTTCCGGTGAGGGCCGGCCTTAGTGACTATTCGGACCGGATCGCCGAAACGGGTGATGATGGCGATCTCTTTCTCATTGACCGTAAATACGCTTAAAGCGATCACGCATACCAATATGCCCAGGATGATAAGCAGCAGGATAAATTTTTTCATGATATAATTTTTACTCCGTAAAAATTATTATGTTTGTACTCTGAATTTATTAAGTGGATAACAAAACAAAAAATTGGTTTTTGCGGGTCATTTCCTGATTTTTAAAACGATGTAATCATTATTTTCTTGCTTTTCCGACAAGATTGATCGACGTCCTACTTCAGAACTAGCCCGATTTCTTAATAAATCGGGCTAAAACTGATTCTCCAGAAATATTGGTCTCCCCGATTTTAACCAGACGTCCGGGACGGATAATCCCGGCTCGATCAGAATGATCGGTTTGTTGGCTAGATTCTCCTTGATAGCTTCCCGGTAGAGCATGGGCATGGTAATTGCTGGATATGCTTTGATAGCCTCCATTCGGCTTAAGAATCTGCCGGCCTCTCCCCGGGCATTTTCTTTTTTATCCAGAACATATGATTCAGCCTGTTTCTTGGTCTTGACCGCCCAGCCCCGGGCTTCCGGGATCGCGCTATTACTATAACCGGTCGCTTGATTAATTTTCTGTTCCTTCTCCTGCATGGCCGCGATTACCTCTTCATAAGAGGCGGCCACGGATATCGGAGGGTGGATATCCTTGGTGTTAACATTTATTATCTCCAATCCCGACTTGAGTTCATCCAGCTTGGCCTGAACCTCTTTTTTTATTCTATCTTCCATCGGTCCCCGGTATACAGTTACGATATCGGTAAAGATCTTGGTGGAAAATATTTCGGTTAGAAGTCTATGAGAAGCGTTATCCAGTAGATCCTCGGCGTAAGAAAAAGTTTGATCATTTTTCATATACGAGGCGAAGTTATAGGTGTAATCAAAGATGTCCTTAATCCGGTAGTGAAGTTTTATGTATGGGTAGAACAGATAATTTTCGGCCGAGAGGAATGATTCTTCCGTGCCATGGGTCTTGGTCCAGAGAAGGGCTACGGCGCTGGGATTGGAGATATTGCCGATATTCATGGAACGGATAGTAAGGGTATCCACCTTGGTGATTTTTTCCCATGGCCACGGAAGTTTCAGGTGAAGACCAGGTTCCAGAGGATTTCCCGGGTTTACCAGCCTCCCCAATCTTTCACGGATCCCCTGCTGGGATGGGCCGATAATGGTCAGGCAATTGAAAAATATAACCATAAAAACTCCCAGAGCCAGAAGGGAGATGCATAACCGTCTTATCCTGTTTCTGAGTTCGATTGAGAGATGATCCCAGTTTAAAGAATGGCTGATACGCCCGAATATCAGTACCCAGGTACGTTTATCAACGGCGGCCGTTATAAGTCCGGTGGCGATTCGATCTCTCCAGCCGGTTTTGCCATGAAGAGCAGCCCAGAAATTGACGAAAGTCTCGAGCGAAAACGAGAGGATGAAAACGATAATAATAACCGCGCCGATTTTGTCGATATTGATCCCCAGCCTGTCAATGCCCAACTGGAGGGAGATCATGGTGAAACCGGCGATTAGGGAACCGATCATATCTGATTTCGAGTGGAGCCCATCGGCGATCAGAGCGGGGGAACCGTATTTTTTTCCCATCTTGATCTCAAATATGGAGACGACCAGTGAACATCCGGCGAAGAAGAGAAAGAAGAGGCCGTAGGCGAAAGGAGAGGTAATAAGCTGGGGAGATGCATATAATATCTTATAAATGACGGCTATAGCGGCAAAGAGGATAATACCGCCTATTAATAAGGACATCCAATTTTCGATAGTGATATTATCCCAATCTATACCCTCTCCGGGTTTAAGGCCATTTTTGCCGATCTCAGAGTCCCCGGGTATTTTTTCTCCAGATTTTTTGGAGCGGGGAGATACCGAGAGATAGACCAGGAGGGAGGTGACAACATCGGTGAGACTATGCCAGGCCTCGGCCAGAATAACCAGGCTTCCACTGACCCCGGCGAGTACGAACTTCAAGATGGTGAGGAGGAGGTTTAATAGGGTGGAAACAGCAGCGGTTTTTTGTTTAATATCCATTAGATTAGTTCACTTCGGTCACTAATTTACCCCGAAGTGTTAATCGGGGTAGAAAAAATATAAGGATGTGATAATATACGCTTATTCTTGGATTAACATAAACAAAAAAATAAATATGTTTGCTTACTGGATTTTACTTCTGGCTAAAAAATTTTTCTGCGTTCTTCCAGCCGGATGGGCCCGGTCGTTG
>Ga0180435_10001667_pt1 | contig 22900 bp, 29 predicted proteins | sample SS_ome_3_FD_132467 | JGI IMG/M metagenome (GOLD analysis project Ga0180435, IMG submission 132467) | Hypersaline lake sediment archaeal communities from the Salton Sea, California, USA - SS_3_S_1 metaG | ecosystem: Environmental > Aquatic > Non-marine Saline and Alkaline > Hypersaline >... | reverse complement strand
GCGGATGTCGCGGGTTCGACCCCCGTCAGCCGCCCCTCTCATTGGGGCCTCCTACGCCGCCCCCACAAAACCGGCCCCGTTATCTACTATGGGGCCGGTTTGCGTATATTATGAAAGTGATTTCCCGAATTCTTGCCTCCCTGTTGGTTTTACTGGGCGCAATTGCTATCCTGATCCTATACATTCTCATTGTCCAAATCGGCGATTTTTACATTCCACCTAAATTTACCGTCAAAAACGTTTACCGTTCTATTGCCTGGAAACCATACCAGATATCACGCTATGACATTGAGTTCGTTATGCCCCGGAATTGGGAACTACATGCCGCAGTTGAACAGGAGTGTAACGATTACATGGCCGTTAGCCCAGACGGTAAAACCGTTTTGCATTTTAGGCCACCTTGTTTTATGGCCGAATCCCTGCCCGGCCCCTGCCCGGAGAATCTGCTCATTATCTCGCCGGGTAAACATTCGAGATTTTATGGACGATACCTGAACGATGACGGCTATCACGAATATATCACAATTTCTACAGTCGCCTGGGAAGCGCAACAGAGCATAGGCCCCAGAACACAGATCCCAGAACCGTGGTGCTATTTTGGAGGTGTGCCCGCTGGCGATTCGTTATTCGAGATACGAGCCAGATACTACGGGGACGAATACGATGAGCGCAAATCATTAGATACTGCCGACCAGATTGTGATCTCGTTTATTAGCGATGAGGAGTAAGCCATGACCCTGAACCTGGATAACCTGACCGGCAGAGAAATCAAGCAGCTCATCAGACGTGGTATATTAGATATTATGCAAAACCAATCTCTACCCCAGACCATCGAGGACACTCCCGAATGGCAGAAACATAAACATCTGAAAGGGCAGGAAATATCTATTCGTGAAGCATCGAGAAAATATGAGATCCCGCCAAAAACAATAAGTCGTTGGGCTAAAAGAAAAATTATACGCATTTTGCGTGATGATGGCTACAGGAAATATCTGGATGAGTCATGCGTCGCCTATTGCGCCGAAGTCCGAAGCGCCCGCGGGGGTTCTGGAAAATGGCTCTTTGACGACAACGGACTGCCCTACACCCCTACCACTCGCCCGGCATAAATACAGCTTATAAAAAGACATGATAAAGATCGTGTCTTTTTATACAAAATTCTTGTGACAGGTTATTGACATATAGACACATTCATGATAACCTATCGGTATTGCCGGGTCAGAGACCGAACTCAGAAAGGAGGCGCTGTGTAACTACCGCCCGGCCCAGGGGCAAGGGCGGGAGACCATCCCCGCCCCGCCCGTTGGTTCTATTCATGATCAACGTCAACGCAGTCGAACACCTGTTCTACAAGTATGACATCCCCCGTAAAGCCATCATCCGCATTATCCAAAATGCACAAACCAACCCGCCGGGGCCTGGCCTATGTCGGGAAATAGTCAAGGAGTATCAAAAACATGCTAACAACAAAAAAAATCAAAACCTTTTTGCTGGGGTTGGAGAACCCGAGATTGAACAAAATCATCGGCCTGATCGAAACTGACATTTTCGACACCAGCGCCGATCTGCTGATACGCGGTGCTAATATCATTACAGTGCTAATCGTCTCGGCGTTTGCGTCCGCCCTGGCCTATCTCATCATGGCCCAGCCCGGCGGCCTGGTTGGGGCGACGGGTCGCTTTTTGGCTGAGATCGCAGTCAATACGGGGATCTATGATTTTTGGGCGCTGATGGGCGCTTTTGCAATGACCAACATTTGGATGATCGGTATCCTGATCGGATTGGCCCTGTCATTTGGCACCGATGATGACTGGGACATGGAATACATAGAGGATCAATTTGCTACTTTGGTACACGACACCGAACAGATCCTGGCAGAAATGCGGCGGCAATGCGATTACGATGAAACGCTAACTCACGCCATGTCCGACCGTCTCATGACAAAGCGTATCGATGATATTACCAACGCACTCCACAGACCAACCGACGAAGAAATCAAGGCAGGGGTATGATGATCGGGATGTTATGGTTAGACACCGACAAACGCAAATCGCCGCAGACCAAAATCGAGGAGGCCGCCGCCTACTACCAGCGCAAATACGGCCACATCCCGACGGTCTGCCACGTCCACCCAGACAACGCCGGAGTGGAAGTGGATGAAATCAAAATCCTCGCTGACGATTACCGCCAGCCAAACGAATTTTGCCTGTTTTCGAGCTATTCCGCCGAAACCGCATCACAACCCGAACAGCTACCGCAAATCTGACGCAAATCTGACGCCCGTAGAAACGTTTTTACTGCAAACAGGTACCACGAATAGGGCAAGGCCAAAATGACGCCGCAGAAAGCCGCTGAGATCGCCAACGCCAGGAACAGCCTGATTGCCATCTGCGAACATTTCCAGCAGAACCGCAACGGACAAAGCTCGGCCGCATTCCACCAGGACATTGCCGACCGATTATCGGCCCTGGCCGGTCGTAAAACTCCCTGGACACAACGCTATATCGTCAGTGTCAAAAACGGGAGAGTCGACCCCAGCCAATCCATGATCTGGGCAATCAAAGCCTTGGGGTACATGATCGACGATGGGCATTTCCTGATCGCCCAATCCCGCCCGGTGGATGTGCTGGCCTACGGCGAGGTCACACCGGGGGCGGTGGTGCTCCCCGATAGCCGGGCCTGCGCTTATGTGGCCTGCAACGTCGTTTTTGTGCCCCGTGTACCCTGGCAGCGCTACTGCTGTCCGGATTGCCGCATCAAAAATTACAGGATGAGATAATGAGCAACCGAATCCGACTGTTTATTCTCAACGACCCTTACCCGCTCCGCATTTGCAAAGCGTTGGCAGACGAAATCGGGCTAAACGAGTCAATCGTGCTGCTGCAACTCGAATACCTGATCGGGATATCAACCACAGACACGACCGACGGGGAACTGTGGACCCGCCAGTCCCTATCTAACCTAAAAGACGAACATTTCCCCTGGTGGTCGGTACCGACCATATCCCGAATCATACAAAATTTGAGTAATGGCAAGAAAGGGCAGTATGATCCACTGATAAAGCTCGGAAGTTTCAATCGGCTGGGGTTTGATCGCACGCAATGGTTTGCGCTAGATCGAGATGGAATCGCTAAACTAAAAAGTGTCAAAATAGACGATGCCATTTTTCAAAATGAAAAATGCAATCGCGCAAAACGAAAAATGCAATCGCGCAAAATGAAAAATGCATTCGCGCAAAATGAAAAATCCATTCGCGCAAAATGTAACGACGATACCCTAGACTCCTTACCCAGATTCCCTGACCCAGAATCCGACCCAGAACCACTACCACTACCAGACAACGCCGAACCCGGCGATGATCACAGCGTGGTGGTGGTTGGGAGTGATGGCGTTGAATGGCCGTTATCTGAGATTTTAGAAACCGCCGGGCGGTCGCATATTTTCCAGGACGATAACCAGGCTAAAACGTTTGTAGCTCATTGGCTCTACGCCCTGACACAGCAATCTATCCATGCCCCGGCCCTGTACGCCATCAGTCGGATAGACGTCAACCCAGACCCCCGCTACCTGTCTATCGTAGAGGCGGGGCCTGGCAAAATTGTAAATACATTTTGGGGCGGCGGGGCCGAAATCGACGTCCTCCGCAAGGCCGGGGTCGCCGACTTGCTAACCCGCATGGTCCCCGAAATTGCCGCCCCAAACCCCGATCCCCCCGTCGATCTCCCCGATACCGATGACACCCTGCCATCGCCCGAACCGCATCAGCGCATCTATAGGCGCAACGGAATGACAATGCCGCCGGATCGCATTTGGGAATCAGCGAAGGGGCAGCTAGAGACTGAAACCCCAAAAGCCGTGTATGATAGCTGGGTTAGAGACCTGGTATTACTGGACTATAACCCGGACCGCTGCCGGTTCGTTGTCGGTGCGGCCAGTGATTACGCCAGAGAGTGGGTCGAGGGCCGTCTGATGTCAACCATGATCCGGCTGCTGACGGGTATCTCTGGCCACACCGCCGATTTGGAGATCACGACTTGGGCCAGTTGGGAGGCGTCAGAATGACGTCAGGAATACACCCTGCACACCGTTGCTCGTGGTGTGGCCGCAACTGGCCGCTGGATCGATTCGACGCCCGAAGCCGCCGTAACGTTGGCCGGGGCCGCATGAACTGCCTGGCTTGCCGGGCGGCGAACACCCGCAGTCTACGACGCAGCCGCAAATCTGGCGACATCCAAAAACAGGGGGCCAGGGGCCTGATCGTTTCGATCCCGCCGGGCTGCACCTGGGTCGCTAACCGAATCTTTGATTGGTGGGACCTGGAGCAATCCGCCGCCGGGGGTGTGATGTGGCCCGGCAAGGTAATCAAAAAAATACGGGGCAGCTATGAGCGAACCTACATCGTCCGAGAAAATCACATCTACCCCGACCGACAAATTTTACAGGAGGTCAAATGACCGTATCGCAACGCATTGAGAGACACCTACAAAAACGAGGAACCGTCAGGAGCCTGTCGAAAACACTATCAGAACTAGGGATTAGTTATGCCTGGGGCTGGACCTGTGTCCAATTGTTAGAGGCCGCCGGAAAAATAAAAATAAAACGCAATGGATCCGGATCACCCCTCATCATTTCTCACATATCGCATACCGGCCCCCATACTGCGACCCCAAGCGCCCATACCCCGCCCGATACCCGATGCCCGACAAATGGAAAATAGCAACCCCCTCGCCTATTTTGTCTGTTGTGGCCTGCCCGGTTTTGGATTTATCACGGGCTGGATCATGGCCCGTCGATTCATGCGTTACGGGTTCCCTGGGATGCTGCTCCCTAAATTATTACGGAGGTACGAATAGATGAAAGATATGGTGAAAGCTGTTTTGAAATTGTGCGTGTTGTTCTTTGTAGAGGCTGCTCCAGTTATTTTTATTTCGGTTATCGTCGCACTGCTATTGGATGAAATCCTGGTTAGATTGCGGATTATGCGGATTAAGTGGATATTACACCAATGACTCACTATTATGATGCCTGGCTTCTATCGTTGGCCGCCCGTGATGCCACAATAGAAAAAATGTTCTGGATGGCGCTCTCGTTGGTCGCCACCTGGTTGCTTTACCATTGGTTAGAGCGCCGGGGGCTGCTATTCTCAAAGCGGATCAATCGTATCATTCTCACCGCCATGCTGTGGAGCGGGCAGGCGCTTTATTGGGGCACTATCATCTATACCTGGATCGAATCATGAACCGAAAAAATGTTCTAATTCTGACCTTTATCGCATTCGGCCTGCGGATGTTCCTGTTGGTCAACGCTCCCCTGTGGTACGACGAGTCATTCACGGCCTGGGTATCCGCTCAACCGTTCCCCGCCATGATAGACGCCCTGATCGGCGACACCCATCCGCCGCTCTACTATCTGCTTACCTGGGTTATGCTGCGGATTTCCGGCACCGAACCGGTACAGATGGCGTTTTGGCTGCGTTTGCCGTCGGCTTTATTCAGCGCCGCCGCCGTTTATCTAACCTGGATGATCTCACGGTCATTGTGGTGGCCTAAACGGGCCGAAACGGTCGCCCTGATTATGATGGCCGTCTCGCCCTTCCAGGTATTCTATGCCCAGGAAGGGCGTATGTATGCCATGATGCAGGCCCTGATCCTGTTGGCATTTTGGGCCGTACTGGTACGCCGCTGGGGGCTGGCGTCCCTGTCCATGATCGCCCTGGCCTATACCCAGAATTATGGCCTATTCTACATGGCTGCCCTCGGGCTGGTTGCCATCTATCGGGAGCGGGACGCCCTCCGCAATATCCGGATTTGGCTTCGTATGGGTTGGGTCTTTGGCCTGCCGGTGCTGGCCTGGCTGCCCTGGGCCGGGGTGATGATCTACCAAATGTCCATCATCGAGGGGGGATATTGGATCACCCCGCCGACCCCTGGGGCCGTTATTTCTGCTGTTTATATGGTCGTTTTCGGATTGGCGCAAGCTGAGCCAATCCATGTTTTGACCGTGGTCGGGGCCGTTGCGTTGTTGGTTTTATCGTTTTTGCGATTGGCACAACGCCGCCCGGCGGGGTCTGTGCCGTTGGTTTTGATGGCCGCCGTACCGACACTATTACCGATTATCGTATCCTGGCTGTGGTCGCCAATTTTTCTGTATCGGGGGCTGATCGCAACCGCCCCGGCCCTATATCTGATTATCGGCTGGTGGTGGGACAGGATATCGTCGGATGTGTTGAGATGGTACGCCGTGACCCTGATCGCCCCGGTGATGCTGGTCGGTTTGATCAATTATTACGCCCACAATCCAAAGGGCGGCGGTGAGCAGTTGCTGAATGTGGTCGAGACCATCCGGGCCGAATACCGGCCCGGCGATATCATCTACCACGTTGACTCCGGCTCAATGGTCGGCTGGTGGACCTACGGCGACAAACACATCCCGCAGTATAAAGCTCCCCTGCCGCCGACCTGCCAGCCTGGAGAGGAAACCCTGGGCGGGTTGAGTGCCCACACCCGGCAGGCGCTGGGTATCCGGGAGATACCCCTCGACCAGATCGACCACAATCGGGCGTTCATCGTTTGGGGCCAGGGGCCGACGTCCCGCTCCTGCTGGGCCGATTACTACCACTATCTCATCGAAAGCGAGCCGTTCACACTCTCGGATGATAGCGATTACGTGCTTAGTGGCGTGTGGATTTATGAGTAATTGGAGAGATATAATCGGAATTTTATACAGCGGATTCGCTGCATAAATAGAGTTAGGCTTCTAAAATGAGTATCGAATTAAACAAGATTATCACAGGCGATTTCACAAAATTGGCCGCAAATATTCCAGACAGTAGCATTGATTTGATTTTCACCGACCCTCCCTATCTCGGAGAATATCTGCCAGTATACTATTCGATCTGTGAACATGCCGCCCGGATCTTGAAGCCTTCCGGTTTTTTGCTCATGTATGTGGGTGGTTACTGGAAAGATGACATCATGGCGGAAGCCCGCAAGCATTTGAAATACTTCTGGGATTACATCGTTTGGGAACCTGGAAACTCGCCGGTAAACTGGCCAAGAAAAACTATTGCCAGGAATAAATCAATCATGGCATACACCCGCAGGGATGCTGAGAACGCATTGCCACAAACACAGGTTTTATCTGTGTGGCTTGGTGGTGGTGAAGATAAACGTTTTCATGTTTGGGGGCAGGATGAAAGCCAAGCGCGTTATTTCATTACGTGCTTTTCCCGTCCTGGTGATGTGGTCCTTGATTGTTGTGTTGGCGGCGGGACCACTCCATACATTGCAAAGAAGTTTGACCGCCAATATCTAGGTTATGAAATTGATCCAGACATCGCCGAGCAAGCAAGGTCACGAGTACGAAGCCTAACATTGCATGGTTCTGACGGGCTATCGCCCGATGCAAGCGACAGCCAAAATCAAATTAGTTTATGGGCTGGCAGTGTTCCGGGTTAGAACCGCCCGCAGCACATGCGGGCCGTTAGAAGCCTAAGAAAGGGCAATAGCATGCCAAGAAACATGAGCTTTATGCTAACAAAAGATCAAGTTTACAAAAAAGAAAAGACTGTCACGCGTCGCCTGGGCTGGAAGTTTCTAAAGCCTGGGGATGTCGTCATTGCATGTGAAAAATGTCAGGGCCTAAAGAAAGGAGAAACAATCAGGCGAATTTATCCAATACGAATTATTGGCACAGAGTGGATACCGTTGATGGATATAGATCAAGATGACTGTATTCGGGAGGGCTTCCCGAATATGTCGCCCTGGGAATTTGTGGGTATGTTTTGCAGAGAAATGAATTGTACGCCATCAACGGAAGTGAATCGAATTGAGTTTGAGTATTTGCCCCGCCGAAGCTGTTACGGCTTCTAACCACGGTTAACAGCGGACGCAAAAAGATGCGCCGCTGAAACCGGGGCCGTTATACCGCCCGTTGAAATCTATGAACGCACAACTAATAAATGACATCTAACAAACTGATTCGCAGAATGCGCCAGGCCGGGGAGCGTGCAAAAGAGTTTACGTTCCACGTATCGACGCGTGGGAGCGAAAAGTCTCATCCCGGCGGGTTGGCCTACGATGCAACCGGGGCCGCTGCGATGGAAACCGTCGGCACGGCGGACGCTGACACCCGCCGGGATGCCGGGCCGGTGGCGACCAACCCGGAACCGTTTCGCAAACGATTTCATGATCTACGGCGCAAGGCGCTAATCGTGCGATTGGCCCGCTGGCTGTGGCATCGGCGACCTGGCCGCCCGCTGACCGCCGAGGAGATCGCCGAGAAGAAGCGCAAAATGGAACTTAAAGAGCTGCACGCCACCCTGAGCGATGAGGCTAAAACGGTCGAACGGCTGGCCGTCCAAACGCTCTCCCGATTGGGTCTGTGCTACCAACTCAAAAACTCAGAGCGTGGTTTTTTCGGCCCTAAAATTAGGCGGGTACAGTTCAGCTATATCGGTCTGGAGAAAGACGCGATCCATCTACGGGTGGATACCCGGCCCCGCGCTTTACCGCCGGATGTGGACCTGCTCAAACTGGCCGATGAGTCGACCATTTTCAACCTGGCCATGTCGCTGGGGAAAGAAGTCGAGGCCAGGTATAGCGAGGAGTTTGGTTTTTGGTATATCGTTTCCCGGTCGTCGGGGGTGCGCGGCATACCGAATCATGTGCGGCTCTCCGATATGCTGGCCGCGTTCCCGCAATCTGCCGACGGGTTGACGCTCCCCCTGGGGATGGCTGCCAACGGCAAAATGATTTACCGCTCCCTCGACCGGATGAAATCTATCCTGGTCGGCGGGACCATCGGGGCCGGGAAGTCGAATATTTTGAACGTGATGATCTGCGCACTGATCCGACGTAACAGCCCAGAGCGATTGTGGCTCTCCCTGGTCGATCTCAAAGGGGGGTTGGAGTTTTCTGATTATGCTGGAATACCACACTTGCGCACCGACCGGGACGTGTCCAAGACCGGCATCATCGAACATCGTGAGGACGTGCCCTACCTGCTGGACTGGATCATCGAAGAGGGGGAACGCCGTATGTCACGGCTCAAAAAGACCGGCGTGCGGGATATCGGGCGATACAATCAGCGCCACCGTAAAAAGCCGATGGCCCGCTGGGTGCTGGTGATTGACGAATACGCCGACACCCGTATGAGCGGCGATAAACAGGAGATCGAGAAAAAACTGACCAATGTCGCCCAGCGCTTCCGAGCCGTTGGGATTCATGTGATTGCCTGTACCCAATACCCCAGCGCAAAGGTTATCAGCCAGGATATAAAAATAGCGTTGCCTGCGCAATTGGCGTTCAATTGTGCCAACACCTACGGCAGTCAGGCCATCATCGGAGACGGGCGGGCCTTTGGATTGCAACCGGAGGGCCGTTTCATTTTCAATTGGCGGGAGGGCGGGATCGCAATCCAGGCCCCCTACATTACCGACCAGTTTATCAAGGAAACCGTTCGGGGTGCCATTGCCGGGGAGTTCGATGAGATCACCGATACCCATGACGTTACACCCCTCGAAGTCATGACCTGGGCACTCGAAAACGACCTGGGATGGTTGACCAGGGACAAACTATATCCAGCATTCAGGAAGCGTGGACTACCCCTAAAAGAACTACAGGGCTGGCTCCGAGAGTGGGAGGGCCAGGAGTACGTTATCGGGACCACCGTTTACACCGTGACCCCCGCAGCCGGGAGCCGGGCCAGACGCCTGATACCTGTCGAGGATGATAAAAAATGAGTGATCGCAATTTTCTGTCGTTATGGTTTTACGTTGCCGGGATCGGGGCCGTGGTGTTGACCGATCATTTCATCGGATTTGGTTTTCAATCCCTTTGGAGTGTGACCGCCGTTATCGTCGGTTGGCTACTGGCCAAGGGAATCTATAAATTCTTTTTTGGGAGGTCGTTTACATAATGCTAACGCATTTTATGTCAATTATTCCAGATACAGTTAAAAGTACAATTAAAAGTACAGTTAAAAGTACAGTTAAAAGTACAATTACGATCTTCATCGCCTTCTGGTCGATCTGTGACGATGCCATCCTGACCCGCTGGTCTGGGTTTGCAACCGTCATCATGATCACCGCCGCCGGGCTGTTGCTCCTGGCCGCCCTGACCCGCCGCCGGGCCGCCTTTGCGCTGCCGGTGCTGCTGATCGCCGCGGCCATGTCCGTATCCTGGGCCTATAACCGGGACCTATCCCCGGCGATTGTGCAATTCATTTTCTACGCCGCCGGGATCGGGGCCATGTACACCGCGGCCTGGCTGGGGGGCGACGTGATCAAGCGAGCCTTATTCTGGGCCGGGCCGGTCTGGTTGGCCGGGGTGATGATCGCCTGGGCCGCCGGGATTCACATCAATCGAAATATCATCGCATTTTGGCCGGTGATCTGGATCGTCGCCACCCTGGAGCGGCCCGGCCTCCGCAAATGGACCCGGCTGGGGATATTGGCCGTTTATGCCGCCGTGATCCTGTGGAGTGACAGCCGGGGCGCAATGCTGGCTGCTGCCGTGGCCCTGTTGGTCTACCACCCGCCCGATTTCCAGTCCGCCCGCCAGCGCATCGCCGCAGGAGTTTTATCCACCGGTCTGTTCGGTGTGCTGGTGATCGCCAGCCCCCGCAATTCCGCCGCCCGTCTCTACTATTGGTCATCGTCGTTGCGAGCCATGTGGCAGCATAACCCGCTCTTTGGCCTGGGGCCGGGCGGCATCCTGGCCCGAGGCGTGATGCAAGAACCGGGAGAAATTTGGAACGTTCCCCACGCCCATAACATCCCGATACACCACACCGCCGAATTGGGATTGCTGGGGCTGGCTGCCCTGGTTGCGATTGCCGTTTGGTGCTGGCGGCGGCGGGCCTGGCTGGATCGCTGGCAGTTGGCCGTTTTAGCCGGGGTGATGACTCACTCGATGGTCGATCACCCCCTGTTTTATTTCTCCCCGCTGGTCGTCGTTTTGATGATTGTAGGAACAATCGAGAAAGGGAAAGAACATGCCGATGGACAGGAAACAATACCCGCCTGATTGGGAGCAAATCTCCCAGCGCATCCGGTTTGAACGGGCCGGGGGGCAATGCGAATGCGACGGTCGCTGCGGTCGCCACGAGGGACGCTGCCAGGCTATACACGGTGCTGAACACCCTGAAACTGGGTCTTATGTCGTACTCACGACCGCCCATCTCGGCGCAGATAAACCCGATGGTACACCGGGCGACAAATCCGATACGATGGATTGCAGAGACGAGAATCTCATGGCCATGTGCCAGGCCTGCCATCTGGCATTCGACCAGGACGACCACACCGCCGCCCGGTACGCCAACCGGCGGGAAGCTATGATCCAGGCCGGACAGTTGGAACTATTCCCATGCTGCTAAATATTTTAGATAGTTGGGTCGGGTTCTACGGGCTGCTGTTGGCGCTGTTGGGGCTGATGTGGATACGCCATTTTCGAGTCAACACCCGGCGGCAATATAACATTCCCGCCGCTTCGCCAGATTCGGATCCCGACCCGCCCGACGAGGATATATACTGTCAGTATTGTGGTGCCCGTCTGCCAGATTACTACACCCCGACTTGCCCGACCTGTGGAGCGCCGACCTATTCTGCATGACGACTCTGATCCTGATGATTTTCTACGTGATGACCACTCCCGCCGACCGGCTCGTCTGTACCCTGTGGGTCGATATGCCCCCCAATAAAGACGAGATATACCAGGCCTGCGGCCCGGTGGACTTGCCCGCCCTGGAATTGCAGGCAACCCTCCACGAAACCGGCGAGACCATCCGGGGAGGGCTGCCCGCCGTGGAAATCTATAACATCCTGGAGCATTTACCCGCCGACGATCACACTCTGGGCGATTACCGCCTGGAGATCATCGAGCCAGATCACGTCGAGACGGTTTGCGCCGTGCGCACCCAGGCCGAGACCCCAATGCCCGACGAAATCGGGGCACAATGCGGGCAGGCCGCCCAGAGCGCCCACGAGCGGGGAGCGCTGACCCTGGAGTATGCCGGGCAGATCACCATCGACACCGGCCCGACATACTCCTGCCAGGCCCCAGAACTCCCCGCCGGGCCGGGGCTGTTTCAGGCCCCGCTCTCCGCCGCCGACCTAGAGACTGATCACCCCTACACCTGGCTCGGCGGCCAGCTAATTTGGTGGGGCGTTGCGGAGGCCGATTGCGAGGGCGGCTATGCCGGGATCGACGTCGCCACCCTGACGGCGCTGCCCTGCGGCATGGCCGGGGCATACCGGGCCGTGGTCGATTGGCAAAACCAATTCGACGCCGACATCTACAACGCCGCCGCCGACTATCAGGTCCCGGCCCGGCTGCTGAAAGGGATAATCGGGGTAGAGAGTCAATTTTGGCCCCTGTGGAACTCCCGGGCCGAAACCAGTATCGCCCAGATCACAATGGACGGGCTGGATATCGCCCTGCGCTATGACCAGGACCTGGCGAAACAATATTGCGCTAAAACCCTATGGGATTGCCCAAATGGATACCCCCGCCTACGCCTGGCAGAACAGGCCGCCGTTCGTCAGGCTCTCTACGCCGACCTGACCTGCTACCGCTGCGACCCGGAAACAGCCCGGCAGCACACGGCGGAAATCATCCCCCTGTTTGCTCGCATCCTGCGAGCTTATCGCTGCTACGCCGTAGAGATCGCCGGGCAGACCGATCCATCCAACGCCTGGCAATTAGCCGCCGCCGCCTATCACGCCGGGGGTGAGTGCATCCAAGACGGGAATATCTGCGACCTTGGATCTGCATACCTGCGAAAAATCGTCGCCGTGATCGATGAGACCAAAGATGAATACGAACTCTAAATGCAAACTGGCATTTGATAAGCTGACCGGTATCCGGGGTGTTATCACCCAGCGGGACACCGAAGGGGGCCTGGTATACGTTGAGTGGAATAACAACTTTTCAGGATGGATACCAGAATGGTTGGTAGATGTGACAGACGATGAAAAAGATAAATATCCTGTCAATATAGGTGAATCCTAGATTCGCTGTTTTTGAACAATTTCCCAGCCGGGACACGTATCGGAAATGATCTGAAAGCACTAAAAACCAGGGTTTATGGTTGCGCTAAGAAAATATTATCCAAAGCATTTTTTGTTTTTGTCAATCTTATTTGAGTTTTAGAGACCTGCCAGCACAAAAAACAAGAGTCGAAAAGTCCCGACCTATAGAAAAATTTTATAGGTCGGGACTGTTTTTTGGTGATATCTGACCTCGGAACAGGTCAGGTAAATCTAACAGGGGCCATCTCAGGCACCTTTTTTGGGTCATAAGCCCCTGACAGCGCCCGGAATTTGATTTTTAGCACATCCCAGGCCATGCGGAGCGCATCACGAACCGGTCGGACCCGGCTATCGTCGTTGTACAGCCAGGGCACGCCCAACTCCGCAATCCGAATCCCCATCTGCCGGGCCAGGTAGAGAATTTCGACATCGAAAGCGAATCCCGAAACGGTCTGCAATCCGAACAACTGTTCGGCAATATCCCATCGAAACAGTTTGAAACCACACTGCGAATCGCGAATGCCGGAGATCAAAAGCGATTGCGCCGCCCGGTTGAACATACGGCCCATTGTGTGGCGTTTGCCAGGTTCGTTGTATCGTATGGAGCCGGGAGCTTCGCGGGACCCGATCACCACGGGAGAACCGGTTTGTGCCAGAGAGACGAAGCGGGGGAGCATATCAATCGGGGTCGAGAGATCGACATCGCACATATAACGGTAATAGCCCGACGCAAACAACATCCCGACCCGAACCGCTGCCCCTTTCCCTGGTCGAGACCGCAACGGGAAAACGGTCGGATGTTTGCGCTGATAGGATTCCGCTATCTGATAAGTGTCATCTGTTGACCCGTTCTCGACCACGATGATCTCGTGCCCCACATGCATATAACGCATATAGGGAAAAATCACATCCAGGGCGGCGGGCAGCCGACCTGACTCATTATAGGCTGGCAAAATAATGGAAATATAGGGTTTCATGGGGTGATTGTAGCTGTGTAGGTTATCGCTGCTGTATGGGTTAGTGTGGGGGTGTGGGTCAGAGTTGGGGTTTGTGTCGCCGTTGGCAGTGGTGGCGTTTGGGTGGGGGTGCCAGTTGGGATTGGGGTATTGGTAACAATTACCGTAGACGTGACGACCACCGTCTGCTCTACGATCACCGTTACCGGGACGGCTTTCTCTACGATCACCGTTACCGGTACCGCTTTGATCTGTACGCCGCCGCCCGAACCACCGCCGCCAGATTGCGGGGTGCCGGTGAGCAACGGGGTTTTAGATGGCAAGGGGGTGTTCGACAAATTCCGCCACAAACCGCCGCTGTCGTTGGTCGTGGTCGGGGTTGGCGATTCGATATGTTCCATCGGTTCGTCTGGTTCTATCGATGGGCTTGCTGTGTGGGTTGCCGTGGCCAATGTGTCGCTAATTACCCCGGTGCTGGTTAGCTCAAATGAGATGGCCGTAGCCGCCTGATCTGTATTATTCTTGGCCCGTGCTTTGCTGGCCATCACCATGGACCAGATCAAAACGGGCACAAAAATTAAAGCGAAAACGATCCAAAACCAGGGCAACTGTTTATAACTGCCGTGGATGTTTTTAGCGTAATTTTCCTGTGGATCTACACCTGGGTCGAGGAGTTCACGTTTTGCCATCAGTCAACTACCCCAAAAAAGGGATGAACGGGAGAATATAGTCTCGAATAAAATTGACAATCTTTCTAACCACGGACGTTAGGAGAAAATAGCCTTCCATAACCAGCATAAACGACGCTACCACAAACATGACGTCCGCCTCGAAGTGAGAACGAATCAAAATATTGCTGACTCTCAACACCAGGCCCGCGCCACTGATCACCATCAGGGCAAAACCGATTTGCTGATGATTGGGTAGGCGGCGAGATGTGACCTCCGCTATATCGTAGATCGTATCGACAATCGTATCCCAAAACGACGGTCCGGTCGAAGGGTTAGGCTGCAAATCATACGGGCCGGTGGTTGGAGATGGGCCGGGGGTGGGTGTCGGACCCGGCGTTGGCGTTGGGCCGCCTGGGGTCACTGTGGGGTAAACGGGGGAGCCGTTCCAGTAGGCATAGATAGCATGATTCAACTTATCGCCAGAGCAACACGGGCCGATGGTCTGGCTGCCATTAGACCAGGTTTCTGCTGATAGGTTTAGAGTCCAGTTTTCGACGGTGAGATAATTACTGCCCGGTATAAATGTCCAGTGCAAATGATAGGTGGTAGGGAGTTGATCGGCATAGCCGCAATACTCATCGTCGTGCAATATCGAGCCTACTACCAGCGGGCCGATGGCTTGCCCCCGCTCGTAGTAATCGCCCTTACTGATGTCTCTGTTCGGTTGCAGGTGCATATATCCGAACTCACCAGCCTGCCCCTTGATAATGATGCTGGTCTGATAGTTGTCATTACAAACCAGATCAACATACCCAGATGTTGACGCATAAACCTGATTGGGGGCCGTTGTATCGCCATAGGTCCCGCCGCCCATCCAGTCTACGGCCTGATGGCTGGGGCGGCTAGTCCAGCCCAAATGCACGCCCTTCATTCCGTAGACCATCTGATATCCAGGCGTCCAGGGGAAGATGATCATATTGGCCTGCATCTCCTCCATGATGTCCATTGCTGGCAAATTATCCATGAAATAGTCTTTTGCCGACTGGCTCAAACCGGAAGAGCTGATCATGTTCGTAAAGGTGATCGTACCTTCTACGCCACCCGTAAACGTGATGCCCTGGTCACTGTGAATGATGACATTCCCCTCCCAGGTACTATCATCCATCATCGACCATTCTTCGGGGTCATCAGTATCCAATCCCGCGACGGAGGCCAGATAATGACCGGTCGAGCTGATCACATCCAGCGAAATTACGGCGAAATAGTCGGCCTCTTCGTCGGGGTTGTCTTTGCCCAGGGCGTCGGCGATGGCATCCTCTATATCCTGATCTACATCTACCGACGGAGCCGCCATACTGACCGGGCTGTAGGCACCCGCCGACGAAACCCAAACCAATACAAGCCCCATGCCAAAAACAAACGGCAGGGAGAGCCTACGAATCGTCACCAAAAAAGCGCACTTTTGCATACGATACACCAAACCCGATAAAACCGATATCAAAAACCCATTGGAACCAGACATTCATGCCCACGTAATCGAGCGCACTCAGTACAAAACACATCGGGCCACCCAACAGAGACCCCATCGCGTCGATCAAGAGCGTATTGCAGTTGGTCGAGAATGTCGGCGTTGGCGGTGTCATATCAAATTCGGCACCGCTCCATATAGATTGCTCATCGCCCGGCAGCGGGATAAATTCAGGCCCATCTCCGCCGCCCTCCCCCGGTGCCAAAAAGAAATTACCGGGCGGCTCGATGGCCGGGGGCGAGTAATCGCCCTGCATCACACAATCTGACCCATGGCACGTCACGCCGCCGCCCTCCTGTTCGTCAACCCAGGTATAACTATCGAATTCGGCCTTGACCGAATAAAATGTGTCAACCAATTCAGACATGGTCCCGTATGGCTCTTTGCTCTCATACAAATCCTGGATGCTTTCCATGGTGGACGTGTGCCACGGACACCATAACAAAAATTTCGAGAACGAACAGCGCACATACTCGACCTTGCTGCCAATGTAGTTGAACCACTGCCCAAAAGACGAGCCAAACGATAAATCTATAAACGGAAAGGTGGTCGTCACCGTTGCCGATGCCTGAATATTGGGAAGCGGGGGATTGAAACAAGTCCCATAACAGCCCCAGGCACCACCTGGAAACAATCCAGGGAGGATGCCGGGGACGACCTCGCCCGCATCGGTTGACGAATCAATCAGGCGGGCACCATATATGCGATAATGAACATGATCTGTATTGCCGCCAAACTCGCCGACCTGATTATCGACCCGCAATTTGAAAACTGCGGTATCTAAAAATGCGTAGGGATGGCCAGACTCCTGATAATCAAAACAGGCCACGCCGGGATAGTCTACCAGGTCGTACCATTGGCTCAATGCGGGATTGCTGCGAATCAACAAACCTTCGATATCATACGATGCGGTAATGCCATCGTCATACCAGGGTCCCTCAGATATCTCGATGTAGATATAATCAACCTTTGAGAATGTCTGATCTAAATTGTAGTGTGGAATCTCTACGCCCCCCTCCAGGTTGGCCGGGATATCTCCCTCCGCTATGATTTTCTCGTAGACGTAATACTCATCCCCACATCTGGGGGCCGGGGTGTCGGCATCCGTGACACCGTAGAGTTTATAGGTTGAGTACCCGAGGTTGTTGCCATAAACGCCGTCGGGATCTTCCGCCCGATAACGATATTCGGTTTCATTCGCGGCCTTGAAATAGAGCGTTGTATAGTTGCCGTTGCCCTCTACACAACCGTATCCCGGATATTCATCCAGCGGGTAGAATGTGGTTGTCTGCAAGCCTGGATAATAGATGCCCAGGCCGCCGGTATACGCATCGCTAACCCCGTCATTCCACGGGTCTCCGGTGGTCTCGATGGCATACCATTCGCCGCCGGTCAGGTATCCAAACGATTCGGGCGGCATAGTCGCTCCCTCCTCGAATTTGGCTGAAACCGATTGTTGCGTGATCAAATCGCCCTTGACGTATCCATCACAGGCCCCCTCGATAGACAATTGACTCGCTTTGTAGAGCGTATACCCAATCGTGCCAGAGTTATTTGCCCAGTTCGAATCGGTGTCATCGACTCGCAGGCGGAACTTATCGTAATTGCTCAATGCCACATAGAAATAGATCTTGTCGTAGGGGTACTGATCTACCACACAATCCGCCCCGTAGAAATCGGCCAGATCATACCAGCTCTCGCCGTCATCGTCGGTGATCTGTATGCCATATTGGGGACTGGTGCCGTTTTCGTCGTACCAGGGGCCGTTCTTTGTTTCGACCGCCCACCATCCAATCGAAAAATTCTCGGCCGTTGGGATTTCTTTCCCCAGCTCAGACGCGGCACTCAAAATACCATCCGAATGATAAATCAAATCAAAACGTCCCTCACAGGATGCGGCGGGCGGTGTGTATGCCGCGCCGTAGAGTTTATAGGTCATATCGCCGGTAAATGTCTCCCCCTCGGCTCGATATTGGCGGATGTAATAATCCATGTTTTCGGCCAGGAAATACGAACGATATAAATTATCGCCGGTTTCGATCACGCAGGCCCCGAACTCGCTCAAAGACTCCCATGTATAAACGTCACCGCCCCCGGTAGTTCCCAGCTCATCCTCCGAGATATCCGTGCGAGACGCCATCGTCAGGCCGCCAGGAATATTACGGACCGGTACCTCCGTAGTCTCGATGGCATACCATTCGCCGGTCGTCATGCGATTGTAGGGCACCGGCGGGAAATAGACTCCGGTCGGCAGATCGGAATCGTCCTGATCTACGGTCCTCTCATAAATCAGATCCCCCAACTGGAAGCGGTCGCCGCAGGTTTGGGCTGCACCTGTGTAGGATGCACCGCTGAGTGTATAGGTTTTTGATCCGGTATTGTCGCCGAAATTGCCATCCGTGTCATTGACTCGGATATATAGAGTGTCACTAGCCGCTGAGAGGTAATATTCGGAATCAATGGTCGGAGATATCAGGTCTCCCAATTGGAACTCATCATCTGTGGTGACATAGGTAAACAGTGCGCCATCTAGCCAATAACTTACACAATGCTGAAATGTATAATCAAATATGATTCTTAATCGCCATCCATAAGAACCAGAGAGGGAATTAATTCCTGCATCATAAGACCGGATCAATTCTCTGGTTGGGTTGTCATATCCAATATTTATAGGTGCTGAATCTTTTAGGTACAAATTTGAGTTTGACCTAAAATAAAATTTATATGATCCGGCTGTGTCACCAGTTCCATAATCGCAGGGATCGCCGTCTGTGGTCTCGTCCCATTCAATCATTACATCAGCGGAATATCCATAGGTAATATTTTGGGTGCCAACAACAGTAAACGCTGGAGCGGAATCATCCGCCCAATCCACCCGATCTACATATTCATTGTTGAATTCATAAACCCATATTAGGGTATCATCCGAAATCTGAATGCAATCATCCGAATCACATTCCAATGATGGAGTCACCGTTTCTACATTGGTTAAAATTCCCGTACCAGTAATTGTCGAAGAACACAGTGACGCCGCCCCCAATTCGGTCCAGTTTTCGCCATCCCATGAGATTGCCAAATCATCACGATTATCGGTGCCATCATTCCATGGCCCGCCGCTGGTTTCGATATGGTAATAGGTGCCGGGTGTTACGCTGTGCTGATTGCCATCCTGATCGGTCGCTATAACTGTTGATGTGGTTATAACGCTGTCTGCGCTATAATCGGAACAGGCCGTAATAGTCTCCGTTTCCGTCACCTGTTGAGACGGTGCCATCGGATGACCTGGAGACGGGGCCGAGGGCGGGGCGGCCTGCACTGCCTGAGCATCGAGCAATACAGACAACCCCGCCACGACGAGCAGAGCCAGAGATAGGGGTACCAGGAGCAAGATAGAACGATATTTTTTCATAATAGATAAGTAGATAATTGCACCGGGCCGCAATAATGCGGCCCATTGTGTATTTGTTGCTCGGCGGATCAGCGCATACCGGAGAAGATGCCACGGAAGGCCTTCATGATCAATCCCAGAATGCCGATACCGATCATGATGCCGAGCGGAATCAGGTAAACCGGAAAGAGACCGTTGACAATGGTCGATGCCATGTCGAATACGCCAGAGAACAAATCAGCGGAAAACGATAACATTGGTTTAGTACCTCCTTTCGTAGAATTTATCAGCCGAAGCGGGAGACTAACATCCGCCTGACTGCTGATAGAAAAACCAGGTAAATCGAAACCATGATCGAGAGCGCCACAAACCCCACCAGCCACCAATAGAGCAAAGGGGCAAAAACATAAAGCAGGGCATATTGCAACGTCTGAAAATCCGTCATTCGATCATGTGTCCTGTTAGCAAATTCATGATCTGTGCAACCCCAGCGCCGATCAACACGATCACCACCGGGAGAACACCGAAAACACACACCCGCCCAAAGAAAAGTTGGGCCACATCGTTGACCAGTGAGAAATCAGTCATGTCACGTACCAACCCCCCGGCGAGTGAGCCATATCAGACCGTAAATCGCACAAAATAAAATCAGGGATAATAGCAATACATAGACCCCCACATCTCCATATGAGATTGTTTTGCCGATATAAAACTGTTCACCATCCGGCAGGGTGATAATAGACACGCCCGCCGGGGGTGTGGGAGTAGGGGTTGGGGTTGGGCCTGTGATGAGGTGGGAACAGGGGCGACCCTGGCCTGAGTTGTAAATCCATGTCAGTTCATCTAGTGATAGAGCGCGTCGCCATATGGCCGTAGTATCAATTTGGCCATTATAAAAGGTAGACGATACTTGAAAATCCGCGGGGGTATCTGGAGACATTGAAAATGTATCTGTTATCAACTCGTCAGCGTTTACAATAATCCCGATCTGACTACTCTCATTGTCATACAAAGCGACAACGAGAGTGTATTCCGGGGAAACTTCTCCCTCCCATAATTCGTTATTGTTACCCTCACCATCGGTAACAAAAAATCTATATTGATCGTCTTTTGATTGTAAAAACCACTCGCTATACAAAGTCCCACTTTCGCCATATTTGCTGATAAACTTGGAAGTATCGTTATCGTCTGGTTTTACCCATATTACGACTGTAAACGAATTCCACACAAATTCGGGTCCGTGACCGCGTGACAAATACTCATCATTACTGTCGTCAAAGTCTGCCGCATAGTTAACAAGGCCGTTGTTCCGCGCAACAGTATTGTTATCAGTTAAATCATTATCCCCAACCGCATCATAACGAGTGCCGCTTTCCTCTTCCATATCCCAACACGCCACCAAATCGTCTGAAATATGCTCACCCGGCCCCCATTGGGCCTGGCCGGTTGACGGGAATGTCAGGGCATAGACCAAAGCCAAACCAAATAACGCCAGGAATACAACCAGGATTTTCTTCAAGGGGTGCTATCCTCAGCTATGACCTGCGCCCATTCAGAATTGCGGAGGGCCTCGGGTCCCTGGTTGCGGCATTTCTCCCAGGGGTCTTTGTCGATCTCGACCTGGTAACAGGCCACCCAGCCGACGCCCTCGGGACCATCGTAAACATCAATGCGGAGATCAAAACTCATTGGGGAAAACTGGATGACCCGGATATCAGACCAGCGGTATTGCTGGTCCGTGGGGTGTGTGTACCAACCCGCCGGGAATTCTCCGCCCCCGTCTTTGGGAAGCTGGCCCATGTGGGAGGGCAAGCCCTGGAAAAATCGCCCGGTCATGGCCCGATATTTTTCCTGCTGAGTTTCCAGGGTTGGCCAGAGCGAATCAACCAACTTGTCGATCTCCGCTCGTAGCTGATCTGCATCGCTCCGAATAGACTCCAGTTTTACGGCGTCGATGGCCTGGATCGGATGCAACTCAGCGGGGGAGGCTGTGACAAGAATGATATCGGGGGGTTGAGTCGGTTTCGGTTCCGCAGCGAATACAATATCTATAAACGCCAAAAGGCCTGCCATCAGCAAGCCGATGAGTAGCAAAATCAGACGGAAAATATAGGGCGGATTGACCCCCAAACGATCTAAGACTCTGCGTAATCGCATATGGTCGATTGTGTAACTAAGCCAACCATACCATAAATAGAACGGAAAAGCTATACAGAGAGCGTGTTATACTCAGATCGCACCGGCACGGATGACGCTATAACTTCATCATTGCACCGGGGGCCTTCGGGGGTCACGGTGTAGAAAGGCAAAACACAATGAACACAGATACAATATCCGATTTTTTGGCGTCCCACGAATGGGCGCAAGAAACAAAGAATAAATACGGCCATGTCGTGCGCCGCTTTGTGGCCGAAGTCGAGGACGACCGGCCCGATGTATTCGGACCGGCGGCCCTGCTGGAATGGATATCATCACATGATACCTGGGGACCGTATACCCGCTATTATGCCAATTTTGCGGTAGCTCACTGGCTGCGCTACCGGTACGGAGACGACCATCCGGCGCTGGCACTGCGCATCAAACGCCCCAAAAAATCACCCAAAAAACGGTCGCTGAACTTCGAGCAGGTTGATCAATTGCTGGCCTATTTCGACACATCCACCCCGAAGGGCCGCCGTGACCTGGCAATGGCCTGCCTGTTTATCGACACCGGGCTGAGAGTGTCGGAGGTCGCCCGCCTATCTATGGATTACCTGTTTTTAGAGGAGCGCGAACTCTCGGTAATCGTCAAGGGCGGGCGTTGGGAGATAGCCAGGTATAGTCTGTATACGGCGGCCTGTATCGCCCGCTGGCTGGCCGACCGCGAAAACATCGCAAAATGCAACCGGGTTTTTGTTGGCATACGCACCGGGCGGAAAATGACCCGCGAGGGCATCCAGACCAACGTCGCCAAGTGGGGGCGGGATTCTGGTGTGGGCAAACTATCGCCCCATGATTTTCGCCGGACGTTTGCCACCCTGGGGACCATCCTGGGCGGGCCGACCTGGGTCATGATGGTCGGCGGGCGCTGGCGTCACCATGAAACATTCTACAGCTATTTGCGCTCGATCTCGTTAGAGCAGATTGACCCGTACTCGCCAGTGATGGCTGTAATGAAAAACAATCGCCGGTAAAACATCCTACCTACCCCGTGCCGGTGCACAAGCGGATGTCGCGGGTTCGACCCCCGTCAGCCGCCCCTCTCATTGGGGCCTCCTACGCCGCCCCCACAAAACCGGCCCCGTTATCTACTATGGGGCCGGTTTGCGTATATTATGAAAGTGATTT
>Ga0180435_10001666_pt1 | contig 22911 bp, 24 predicted proteins | sample SS_ome_3_FD_132467 | JGI IMG/M metagenome (GOLD analysis project Ga0180435, IMG submission 132467) | Hypersaline lake sediment archaeal communities from the Salton Sea, California, USA - SS_3_S_1 metaG | ecosystem: Environmental > Aquatic > Non-marine Saline and Alkaline > Hypersaline >... | reverse complement strand
GGTAGTGGTTCGATTTACCAGATTTGTAATGTCTTTCGGCAAGGAGAGTCAGGCCGTTTCCACAACCCGGAGTTTTCCATGCTGGAGTGGTACCGGCTCGATTACGACTATCAGCGATTAATGGATGACGTTGTTGCATTGGTCAACGCAGTGAGTGATAAAGTCCCGGAGGTCGTGAAAATATCCTATCAAGAAGCCTTTAAGTCTCTGGGTATCAACCCCCATGCGGCAAGCGAGCAGCAGTTAATGAAGCTCACTGAAGACCAAGGTATATCGGTGCAGGGTATGGGAGGGATGAGCCGGGATGACTGGCTGAATCTGTTGATGTCTCATGTGATTGAGCCAGGCTTTGATGAGGATAAGCTCACTTTTGTGTTTGATTATCCGGCCAGTCAGGCATCACTGGCAAAGGTCAGGAAAGATAAGTATCCGCTAGCCGAGCGTTTTGAGGTCTATTGGGGTGGTGTTGAACTTGCTAATGGCTTTACTGAATTACAGGATGCTGATGAACAACGCTGGCGTTTTAACTATGACAATCAGCGCAGGAATAAGGCCGCTTTGGAAGAAGTGCCAGTGGATGAGAATTTACTCAAGGCCCTGGAAAACGGTCTGCCGGCATGCAGTGGCGTAGCATTGGGCATTGATCGGTTATTGATGGTGATGACGGGTGCTTCATCGATAAGTGAGGTAATGAGTTTCCCTGTCAGTAAAGTCTGATCAGTTTCTTTCGGCGATTGCCTGGCCCATCTGCAATGCAGACTCGGGTGTGAGCATATCCATCCAGTTCACTGCATTCTCAGGGAACAACAGAATCACGGTTGAACCCATGTTAAAGCGGCCCATCTCCTCACCTTTACCCAGTTCGATGTTCTTTTTTTGCTGTTGGTAGTCCCAGCTGGTGGGCTGTTGTCGGCGTGGAGTAACCGTTCCCTCCCATACGGTATCCATACTGGAAACAAAAATCGCACCGACCATGATGACTGCAAACGGGCCGTGTTCAGAATCGAAGATGTTGATGAGACGTTCATTGCGGGCAAACAAGCGACTGACTACACGCGTTGTCTCTGGACTAACGCTGAATAGGCGTCCGGGTACATGAATCATTTCTCTCAATTTACCATCGGCAGGCATATGAATGCGGTGGTAATCCCTGGGTGACAGATAAATGGTAGCGAATTTGCCGTTTTCGAATTCACTGGCGAGATGTTCTCTGCCACCTAATAGTTCAGTAAGGGAGTAGCTGTGTTGTTTTGCCTGAAATATCCTGCCTTCAATTATCTCTCCAGCCTGGCTTACCGTGCCGTCTACCGGGCTGACGACATTGTTGCCTTCTGCAACGGGTCGGGCATCGGCTTTTAGCTGTCGTGTAAAAAAGGCATTGAAACTTGGATAGTTCTGCAAATTCTCTTCCCGGGCAGATGACAAATCAACGCCGTACATATTGACCACTTGACGAATAAGCAGGTTTTTGAATGGAGCCCACTCAATACGCGTGATGGCATGCATAATGGCTGAAAGCAGGTGATGCGGCAGCAAGTATTGCAGATAACTTGTCATGTTTTAGAAAATCTCCGCAATCGTCGTCAGCTCACTGGCTATACCCTTGGGGTTGGTAAAATGTGAACCTGAAACAACAGCATGGAACTGTCCCTGGGGATTGATAACAATCAGATAGGAACTATGGTCAACAAGATATTCACCATTTTCATCGGGTTCATGGATTCGGTAATGAATGGCAACTTGCTTGGTTAAAGCAAGTATTTCGGATTCACTTCCGGTGGCAGCTTTGAAATCCGGGTTAAAGAAAGTGACATACTTTTTCAGATGATCTGGCGTGTCTCGGGCAGGATCTACAGAGATAAACACGGTTTGAAATTGTCCGTTGAATTCGTTTTCTTCGACCAGTGCTTTGTTAACTTCTACCATGCTGCTCAATGCAGCCGGGCAGATATCTGGACAATGGGTATAACCAAAAAATACCAGGCTCCAGCGACCTTTGAAATTATCAAGAGTAAATGGCTGATTGTTATAATCGAACAATGAAAAGTCATTGATCGGCCGTGGGTCGGGAATCAGCGTGGCAATTTTCAGCTCTGGCTTCTTTCCGGTAGCCATGTTGCCAAGAAAATAGCCTCCTGCCAGCGCCAGTGTGGCAGCGACAGCAATAATCAGATTCTGGGCGGCAGAGCGCCGCTTTGCTTCAGTCATCAGGCCAATTTTTCCTGGATAGCTTTGAGTGCCACGCCACTGTTAATGGGCGCATTCAGATCAGACAATACGGCTTCCAGTGCGCTGACGCAAAGCAGAATGTTTTCTGCACGACTGCTAAAGCCCATCAGGCCGATACGCCAGACTTTTCCGGCAAGTGCGCCCAGTCCAGCACCTATTTCAAGGTTGAATTCATTTAACAGGCGGCTTCTGACGGTCGCATCATCCACACCCTCAGGAATAGTGACTGAGTTGAGCTGCGGCAGACGTTCGTCAGCTTTGACCACAAAGCTCAGGCCCATGGCTTCGAGACCGGCTTTAAGCACTTCGTGGTTATCGGCATGACGTTTCCAGGCATTTTCAAGCCCTTCATTTTTTAGCATAACCAGTGCTTCATGTAAGCCATAAAGCGCATTGACCGGAGCAGTGTGGTGATAAGCGCGTTTCTGACCGCTTCCCCAGTAACCCATGACCAGGTTTAGATCGAGAAACCAGCTTTGAACCTTGCTTTTGCGGTTCTTAATCTTACCAAGTGCGCGTTCACTGAAACTGACGGGAGAAATGCCCGGCGTACAGGACAGGCATTTTTGGGTGCCTGAATATACTGCATCGATCTGCCATTCGTCGATTAAAACCGGTGTGCCGCCCAGAGAGGTCACAGTATCGAGAATGACCAGGCAGTCATGCTTGTGGGCCAGTTCTGACAGCGTCTTGGCATCAGATTGCGCACCAGTGGAGGTTTCTGCATGCACAAAGGCAAGGATCTTTGCATCCGCATGGCTTTCCAGTGCCTGTTCGACTTTTGCAGGATCAACGGCATTACCCCAGTCGTCTTGAACCATCACGGCAATACCGCCGCAGCGCTCAACATTTTCTTTCATGCGTCCGCCAAAAACACCGTTTTGGCAGACGATGACCTTGTCACCAGGCTCAACCAGGTTGGCAAAACAGGCTTCCATGCCAGCAGAACCGGGAGCGGAAACAGGCATGGTAAGTTCATTTTCAGTCTGGAATGCGTATTGCAGCAAACCTTTGACATCGTCCATCATTTCTACAAAAACAGGGTCCAGGTGGCCAATGGTGGGTCGTGCCAGGGCACTAAGGATTCTCGGATGTACGTCTGAAGGGCCGGGGCCCATCAGGGTTCTTGTAGGTGGATTAAAGGATTGAACTGTCATGGTTATTGTCTGTGTCATCATTTAGGAAGGTCGTAGTATAGTTTTCTCTGCGAATGAGTCCAAGTGCAATAACCGTATAGATATTCAGATTAAGGAGAGACTATTCATGTCCAAAGATGAGCATTGGAAAGAAAAACTGACCGAAGAGCAATATCACGTGTGCAGAGAGCATGGCACGGAAAGGCCATTTTCAGGAAAATTCCATGCTTCCAAAGAAGCAGGTACCTACCAGTGTGTGTGTTGTGGTGAGCCTTTATTTCTATCAGATACCAAGTTCGATTCGGGTACAGGCTGGCCAAGTTTTTTTGCACCTCTTGATGAGAAGGCGGTAGAAACAGAAACAGATCAATCTCATGGCATGGTGCGAACGGAAGTGCATTGTCGCAAATGCGGTTCCCACCTGGGGCATGTGTTTCCTGATGGTCCAAAGCCAACGGGGCTGCGCTATTGCATCAATTCTGTTTCTCTGGATTTTGTCAAAAAATAATCGTTAATGACTGTATTTAAAAAAGCACTTTTCAAGCGCTCGGTGATTCATTATGGTTGACGAAATGGCATAGTATATACGGATAAATCCATGCGTATTCTCGTTACCGGTGGCGCCGGTTATATTGGTTCACATACCTGTGTGGAATTGCTACAAGCAGGGTATGAAGTTGTAGTAGTCGATAACCTTTGCAACAGCAAAATCACCTCGCTAGAACGTGTTCAGCAGATAACCGGTAAGAAACTCGAGTTTCACAAGGTGGATTTGTGTGAGATTGATGCTCTGGATCAGGTGTTTTCCCAGGCAAAAGTTGATGCGGTTATTCATTTTGCCGGTTTGAAGGCAGTTGGTGAGTCAGTAAACATTCCAATTCCCTATTATCAGAACAATATCGCTGGAACATTAAACCTGTTGCAGGTAATGGATAAATACGCCGTCAAGGATATTGTCTTTAGTTCTTCTGCCACCGTCTATGGAGATCCTGCTTCTCTACCCATCACGGAGGATTTTCCGCTATCGGCCACCAACCCATACGGCCGTTCCAAGTTAATCATCGAGGAGATGCTCGGCGATGTTTATATTTCAGATAATCAGTGGAATGTTGCACTGCTGCGTTATTTCAACCCGGTCGGGGCGCACATTAGTGGCCTGATCGGCGAGGATCCCAACGGCATCCCCAATAACCTCATGCCTTATATCGCCCAGGTTGCGGTGGGTAAACTGGAAAAGCTGTCGGTTTTTGGAGGTGATTACGATACACCAGATGGTACTGGAGTACGTGACTATATCCATGTCGTTGATCTCGCCAAAGGGCACATCAAGGCTCTGCAGAAACTGGCGCAGAACCCGGGGCTTGTTGTCTGGAATCTAGGAACCGGGCAGGGTTACTCGGTGATAGAAATGGCTGAAGCATTTGCCAAAGCATCTGGCCAGAAAGTCCCTTACCAAATCGTTGAGCGACGTGCTGGTGATATTGCTGCCTGCTATGCAGATTCCACCAAAGCATTGAATGAGATCGGCTGGAAAGCAGAAAAAGGCTTACAGGAAATGTGTGAAGATACCTGGCGCTGGCAGTCCTCCAACCCTGATGGTTACGCCTGAAAAAGCGATGTGGCAGAAGCATACTATCGATGTTACCTGGCAATATTTACGACAGGCAGAGCGCTTTTATCGTCGCCGTTTCGAGCTGTCAGAAATTCGCTTTGATGTGCGTGGCAAAACGGCAGGTTACTTTAAGCAATTAACCAACGGGCTCAGTCTGATCAATTACAATAATGCAATATTGCAGGCCAATGGTCATTCCTTCATCAGCCGGACTGTGCCTCACGAAGTCGCTCATTTGGTTGCCCACCAGATGCATGGTTCTGTTATCAGGCCGCATGGCAAAGAATGGAAGGCAGTTATGCAATTATTCAATGCCGATGCTGCACGCTGCCACGAATATGACGTGAGCCAGGTACGTACGCGCCAATACAAACGTTTTGAATACTATTGTGGTTGTCAAACGCATTACCTGACATCAATCAGGCATAACAGGGTGCTGTCAGGTCAGGGGTACCTTTGCAGAAAATGCCATAAACCGCTGGTCAGTTCACTTTCCTCATGATGCGCTTGCTAATCATTCTTTTACTGGTTGTTGAAACTGTATCGGCGCGCACTTCTGCGTTCGATTATCTTAACGAATTGCGACAGCAGGCCGGTATGCAGCCCTTTCTGCACCATTCACGCTTAGAGTATTCTGCGCAACAGCATGCCGAATACCTGGCCATCAATCGTGAATGGGGGCATTCACAGTTGCCAGGAAGGCCTGGATTTAGCGCTTCTTTGCCGATGGAGCGTATGCTGAAGGCGGGCTACAATAATCGCCATGGCAGTGAGAATGTTTCCAGCCATCTTGGTAGAGTTTCACCCAAAAAGTCCATCGACGGCTTGATGAGCGCTATCTATCATCGTTTCGGGTTTCTGTCTTTCGAGCATGATCAGCTTGGTATTGGTCATGCCTCTGAAAACAACTTCCAAAGCTTTGTCTATAACATGGGAAATTCACAAAAGGAGTTGTTGTGTGCTTCTCCGCAAAACGCTTCATCGCCGGGGCAATATCTAATTAAAATCTGTAGCCAGGAACAGAAAAAACTCCGCAAGGAAGTTTATGATCAGGTGCAGCATAGGGTTCGAGCAGTAAATACTGAGTTTGTGGTGTGGCCTTACGATAAGGCAACTCAAATCAGCCCGGCATTTTATAATGAGTCTCCCGATCCACTGCCTTATGTGGATGTATCGGGATACCCGGTATCCCTGCAATTTAACCCGGCGTTATTCGCAGATGCTGCACCACGGGTTTCGCGTTTTGAACTGTTTCGCCTGCCGGATGAAAAAAAGATCGAATTGGCTGCTTATTTCAATAAAAACAGTGATATCAACCGGAAATTCAATGAATTCGAACATGCCATATTTCCACTGCATCGCCTTGAATGGAACACCGAATATCGAGCTGAACTTGATTATCTGGATGTTGATGGTCGCAAGCATCTGGTTAACTGGGTATTTCGAACGACAGATTTTCAAATGCCACGCTATGAACTGCGAGGCGGAGAAACGATCACTAGCGATGGTGAACCGTTTGTAGTTTATATGGCACCTTTATCCAGCAAGGATGCTGTGGCCGAATATACATTAAGTTACCAGGGATTCAGTGCTGTTGATGTGTCTATTTATGATCCTCATACCCTGGTGGTGGATACCGAAGGCAATGCAGGCGAGGCTGTTTTCGATTTTCACGGCCGAACGTTTCGCGTGGTTCAATAAGAAAAAAACCACCTGACCTAAAAGGGCAGGTGGTTTTTTGTGCATTTCAAGCCGGCATTACCGGTATTTGAAAAGCTTACTGGGCAGCAGGAGCCTGTGGAGCGACTGGAGCTACAGGAGCATAACCGTAACCGTAGTAAGGGTAGCTGTTGCTGTAACCACGACCATCGAATGCGCCGTTGTAAGCACCATTGTAGTAACCATTGTAGTTGCCATCCCAGTCAGTTTTGGCATTGCCTTTAGCGCGGCCTTTGAAAGTCATGGTGAATTCGGTGTCCATATCACCAGAACCGGATGCATCTCCACGGCCATAACCGTCGCCGTAACCATAGCCATTTCCGTCAAAACGACCGTCGGTGTTGTATGAACCGTTGTCACTGTCCCAGAAAGCAGAAGCCTGTGAAGTTGCGATGATGGCAGCGATAGCGATAATTTTTTTCATGATTCCTCTCCAAAATAAATTTGTTAACCTGTTAAGATCTCTGATGAGTTTTCTCATTCATTGATCACAAGTATATAAGTAAATACTAAAATATCAAGAAGAGTTTAAGTAAATGCTTATATTTAAAGAATTAAAATACTAAAGGTCGTTCCGATGTCTGATTCCTTTTTATCAGTCCGTTATCTGGCGTTAATTTTAATGTTGGTGTTTGCTCTGGATGGAATTGCCCTGGCTGAAGAGGTGAAGATCGGGGTGCTCAGTCACCGTGGCGATGCCAGCACCTTACGTCATTGGACACCGACCGCTGAATACCTGACGCGTGAAATCGAGGGCATGGAATTTAGCATTGTGCCACTCGATTTTGATGAGATTGATACTGTAGTTGAAGCTGGCAGTGTCGATTTTCTGTTGGTGAACTCCGGTATATATGTCGTTATGGAGGTAAAACACCGTATTTCCCGAATTGCTACCATGAATAATCTTGTTTCGGATCAGGCTCAAAATGTCTTTGGCGGCGTTATTTTCACTTCTGTAAAAAATCAAGATATCAATGATTTGAATGACCTTGTCGATCGCTCAATGATGGCCGTTGACAAGACATCACTAGGTGGTTTTCAGATGGCATGGAGAGAAATGAAAAAAATTGGTATTGATCTGTATACAGACCTGTCCAGTGTTTCTTTCGGTGGCATTCATGACGAAGTGGTCAACGCGGTTATTTCAGGCAAGGTGGATTTTGGTACAGTCAGAACTGGTATTCTTGACAGTATGGCAGATGAGGGTTTGATTGATCTGGCAAAAATAAAGATTATCAATCAACAACATAATGAACATTTTCAAATTATACTTAGTACCTCACTGTACCCGGAATGGCCGTTCAGTAAACTGCAACACACTTCCGAGGAACTTGCGCAGCGTGTCGCTATTGCCCTGTTACAAATGAGTCACCTTGATCCAGCTGCACAATGGGGGGACTATGCAGGTTGGACGGTGCCCCTGGAATATCAGCCCGTGCATGATCTGTTAAAAGAACTATCGCTGGCACCCTACGATCAGATTAAACGTTTTACCCTCAAAGATGTCTTTTCCCGTTACTTTTTTTCGATCCTGATAATTGGTCTTCTCATTGTTGTCCTGTCGGCGATGACATTGTTCATTTACAGGCTGCACAGAAAGCTTGAAGAGTCCAAACACTTACTCGAGCAACATCATGTGCAGATTTTGAATTCAGTAGCCGATGGCATTTACGGTGTCGATATGCAGGGAAATTCCACCTTCGTTAACAAGGCCATGGAGGAAATCACCGGCTGGACGGGTGAGGAAATCATTGGTCTCAATCAGCATGAGATATTGCACCATACACGTGAAGATGGCAGTGCTTTCCCGTCACATGAGTGTCCGGTATACAAGACTTTTCATGAAAACAAGGCACGTTTTGTTGAGGATGACCTTTTCTGGAGAAAGGATGGAACCAGCTTTCCGGTCGAGTACAGCAGTAACCCGGTGCAGGATGAACACGGTAAAACCGTCGGTAGTGTCGTGGTATTTCGCGATATTAGCAATAAACGTAAAAGTGAAGAAGCTGCCAGAAAATACCAGAGCGAACTGGCGCATGTCGCCCGTTTGAGCACCATGGGAGAAATGGCTTCGGGTCTGGCGCACGAGCTCAATCAGCCTCTAACAGCCATAGCCACAAATGCTGATGCCAGCGTGAGGTTGCTGGAGCAGGGAAGTTCTATATCACGTGTTATCGAAATCCTGGAAAAAATTGGTGTTCAGGCAAGGCATGCGGGTCAAATCATCAAGCATCTACGTAAGTTTGTTCGTAAGGAGGAGCCTGAGTTATCAAAAATCAATATCAATAAACTGATTGATGAAGTTCTGCTGCTGGTAAAAGCAGAGCTGGCCAGGACAGGCATTAAAGTAGCTACAGAGCTGCAAACTGATTTGCCAGAGGTTATGGCTCAACATATCCATATCGACCAGGTTTTGTTGAATCTGATACGAAACGCGATTGATTCTTTAAGTCTTGTTGACAAACAGCAACGCAAGTTGACAATAACGACAGCTGTTCTTGATAAAGAACATATAATTATAAGAGTGCAGGATAGCGGGCAGGGTATATCCGAGGAAGTGTCCCGTACCTTGTTTACTCCATTTAAAACTACAAAGGAACATGGCATGGGGCTGGGTTTGTCTTTGAGCCAGGGAATTATTTCTGCACACAAAGGCCGGTTGGCTGTTGAAGAGACTTCACCTGGTAATACCGTATTCAGCTTCACCTTGCCTTATTCCAAAGGGGAGGATTAGTATGGTCAGTAAGACCACGGTATTTATTGTCGATGATGACAGCGAGGTGCGTGACGCGCTGGTTTTGTTGATGGAGTCAGTCGGTCTCAGGGCATCTGCCTTCGATTCGGCCCAGGCTTTTCTGGATCAGTTTGATGCAACGATTCCCGGTTGTGTCATTACCGATGTTCGTATGCCTGGTATGAGTGGCCTTGAGTTACAGAAAAAACTCAACGAAAAAAACTTGCATCCGCAGATCATCATTATCACCGGCCATGGCGATATTCCGATGACGGTGGAATCTATGCGTCAGGGAGCGCTCGACTTTATCGAAAAACCCTTTAATGATCAGCGTCTGCTCGATAGTGTGCATCGCGCTATTGAAATTGACGCTTCAAAACGGGGCCAGGCCACACGCATTGCTGAAATCCAGGAACGCGTGGAAACTTTAACCAAGCGGGAGCGGGAAGTGATGAATCTGATTACGCGCGGCAAGCGCAACAAGATCATCGCCGATGAACTGCATGTGACGCAGTCCACAGTCGAGGCCCATCGTTCCAAGGTTATGGAAAAAATGCAGGCTGAATCCTTGTCGGACTTAATGCGCATGGTTCTGTCCCTTGAGATGAGTCAGGGAAAACCTTAATTAATTTCCTTATATCCTCCTATATTCAGCTTGCCATTTAACTGCAACACTGACCCTGATAGTAAAGTTTAGTTTTTTAGTCAGCTATTAGGCTTGTAATAATTCCTTTTGTTACTATAGTTAGGTTGCTGTCTAAAAAAGCTAATAACTATCAGCAATTTTCATAACTATAAAACATCTTGTTTGGAGTATTAATAAATGACTAAACCCGTCCAAAGGATAGCAAGATTTATCAGTGCGCTTGTCGTTTCTTCAGCTGTTTTGTCCAGCGCGGCCATGGCTGCCGATGATGCGATAGCACAAGGAAAAAAGATCGCTGAAGATCGTAAAAAAGGTAATTGCCTGGGCTGTCACGCCATGGGTGATGGTGTAATGCCAGGTAACATCGGACCTCCTCTTATTGCAATGAAAGCCCGTTATCCAGACAAAGCAAAACTGCGTGCGCAGATCTGGGACGCCACTGCGGCCAATCCGCATACGCCCATGCCTCCTTTTGGAAAGCATGGCGCACTTTCTGATAAGGAAATTGACTTGATCACCGAGTATGTTTACTCACTCTGATCCGGCAATTCCAAACATCAGAATTGGCTTATAAACAAATACTAATTTAAAGAGGATATAATAATGCGAAAGTATCTTTCAGTACTGCTCGCTGCATCGGTTTCACTGAGTGCTGGTTCGGTTACCGCTGGTAATACGCAAGATGTAGCTGAGCTTAAAGAATACTTCATGAAGAAATTTCCAGGCGTAGAAATGGAAGCTCTGAAGGATGGTGCCTATGCGCTGGACGAAAGTCTTTACATGCAGTTCGAAAACATCGAAGAGTTTCCGCCATGGGAAGATTTTGCTGCCAAAGGTGAAGAGATCTACAATACTCCTTTCGCCAATGGCAAAACCTTTGCCAGCTGCTTCGGTGATGATGTCACCAAGATCAGGGCGAAATACCCTCACTGGGACTCTGCAACCAAAAAGGTTGTGACGCTCGAAGGCGACATTAACAAGTGCCTTACTGATAATGGCGAAAAACCATTAAAGGGTAAAAGAGGCAGTCTGGCTCACGTTTCTGCTTACATCGCACTGCAGGCACGCGGTCAGAAAATCAATGTCGTCGTACCTGATGAGCCGGAAGCGATAGCAGCCTATGAAGCAGGCAAAAAGTTTTTCTACGCCAAGCGTGGTCAGTTGAACCTGTCATGTGCAGATTGTCACGTTTATCAGGCAGGTATGAATGTTCGTTCTGAACTGTTAAGCCCCACTGTTGGTCACGTTTCACATTTCCCAGTCTGGCGCCGCAAATGGGAACTGGCTGATAAGAAAAACAATGATGGTTTCGGTACTATCCAGCGCCGTTATGATGGTTGTAACAAACAGGTGCGTGCGAAGCCATTCAAGAATCAGGGTGAAGAATACCGCAACCTTGAGTTTTTCCACACTTCCTTGTCCAACGGACTTGAATGGAATGGCCCGGCTTATCGTAAGTAAGCAAAGGAGATTTGACGATGAAGAAAATAGTAAATCGTAAAGTTTCCGCATTGGCAGCAGGCGTGTTTTTCGCCATCACAACTGCCAATGTCAGCGCTTACGAAGTCAAACGAGGTGATACCCTGTTTGAGATCGCCGAAAGTATGGGTGTAAAAATGGATGCCCTGCTGGAAGCCAATCCGCAAATTACCAACCCTGACGTGATTGAAGTTGGTACCATTTTGAATATGCCAGGTGCTGCCAGTCCTGAAGCGGCTTATAAAATGGCTCTGAAATCAGCCAATGCAGCTTTGGATAAAGCGGCCAGTGTCGGTGGTGAATGGCGTGATTCTCGCTGGAAAAAATCCAAGTATGTGAAATGGAAAAATCCAGCAGGAAAAACCGTCAAGGGCAGTTATGTTGGTATTGCCAAAATGGCTGCAGAAGCAGGTGATTATGGTAAAGCCATTGAACTGCTAAAAGTTGCCAAGAAACAGGGTGAACTGGGTTATGCCCAGGCCATGGAGCAGAAAGATGCTGGTCCGCTGTTTGGTTCGAAAAAACCAAAAGTTGATGACTCTAAAAAGCGATCTTATGAAGAAATGCTCAAGGCGGCCAACGATGCTCTCGACAAAGCTGCCAGTGTCGGTGGCGAATGGCGTGATGCCCGCTGGAAGAAGTCCAAGTTTGTTAAATGGACCAAGTCTGATGGCAGCACAGTCAAGGGTAGTTATGTTGCGATCGCAAAACTGGCTGCCTCTGAAGGAAAGTTTGATAGGGCCATTGAGCTGCTGAAAACTGCGAAGAAACAAGGTGAACTGGGTTATGCTCAGGCCATGGAGCAGAAAGATGCGAAACCTATGCTGTGATTTATTGTCGTAATATTGATAAATCACATGGACAAATAACCATCAATTTTTTTATTTACATAGAGTTCTACTCTTAATATTTTATAACTCGATTCGGAGAAAGAAGATAATGAATGCTAATTACAAGCGTCGCGTATTTCTGAAAGGCTCTGTCGCTGCAGGTACCATCGGTGTTGCTGCCAGCGCTGGTCTCCTTGCCCCATCAGCTGTAATGGCTGCCTGGCCTGAAAAAGCTTTCAGTGCAAGAAAAGTTCCTGATGCCCTGGATAGCTTGATGGGTACAAACGCTACCGAGGCGTCTGACAAAATCAAGATCAAGGCCCCTGAAATTGCAGAAAACGGTGCTGTTGTGCCAATTACCATTGAATCTGGGCTGGAAGGCACTGAATCTATCGCTCTGCTGGCAGCTGCTAACGGTACTCCGTTGGTTGCTACTTTCACCATGGGTGAAGGTGCCAAGGCTTATGCTGCTACCCGTATCAAACTGGGTAAAACCGGTGATGTCATTGCTGTATGCAAAGCAGGCGGAAAAATGTACAGCGCCAGAACTGGTGTGAAAGTAACCATCGGTGGTTGTGGCGGTTAATTCCCGTTTAACCATATTCTTAACAGTAACAAATTTATATAGAGGATAACGAGAATGGCTGCTACAAAGTTAAAAGCAAGATTCAAAAAAGATGTTGTAACCGTAAAGGCTCTGATGAACCATCCAATGGAAACTGGCCTGCGCAAAATCAAGGAAACAGGTAAACTGGTTCCAGCTCATTTCATTAATGAAATTACCTGTACTGCTAATGGCAAAGAAGTCCTGACTGCCAACTGGAGTGGTGGTGTTTCCAAAAACCCATACCTGGCATTCAAATATGCTGGTGCCAAAGGTGATGAAATTTCACTGACCTGGAAAGACAACAAAGGCGGAACAGAAACCGTTACTTCCAAGGTTAAGTAATTTTTAACCTTAGGGAAATCTATTGATTGTATAAATCCCCGCGTCGGCGGGGATCTGTAGGTTGATAAGAATCCCTGGAAAACAAGGCCTGTTTTTCAGGCCTTTTTTATGTACAGGACGTACTGTATGTCGCGTGAGGCAGGATGCCGGTAGCGGCGTTACCCTGAATAATTATAAAACAGTATTTTACGCTGTTAGTTAGCCGGATTATTATCATGCGAAAACTTGATAGACGTGACTTTCTCAAAATCATGGGCCTGGGTGCAGGTGCTGCAGCAATTCCTGCGCTGATCCCTGGACAGGCTTTCAGTTCCAACAAGGCTCCTGCAGGATTTTATGATCTTCCTATGACAGGTAATGTCAGGCTGTTACATATCACTGATGTTCATGGCCAGTTAAAGCCTGTTTATTTCCGCGAGCCCAATGTGAACCTTGGTGTTGCAGATGCTTACGGCAGACCGCCGCATTTGGTTGGTAATAAACTACTCAAGGCAATGGGGTTAAAACCTAATACACCAGAGTCTTATGCTTACACCTATCTGAACTTCGAACATGATGCTGCCCAGTACGGTAAAACAGGTGGATTTGCTCATCTCAAGACCTTGCTGGATGGTCTCAGAAAGCAGGCTGGCGGCAAAAATAATACCCTCACTATCGATGGCGGGGATTTATGGCAGGGGTCCGGTACCTCTCTATGGACACGAGGTGTTGACATGGTTGAGGCATCCAACATCCTCGGTCTGGATGTGATGGTCGGGCATTGGGAATTCACCTACCGTGAAGATGAAGTGCTGAGCAATGTTGCCCTGTTTAAAGGCGACTTTATCGGTCAGAACGTTAAAGTAAAGGAAGATTCTCTTTTCGGAGATGAGTATCCTGCACTGGTAGAGCGTTTTGATGGCCGTGGTCTTTATGACGAAGATTCAGGTCATGCCTTCCAGCCATACGTGATCAAGGAAATCAATGGTGCCCGCATCTGTATTGTTGGCCAGGCTTTTCCCCGTACTGCCAACGCTAATCCTCAGGAATTTTTCCCGGACTGGTCATTTGGTTTACGTGAAGAAGAAATGATTGAACTGGTTGAACAGATTCGTGAAGAAGAAAAACCCGATGCCATCGTACTGTTGTCTCACAATGGGATGGATGTTGATATCAAGATGGCTGAGAGGGTGCCTGGCTTGAATGCGGTATTTGGTGGCCATACACATGATGGCATGCCAAAACCTGTGAAGGTCAAAAATGTCGAAGGCAATGAATGTTGGGTCACCAATGCCGGTTCCAACGGCAAATATGTCGGTGTTATGGACTTTGATATTCAGGATGGCAAGATCAAATCCATGGAATACAACATGCTGCCTGTTATCACTAACTGGCTGGACGCTGATAAGGAAATGGATGCCTATATCAATCAGATGCGCCAAACCAAGTACGACGACAAGATTATCGAAAGCCGTGCCAGCGACAAGTTTTATAACAAGAAAAGGGTAGGTAAGACCTACGAAGAAATACTCTCCGAGAAACTGGCAATTGCAGATCGGGTTCTATATCGCCGTGGTAACTTCATGGGAACCTGGGATCAGGTCCTGTGTAATGCTTTGCGACATGAATACCAGGCTGATGTTGCTATGTCTGCTGGTGTACGCTGGGGTACTACCACATTGAAAGGTGACTGGATCACGATGGAAGATGTCATGACTCAATGTGCCATGACCTATGGTGAAACTTACGTTTCTGAAATGACAGGTAAGCAATTGATGAACATACTTGAAGGTGTCGCTGATAACCTGTTCGATCCTGATCCATATTTGCAATCAGGTGGTGATATGGTAAGAGTGGGTGGTATGGATTACACCATCGATCCTTCAAAACCCATATACGAACGTATCACTGATGCCAGATTGGATAATGGCCATGTTATAGAGCCCGACAAGACCTACAAAGTTGCAGGCTGGGCTAGTGTTGGCAGTGCTCCGGAAGGTCGCCTGATGTGGGATGTAGTACGTGATTATATTCTTGCCACTCGCAGTAGTGATAACGTCTTACGATTGCCAAAAATTAACCATCCTAAACTGATAGGAGTGGCTGAAAATCCGGGTATAGCCGATTATCCAGGCGAAATGGCTTAACAACTTTGACTCCCGCCTAATGCGGGAGCCTTTCTTTATTGCTCCTTTAATCTGATCTGATCTTTATCAATTACAATTTTTCCATTTTTTAAAAGACGCCCCACTGCGCGCTTGAAGTTGGCCTTGCTGACTTTGAACTCGGCATAAATGGTTTCCGGCGTGCTTTTGTCGGTAATGGTTGAAACACCATTGTGCATTTGAAGGTAGTGCAAAAAAGTTTCAGTTAGGTCTTCACTGGTCTGTTTCTTATTCTTGTTTAAGGTGATATCGATTTTGTCATCTTCCCTGATGGCTTTGATGAATCCTTTGAGCTTTTGTCCATACCGAACCGAGCGAAACAGTTCATTCTTGTACAACAGTCCCAGGTATTTGTTATCAATGATAACCGAGTAACCAATTTCTGTTTGTCTCCAGATCATGATGTCGACTGCATCATGCTTCATGTATTTGCCGTTATTGTGCTCTTTGAGATATCGATCAATCTTCGTGGTTGCAGTTATGCGTTTGGTATTACGGTCAAGATAGAGGTATACCGTATAGGAATTTCCTTTTTTCAATCGACTGATTTGTTCCTGGTAGGGCACCAGCAGGTCCTTTTCCAGTCCCCAGTCCAGAAAAGCACCAGTAGGATTCACATCAACAACTTTCAGGTAAGCGAACTGCCCAACCTCGGCATAAGGTTGCCTGGTAGTAGCAATGATCCGGTCTTCCGAATCGTAATATACAAATACATCCAGCCAGTCGCCTGGTTGAAAACCTTTCGGTACATCTTTTCGCGGTAACAGGACCTTGTTGTGTTTGCCTCCATCCAGGTAGGCGCCGTGATCAACTAACTGAATGATTTGCAAGTAATTCTTTGTTCCAACTTTGAGCATGAAATTTCTTATGGGAAATAAATTCATCAAATATAAGAAAAATCTAAATTAGTGGTTGCTAATTAAGAAAATACTTATATACTAGTCGCCAATGAGTTAAACAACTCACTATAAGATTTTAACAGTTTTTAAATTATTTGATTGGAGAAACATCATGAAAAAAATTATTGCTATCGTTGCTATCGTTGCTACTTCTCAGGCTTCTGCTTTCTGGGACAGCGACAACGGTTCTTACAACACTGACGGTCGTTTCGACGGTAACGGTTACGGTTACGGCGACGGTCGCGGTACTGGTGATGCTTCAGGTTCTGGTGACATGGACACTGAATTCACCATGACTTTCAAAGGTCGCGGTAAAGGCAATGCTAAAACTAACTGGGACGGTAACTACAACGGTTACTACAATGCTACTACTAACGGTGCTTTTGACGGCCGCGGTTACAGCAACAGCTACCCATACTCCGGTTACGGTTACGCTCCAGTAGCTCCTCAGGCTCCTGTTGCCCCTGAAGCCAAGTAAGACCCGGTTTCAAACCTGATTCCGCTCAGGTACTGAAATCATAAAAGCCCGACAGATTGATTTCTGCCGGGCTTTTTATTTTAAGTAAAGTTTGTCAGCTTATGGTCGCTAAAGTGGTTATCAAATAATCATAAACTGACAATTTCTATAGATTTCCATGACCGATAATTCCGATACAACGATTTTGATCGTCGATGATGTCATGCCTAATCGCAAGTTACTGAATGCATTGCTTGTCCGGCAGGGCTATCAGGTTGTGGAGGCTGAAAATGGTCAACAGGCTTTTGATATCGTTAAAACGCAAAAAATTGATCTCATTTTTATGGATATCATGATGCCTGTCATGGATGGTTATGAAGCAACCCGTGTCATCAAGGAATATCTGGGTGAGCGTTTTGTCCCGATTATCATGGTGACCGCCCTCGATGAACATCAGGGAATGGCCAAGTGTATTCAGGAAGGAGCAGATGATTATCTGACCAAGCCTATCGATGCTGTATTGCTTAATTCCAAGTTGTTTGCGATGGAACGTATCAGAAAACTACATTACCTGCAGATTGAGCAAAATCGAAAATTACAGGAAATCCAGGCTCGAATTGACGATGAACAGAAACTGGCCGAATCTATCCTCAATACGGCGCTCAGTCAGCGTAAAGACGAGATACCGAATTTAAACTCAGTGGTACATCCGGCGGAATTGTTCAGTGGTGACCTTGTTTTACAGACTGCCATGGATAACGGCGACTGGATGGTGCTGGTGAATGATTTCACCGGACATGGATTACCCGCAGCAGTGGGTACAGTCCCTGTAACGGAAACTTTTTATACCATGTCGCGTAAGAACCTTATGCATGGTTCCATTCTCAATGAACTCAATTACAAACTGAAAAATTTCCTGCCTGTCAATATGTTTATGTGCTGTGCATTTTTACACTACAACACAGCCAGTAATGAAATCGCGCTCTGGAATGGCGGCATGCCCAGGATTCTTTTCAAGGATGGTCAAACCGGTAAAGTTTCTACAACTTATGATTCTACTGATGTGCCCCTGGGTATTGTTGATAAATCAGAAGATCAGTTCGAATTTAAGAAACTGACAATGAAGCCAGGCGACGCGCTTGTTGTCTATTCAGATGGACTCACCGAAGCAGAAAACCTGGAAGGAGAGCAGTTTGGCCTGGACAGATTGTTGGCTACCGTCGAAGCCAGTCCTGCTGATGAACAGGAAAAATGCATCATTGCTTCCTGGCAGGAGTTCCAGGGAGAGGGCAAGCAACTGGATGATGTAACGCTGGTAACAGTCCACTTTTAACGGTCGGCTGAAATTCACTCATGTGAGTGAATTTCAGCTTTCTGCTGTTTTTCAAAAGCCTTATCCTGTGATCGGAACCAGTCTTAATTCCACGCGCCTGTTTTGTGAGCGGCCACTTTCCGTTGCATTGGATGCAATTGGATAATGTTCTCCGACCCCCTGTGTTGCGATGCGGGCAGACAGTATACCGGTTGAACGTAAATAACGAGCTACCGAATCAGCTCGGCGTTCCGAAAGTTGCTGGTTGTAACTGGCGGCGCCGGTGCTATCAGTATGACCGGTGATTTCAACCATGGTCTTTTCATATTTTTTTAGTACGATTGCGACTGAATCAAGCACATCAAGAAAATCTGCGCGTAATTCAGTGCTATCAGTGGCAAAGGTGATATGACCGGGCATATTCAACACGATTTCATCACCATAGCGGGTTACGCTTACACCGGTACCTTCCAGTTGTTGACGTAGCTTGGTCTCCTGTACGTCCATATAGTAACCAATACCTCCGCCAGTAAGGGCTCCGATGCCGGCGCCAATGAGGGCTCGTTCGCGTCTTTCGCGTGAGTCATCACCGCTGATCAGTCCGGCAACAATACCAACTCCGGCACCAATGGCAGCTCCCTTGGTTGCATTTGAAGTTTTTTCTTCACGCGTGTAAGGATCAAGGGTCTGGCAGGCATTAAGGGTCAGAAGTAATGCGATTCCGGCGGCTAGGGGTTTCATTTTCATTGTTTGCGTTCCTTATCTATATCAGCTATTGCATGGTCATCATTATATGAACAATTTCTGGTTTTGGTCAGGTTGTTTTGGAAGTCTGTCGAATTGTTGGCAAAAATTCAGGTCGAGCTTTTAGAAAATTCTTATATAAGTTAATATTGAAAAATTTTTATGGTTTCAATATCCACAAAGTTCGCGTGGTTGCATCTGCACACTGCTGAAGCCGGTACGATACAAACAAAAGCTAAGGAGACTTTTCATGACTGCCTTGTCTGATGATGAGCTGGCTAAGCCTTGTTCAGGCTGTTTATCCAAGAAACAGATGATCGCAGCTGTGATTTTTGCACTATTTGCAGCCTATCTTGCCACTATCGTACCGACCATCGAGATTGCCTGGGTAACGGCCATTTTGCTGCTCACCATCTTCCTTTTTGTTTTTGAAGTGATTGAAGTTGATGTTGCTGCCGCAACGGTAATGGTATTGCTCGGACTGACCTCGCTGCTGGCACCAGTAATGGGACTGGAGCAGGGCCTTGTGGATACTCATCACCTGTTTGATGGATTTTCCTCAAATGCTGTCATTTCGATTATCGCCGTGATGATTATCGGTGCCGGACTGGATAAGACAGGCCTGATGACGCGCGTGGCGGGTTTTATCCTGAAGATTGGTGGCATTACCGAGGTACGCATCATTCCAATCATCTCAGCAACCGTCGGTTTTATCTCCTCATTCATGCAGAACGTTGGTGCTGCAGCTCTTTTTCTGCCTGTGGTGTCACGTATTTCAGCACGCTCAGGTTTGCCAATGTCACGACTGCTGATGCCGATGGGCTTTACGGCCATCCTTGGAGGCACCATGACCATGGTGGGATCCAGTCCTTTGATCCTGCTCAATGATCTCATTCTGACATCTAACAAGGCATTGTCCCCTGAACAACAAATGGAGACCTGGGGGCTTTTCTCGGTTACTCCCATCGGCGTGGCGCTGGTGGTTGTGGGTATTACCTATTTTGTCGTAGCTGGCAGGTTTGTATTGCCAAAAACCAAGAGTGAAAGCAGCACCAAGGCCTCTGGTTCCATGTCTTATTTTCAGGATGTTTACGGTATCGATTACAGGATTCATGAAATTCGTGTGACTGAGGGTAGTGAATTAATTGGTAATACGCTCGATGATGTTGAGACCCTATACAGCGTTCGTGTCATTGCAGCCAAGCTTCCAAGGGAAGAAGCCCGCTTTGGTCCGGGAAGTATTGCCCGTGATACCAGCATCGTCGAAGGTATGGTACTGGGTGTCGTTGCTAATCCAGCTGACCTTGATTATTTCGTAGAAAAGTTTCAGTTGGAAAAATTCCAGGACATCAGGATCTTCAATGAATCGCTGTCTCCCAGAAAATCAGGTATTGCTGAAGTGGTAATTCCTCCAGGATCACATCTGGTTGGAAAAAGTGCCCGCGATGTGTGGATGCGCAAAACCTATGGGCTTGCCCTGATTGGTCTGCATCGCAATGGGGAGACCATGCGTGAAGGCGAAGATATTCGAAATATGCCGTTTATTGCCGGTGATACGCTGGTTGTTCATACGCCTTGGCTGGCGCTGGAGCGTATTGAACATGACAAGGATTTTGTTGTTGTTACTTCCGAGTACCCAAAAGAGGAAAAGCTAAGACCTGAGAAACTTAAACCCGCTGTATTTTTCTTTGGTATTGCGTTGTTCATGGTGCTGTTTACTGATATCAGGTTGTCAGTGGCTCTGCTTACCGGAGCTATGGGTATGGTACTGAGTGGAGTGCTCAGTATTGAGGAAGCCTATGAAGCGGTCAGTTGGAAGACGGTTTTTCTGCTGGCTTCGTTAATTCCACTGGGTCTTGCGGTAGAAACTACCGGGACTGCAAAATGGATCGCTGAACAGGTTTTGTCTGTAGTCGGGCATATGCCGATCTGGATCATTCAGGCATCCGTTGCTGTACTGGCAACATTTTTCACCCTGGTGATGTCAAATGTAGGCGCAACCGTATTACTGGTGCCCCTTGCGGTGAATATTGCACTCGGGGTTGGAGCTGATCCTGCTGTCTTTGCTTTGACTGTTGCAATCGCGACTTCAAATTCTTTTCTGATTCCAACGCATCAGGTTAATGCTTTGATCATGGGGCCGGCTGGATACCGAGTGCCGGATTTCATGAAGGCGGGCGGTATTATGACCGTGCTGTTCCTGGTTGTGATGCTTGTGATGATGAATCTGGTTTTCTGACAGAACCGTACTCATAGATAATTATCTATATAAATAGGGTTAAAAATTGATTAGATGCTTTTGTAGCTGTGGCTTACCCTGACGCTCTTTTCAAGAAAAGGCCAGTGCTCTATAGCAAATACCATGGTTAATTTAAGAACATACGTCTACATAGATTCTTTGCAGCCGCAGCTTGCAGAGTATATGGCGTCTGTTTCCCAGGGATTTCCTCCCAAGCCAGGTGATGCATGCTTATGGGTTGAGGTTTCACCCGGTATGGCAATCCACCGTGTCACTGACCTGGCACTTAAAGCTACACGCGTTAACCTGACGCAACAGGTCGTTGAGCGTGCTTTTGGTTCCATGGTGATCAATCATCGCGATCAGAGTGATGTGCGTGAAGCGGGTCGTACTATTCTGTCGAGCATGAATGCTGATGAGGATGATCGCCAGGATTGTAAGGTTGCCTGGTCTGAAATTATTCGTGGCATGACGTCCGATCACACGGTGGTGATTAACCGTCAGGACAGACGTGGTTCGATGATTCTGCCGGGTAACAGTATGTTTATTCTTGAGGTCGAACCAGCCGGCTTTATTGTTTATGCTGCCAATCAGGCAGAAAAAGCCGCCAATATTACTTTGGTTGATGTAAAAGCTGTCGGGGCTTATGGCAGGCTGACCATATCGGGTCGCGAAGCTGATGTTGAAGAGGCGGCAGCGGCTGCCATGCGCGCAGTGGAAAATCCATCCTGGACCTGAGTATTGATATGCATCGTCAGGAATTACTCAATCTGCTGTTGAAATATAAAACTACCTTCATGGAAGAATCGGCTTATCGTGTTCGTGCCATAGAGTTTGTTAAACAACATACAGAGGTTTTTTTCCGGGAGTTATGGCCGGGTCATGTTACTGGTTCAAGCTGGGTAGTGAATCCAGAAAGAACCCATGCACTGATGTTGCACCATAAAAAACATGATCAATGGTTCCAGCCCGGTGGGCATGCAGACGGGCAGGCGGATATCCTGGCGGTTGCCTTGCGGGAAACTTCTGAAGAGACGGGTCTGGATCCGTCTCGGATCAAATTGTTGAACGGTGATATTTTTGATATCGACATTCATGCGATACCGGTAATAGGTAATGAGCCTGCACATGAACATATTGATATCCGCTTTTTACTGGAAATTGACAGCTCGATAGAAATACCTGGCAGTGATGAGTCACATCAGGTAATGTGGGTGCCCCTTAGCAGGGTCTCGACGTTTAACAATAATTTATCTACCTACAGGATGGTGGAGAAAACAAGACGACTGCGCACAAAAATTCTCTATTGAAATTGATTATTTTCATTCCGTTTTTATGGATTTGGGTGCGTAATTGAGTTTCTGGGTTAAAATTTATTACTCATAGATTATAATCTATGAAACTTTAATAAAATATTGATTGGTATGCAGAGGTGTCCCCACCTATGCTCTGCCAACGCTTTTAACGAAGCAAAGAATTTTTAACGATTTTTAACGACGGTTAACTAAATAGGAGCCTTATATGTCTAAGCAATATGATGCGGGCGTTAAAGAATATCGCGATATGTACTGGACGCCAGATTATGTCCCTCTCGACACTGACCTGCTGGCGTGTTTCAAATGCACCGGTCAGCCAGGTGTTCCTAATGAAGAGGTGGCAGCAGCAGTAGCGGCAGAATCTTCAACAGGTACTTGGTCTACAGTTTGGTCTGAACTGCTGACAGATATGGAATACTACAAGGGTCGTTGTTACCGCATCGAAGATGTGCCGGGTGACTCTGAG
>Ga0180435_10001665_pt1 | contig 22913 bp, 16 predicted proteins | sample SS_ome_3_FD_132467 | JGI IMG/M metagenome (GOLD analysis project Ga0180435, IMG submission 132467) | Hypersaline lake sediment archaeal communities from the Salton Sea, California, USA - SS_3_S_1 metaG | ecosystem: Environmental > Aquatic > Non-marine Saline and Alkaline > Hypersaline >... | reverse complement strand
GCAGCCATTTCGGATTGCGTTCGCCGAGCGGTTGGCCGTCGACCTGCTTGTAGTCGTCGATCAGCCCGCGAATCCAGTCGCCGGTGTTGAAGCTGTGGCCCGAATACGGCGGATTGCCGAGCACGACGAGAATGGGCTGTTCCTTCTTCACCTTGCCGGCGAGGTGCGATTCCTCGGACAGCGAGCGCATGCCGGGCAGGTCGCTCTGTTCGAGATCCTCGAATTCGAGCGTGTTGGTGAGGTAGAGCTTGAAGCGGTCGTCGTCGCCGAGCGCGTAGCCCAGCTCTTCGAGCAGGAACGACATCTTGAGGTGGCCGACCGTGTAGGGCGCCATCATCAGCTCGAAGGCGTAGAAGTTGGCCAGGATATGGTCTCGCACGAATTCGGCCTTAGAGCCGTCGCCGTACTTGCCTTCGTATTCTTCCGCCGCGACGCGCGCGGCTTCGGCCACGAAGGTCATGGTGCCGGCGGCGGGGTCAAGCAGAGTGACGCCCTCGGAGGCGAGGCCGTCGGGCTTGTTGAAGCGCTCTTTCAGCAGGGCGTGAACGGAACGGACGATATAGCCCACCACCGGCTCGGGCGTATAGTAGACACCGCGCCGTTCACGCTCCTTCGGGTCGTACTCGGCCAGGAACGTCTCGTAGAAATGCACGATCGGGTCGCGGCCCTTGCCGTCGCGGTAGAACTGATCGAGCAGTTTCCTGACGTCGGCGGCGGCGAGCACCTCGGCGATGTCGTCGGTCATCCAGGCCAGTGGTTCGGGCAGTTGACCGTAGGAGATGTATTGAAACAGATCGCGCAGCAGACCGATCGTGCGCGGGATGCGGTCGAACGCCGAGCGTCGGTCGAAGCCGCCTGCCTGCGCCGCGGACGCGGCGGGCACGGTCTTCGTGCGCGTGCGGGCGGCGAACATGCCGTAGGTCACGGTCTGGGCGTAGAGATCGGCGAACTGTTCGAGAGAAAGATCGGCAATCAGGTATTCCTTGAACGCGTGATAGAAGCCGAGGATGTCGCCCTTGCCCTGCTTTTCCTGCTCCCGCAGTTCCAGCGCCACGACTTCGTCCCGCAGAAAGCGCGTGCGTTTGGCCAGTTCGACCGCCAGGGTGCGGGCGGTAAACCGGCGCGGGAGCGAGAAAGAGAAGAACTTGCCGAACAGGTCCGCCAGGCCCGCGGCGTCGCGCGCGGGAGAGGGGGCCTTGAGCGTTCCGGGCACGAACGACTGGCCCGCGACGACGCGTTCCAGGCGCCGCCCGTCGCGGTAGAGGCGGAACTCGTAAAAGTCCGTCAGGATCACGTTGGGAAACGTGTGGAGGTAACGTTTGAGCTGATCCGAGGTCTCGACCTGATCCAGGTTTATGCCGGGTTTCTTGGCCTCGATGTAGCCCGTGATGCGCGCGCGGCCGTCCCACACGCGGAAGTCCGGGTTGCCGGCTTCGGTCTGCTTGGGCAGCGTGGTCACGTGCAGCCCGTTTTTATCGTGCAGCCCGGCCATCGCCTCGGTCAGCGCCGCGAGCGGACCGTAGAAACTTTCCTCGCGTGCGTCGCCGCGCCGGCCGGCTTCGAACAGCGCGCGGAAGTAATCTTCCGGAATCCGACCCGTATCCGTCTTTGGCTTGTCTTCAGCGCTCATTTCCGTGAAACCCGACCCGCAATCCTTCCATCGCCGCCCTTAACGCCATGGGAAGCATAGGCGAAAGGTAGCAGGCCTCGCCCGGCAAAACCAGAGAATAAGGACGGATCAAGCAATCAACAATCATCCATTAAACACACTGTCCGCGTCCATCTCGGCACGACGAACCGGACGCTGTTCTACCGTATCCGCGCGAAACGATAACCGACTCAGGTATTCAGTCTTGCCTGTTCTTCTTTTCAACTTGCGGCTTGGCAGCGCTTTCACTGCACCAAGCGCCCCCGCCGTCAAGTGAAAGCGGGGTCAATCCGCCGCACCCCAAAGCGGGAACCGCTCTCGAAGCAAAGAACACGGTTTACGAATTCTTCGGCCATCAGAACAATGCGCCGAAGATATTGCTGTAGCGATCGGTCCAGGGACGCGCCTTCTTGCCGATGCCCGGTTGCCATTGCATATCCCGCACGAGAGCTTGGATCAATGCCCGGTCCGCGGAGATTGCCATCCAGCGCGTTTCATCGGCGTCGGGGTGGCAGCGGCCGACGTTGGATTTCTCGCAGGCGAAGCCGCCGGCGGTTTGCACCGTGCCGTAGACAACCGGCACGACATCCAGGACCTTCCTGGAAACGTTGAGCAGAATCAGACCGTCCGGATCCAGCGCCCTGAAGTACTCACGGAAAGCTTCGACCGTTACGAGATGCACCGGTATGGAACCGCTGCTGAAGGCGTCGATCACCAGCAGATCGAAGGACGAGGACGTCTCCCGCCGCAGCGAAACGCGTCCGTCCCCCCACACAAAGCGCGGCTTCACGCCTCGTCCGCGCGCCAGCGAAAGGTACGTGAAGTAACTCTCCGCCACCGCGAGATTGTCCGGATCCAGCTCGTATATGGTCAGGGACCGGCCGGCGTCGATGTAGGTCGCCAGCGCGCCGGCGCCGAGACCGATCATGGCGACGCGCTTGAATGCGAAACGCGGCGACGTCATTATCTCGCCGACCGGCGTGGTGGGGTGATGATACGCCAGAGGCGTTTTCACGGCAGGTCCGGCGACATACTGGCGCCCATGCAGGGTTGTGCCGTGCTTGAGATAGCGCATGTTGTCTTTCTCCAGCACCTTGTAGATACCGTAGTAGTTACGGAATCTCAGGACCGACGCGGCGCCGGCCGCCCGTTCCTCGACCCGGCCCAACAGGAGCAGCACAACCGCGAGCGTCACCGCGAATTGCCACGGCCTTCCCGCCGCCAGGCGCAGGGCGAGCGCCACGGGAACGGTGACAACGAGCGCCAGCGGACGCAGGGCGCTCTCGCCCCCTCCGGTGAAGCGGCCCGCCAGCGGCGGTATCACGCCCATGGCAACGCCGACAATGGTGACGCAAACCGCCGTCTCGATCCATTTCCGCCGAGTCCGATCGCAATTGCCTCTGTTGCGGTCGCGTATAACGGCCAGGGCCGCCGCAACAATTGCGAAGGCCAGCGGGTACTCCGCCAGGGAACGGCTGAAGACCGGGACAACCCAGCTCACCAGAGCACTGCCGCAGAAGCCGCCCAGGGCGATTGCGACATAGAACGACGTGAGATGACGCGGATCGTCCGGCTTGCGCCGAATCAACCGGTCGCAGCAGTTGAGGCAGACGAAGAACAACACGAGCAGATACGCGGCGATCGGCAGCCACGCCGGCAACGCCAGCCTGAACTGCAGCATCAACTGCAGGTGAATCCCTAGAATCACCGCCCAGGGAAGGAATCCCCGCGCCCAAGGCGGGCACCAGGGACGCGCGCTGAAGGTCAAAACGAACGCCGACAGATAGAGAATCAGTGGCAAGACCCACAAGAGCGGCACGGCCGCCACGTCCAGCGTGATAACGTTGGTGGTGGCCACAAGCAGAGCACATGCGCCGCCGCTGAGCAGGAACCATCCCAGCGGCAGGCGGAAAGGTAGATTGCCGCACCGTTCCGGCGGAGCGGATCCCGGGAAGGCGCCGCCGCGGCAGAAAGCATGCAGCGCGACTACCGCCGCGTATCCCGCCCACCAGGCCGCGCGCTGTTGCTCCAGCCCCAGCAGCGGCTCGAACACGGTCGGATAAGTCACCAGGGCCAGCATAGAGCCCAGGTTGGAAGCTCCATAGAGAACGTAGGGATTCTCGCGCTCCGGCAGATCGGAAACCGACAGCCGCCGCTGCAGCAGCAGGCTGGTTGTCGATAGCGTCAGAAAAGGAAGTCCGACGGTCAGCAACAGGTGCACAAAGACGCCGGCCGCCAGCGGCAGACCCGGCGGCGGCGAGGGCCGATCGAACCGCAGGGGCAGACAAGCCGCCGCCGCGAGCAGAAGTATCCAATGCAGCCTCGCGTAACGGGCCACCCCGAAGCGGCGCTGAACGAAATGCGCGTAAACATACCCCAGGAGCAGCAGTCCCTGGTAGAACACCATGCCGGCGCCCCACACCAGGTAGCTGCCGCCGAAGCCCGGCAACAGCGCTTTGGCCGTCATGGGCTGTATCTGAAACATCAGAAACGCCGCACCGAACACGGTAGCCCTGTAAGCCCACATCCTTCGCATGCACGTTTTCGTACACTTTGCGCATCTTTTTGTCGAGCCGCGCTCGCCGAGCCATTACCGCAGTCAGCTGAACCAATAGTATCAGCGTAAGATTGGCGTTGAAGATTTCTCTTACCCCACTCCGGAGGAGTTAGGCGCCAGGCGTTAGTAGTTAGTCTTGAACATGCTAACGAGTGCAATCCATCTCCCGACATGTACAGTTACTCTGATCACAACGCAACATCGCCCCCATGGCTTTCAACAAGAGCATCGCTTTGCCGAAGGCAGTCCTCCCGCTAACTCCTGACCTTCCTGACGCCGAATGCCTGAATTACCGCGGCAGCGGTAATTCTTCTCGCCGGCATGTTCTTGCATCCGACCGTCCAAACTGCTTTCATTCGGGTTTGACACCTGAAGCTCACAGGGAGAACGGCTATGCCCTCAGTTGAGATTGCCCCCGACATTTTCTGGGTCGGCGTCAACGACAGAACAACCGACCTGTTCGAAGGACTCTGGCCCATCAGCAACGAGGGCGTGTCTTACAACAGCTACCTGATCGTCGACGAGAAGAAGGTGCTGATAGATCTCGCCAAGGCCATGAAGACCGACGATTTCTTCGCGCAGATCGCCGGAATAGTCGATCCGCGAACCATCGACTACCTGGTGGTCAATCACGCCGAGCCGGACCACTCCGGTATTCTGCGCGTTCTCAAGCAGATCGCGCCGCAGATGAAAGTACTGTGCTCCTCCAAGGCGGTCGACATGTTGAGCGCGTTCTACAACATCGATGACGGCTTCCAGGTCGTACAGGACGGCGATACCCTGTCCACGGGCAGGCATGCTTTGCGGTTTGTTTCGACGCCGTTCGTGCACTGGCCGGAAACTATGATGACCTATGACAGCGCCGACGGGGTTCTGTTCTCGTGCGACGGATTCGGCGGTTACGGGGCATTGCGCGGCGGCATCTTCGACGACGAGTGCAGCGATCCGCATTTCTACGAGCAGGAGTCGCTGCGCTACTTCGTCAACATAGTGGCCAGGTACACGGGTCCGGTGCTCAAGGCCATCGAGAAACTGGCGGGGGTCGAGGTCAAGACAATCGCCCCATCGCACGGCCTGGTCTGGCGCAGGAATCCCGGACGCATCGTGGAGCTTTACAGGAAGTGGTGTGAATACGCCTCCGGTCCCGGGGAGGCGGGGATTACACTGATCTACGGCAGCATGTACGGAAACACCGAGGCGTTGATGAACGCGGTGGCCCAGGGAGTTGCTTCCGCCGAGGTGCCCATGGAGATCTTCGATGCCTCACGGACTCATGCCAGCTATATCCTTCCGTCTCTGTGGACAAAGCGCGGGGTCCTGATCGGAGCGCCGACCTATGAAGCCTCGCTTTTCCCGCCGGTGGCAGATGTGCTGCGCCTGGCCGGCGCCAAAGCCATACGCAGCAGAAAGGCGGGCTGGTTCGGAAGCTTTGCCTGGAGCGGCGGCGCATTGCGCGATTTGCAGAAGATTATCGAGCCCCTGAAGTGGACCCTGGACGACACACTTGAAATCAAGGGCGGCCCCACCGACGCCGACCTTAAGAGGGCGCGCATTTTCGGCGCCGATTTCGCCCGCAAGCTCGGGTAAGTCACCATTGCCCGAATACTCCGCCGAACACCCCGGAGCGCGAGCTGTTGACTTCTTCCAGCTCCATGACCTCTGACGAGCCGTCGGCAAGAAAGATTTCGTTGCGGCCGTCCTCGGCCTTCCAGTCCAGTATGTCGTAGCCGAGTCTCAGGCCGAGATGCTCCCACGGGCGATAAGATACGCTGACCGCCAGTTCCAGCCCTGTTCCCGAATCGGCGGACTGGGCGAAATTCGGCGCTGTCCGGCGCAGATCGTCCCGCAAATTCCAGTAACCCTCCCCTTCATATTCAGCTTCAAGAACCATCGCCAGGCTCCCCGCGAGATCAAAACGGTATGCCAAGGGGACCCGGATGAGCGCGCCGGCCCTGATTCCTTCCCATTTGAAGTCGAAATCGCTGTCCAGCGGCGCGGGAAAAGGCTCGTAGAGCGATTCCCCGGCAAACGCCGTCTGAACGCCGCTACGCATGTTCAGTTCGTCTTCGTAGCACTGGTACCCCACAAAGACGCCAATGTCAGCCGCGGAGGCGGGCCGGCCAAACAGGGATGACAAGGCGCAGTACAGCGCTATATCGTAAAGCACAGTGTCGCCGCCCGTATCGGCGATCGATTCCGAGAGCAGCAGGTTGTCAACGCCAAGCCTCGGGACTGTGATAAAGTCGGAATCGGTCGAAACTCCCCCCGAAATGCTGCCGAAGCCGTAGCGGCCCATTAAACTGAAGTGACTGCTTAGCCCGACTTCCGCAGTAACGACGGCCATTTCGCTGTCGAGATCGTCCCAGACCAGGCTTGAACCGCCGAATGCCGTTCCCAGCACCGGATCGACGGCCGTGAAAGCCGTTTGCCAGTCGCTGTCGCCGGTGGTACTCCATAGATCCAGTCCTACGCGGAATGCCGGAGTCTCGATCTCCTGTGCGGTGACACTGCAGAAAGTCACGACGATCGCCGCCGCGACCCGGATGAGCTTGCAGCGTGTATTCATAGTGTTCATACCTCCACGAAATATAATTCACACAGCCGGTCGACCACTTTAGGGGTCAGTTCCGGCATTGCGCCGCTGTATTTCTGAATATCCACCATTTGCTCGACCAGGTCGCGCGGATGGCAGGCGCGGAAATCTCTCCCTGCTTTGCGGTAGTGTTCTTCGATCAGGTGATCCGCCGCCGCGGCGGTATAGACGATGCCATAGTTCTCGCAGGTGGCCTCCAGGATCTGCCGGAAAGCTTCTTCCCCGGGTTCCGGGACTTTGATCTTGTAACGGATGCGCCTGAGAAATGCTTCGTCCACGAGGTCGCGCGGATCCAGATTGGTGGAGAAGACGATCAGGTTGTCGAAGGGGAACTTCGCTTTCTGTCCCGAACGGAATGTGAGGAAGTCAAAACCGCTCTCCAGAGGAACGATCCAGCGGTTGAGAAGCTGCCGCGGATCGCAACGCTGCCGGCCGAAATCGTCGATGAAAAGCACGCCCGACTCCGCCTTCACCTGGAACGGCGCCTCGTAGAAGGTGGCCTGTCCGGTCCAGGTCAGGTCGAGCATGTCCAAAGTGAGCTCGCCGCCCACCACGACCACCGGGCGTTTCGAGTAGACCCAGCGCCGGTCGTATTCGAAATCCGGTTCCAGTTCCCTGTGATAGATCGGATCGAACACGCGGATTATCTCGGACTCGATAATGATGGCGTGCGGCACGAAGACCTCGCCACCGATGGTTTCGGTAATACACTCGGCCATAGAGGTTTTGCCGTTCCCCGGAGGACCGTAAAGAAAGATCGAGCGGCCGGAATTAATTGCCGGCCCGATGCGCTCGAGCGTGCCGGGCGGGAGGATCAGTTTCTCGAAAGCCTTTTCCACACGCACCGGGGTTATATGGTGGCCGCGGATGGTCTGGGCTGTGAGCTGAGCCGTATACTGATCGAAGGGGACCGGCGCGGGGCCGCAGTAGTTGTCGCGCCTCAGGATCTCCTCAACGCGGGTGCGGCCGCGATCCGTCAGGGCGTGCCGAATCCCGGCGCCGCCGAGAGACCAGGAGCCGCCGAGGGCCATGATACACTCCTGCTTCTTCAGCAGTTCCAGAAGTCCCGACAGGATCTGGTAGTGCACCGCCATCTTCGTGGCGAGTTTTCCGGCTTCGGCCTCGCCGCCGAAATAGAGATGCTTGAGAGCCAGCTCGCAGAGGAAAGACTCGGTCAGACCGGTCCGAGCGATGTCGGTAGGAACGGCCGGCCGGCTTTCCCCGCCGCGCAGCTCCCCGTCGTCGGTCGGGGCCTCGTCCCCTGCTCGGGCGGAAGTCGGATCATCCGTCTCATCGTGCTGCCGCCAACCGTCTTCAGTAAGGTCTTCATCAAGCCCGCTCACACCAGATCCCCCCGCTGCAGCTTCAGCTCGTTTGCCGGACCTTCTGCAAAAAATCAGTAGGTTGCAACCATATTCAGCGCGTCCGCCACGCTTCGTCACTTTATCAAGCACTCACCTTGTCGTTCAAGATCCATCATGCCGGTTCTTTTTTGGTCCTTGCCAGTTCATTCCCGCCGTGAGACCATGCCCTATGAACGAGTCTAACGGACCGGCATTGCAGCAGCTCAGGGAACGTGTGCAGCGGCTTCTCGAAACTTCGCCGCGCTGTCATGACTGGGACCATACCCGGCGGGTGTGTGCGATGGCCGAGCGTTTGGCGCGCTCTGAACAGGCTGACGAGAATGTCGTGGTGTGCGGTGCGCTGCTGCACGATATCGGACGCCCGGCGGAGCTCAGGGACAAGGGCCGCACGTGCCACGCTCGCGAAGGCGCCAGGCTTGTGCCCGAGTTGCTGGGCGAGATCGGCGTCGACGATGAAGCGTTCGTCTCCAGGGTCTCCGAATGCGTGCGCACACACCGCTTCCGGAACCGCCTTGAAGAACACCCTTCCTCTCTGGAAGCCATGGTGGTTTTTGATGCCGACAAGCTGGACTCGATGGGCGCTATCGGCATAGGTCGGGCATTTCACTTTGCGGGAAGAATCGGCGCCCGTGTTCACAACACCGCGGAAGAGGCCCTGTCCTCCGAAGCTTACGGGAGGGACGACACCGCCTACCGGGAGTACCTGGTAAAATTGCGGCGCCTGCATGAGGCCGTTCTCACGCCGTCGGGAAGAAGGCTGGCCGAACAGCGTCACCGCTTCATGGAAGTTTTCTTTGAGCAGTTGGACCGCGAGGTCGCGGAACGAGATGATTGAGGGACATAAGAACAAAAGCAACGCAGAGGCGCACATGAAATCGGATTCATCGGCATTTATTCTAATCGCAAGGTTATTGGCGGTCGCGCTCTTTTCGACGGTTGCCGGATGCTCCAACCAGGAGCGGACGGCCGCGGCCGGTTCACCGCAACCGCCCGACGGTCCGCCGGCAGCGGGGAGCCCGGACGAGTCGTCGACCAACATGGTGGTTGAGGTGGACGGCGTAGCGCTGACGGAAGGCCAGCTCAGCCTGGAGATCGGCCGCACTATCGCCAGACAAGGCATGAGCGGGTTGACCCCGGAGCAACTCTCCGTCATCCGCGGCCGGATCGAACCGCAGGTCGTCGATCGTTTCGTAGCGCAGCAAGTGCTGATCGGCGAAGCCAGGAGACAGAACATCGCTGTTTCGGAAGATGAAAGACAAAAAGCAATTGAAGATATTACTTCGGGGCTACCGGAAGACGTTTCGCTGGATGACATCCTGGCGAAAAACGGCATGACCGTCGATAAATTCACCGCGGACCTTGTTGAAGATCTGAAAGTCCGTAAACTGGTCGACAACAAGATGGCGGCCGTCGAGGACGTCACCGAGGAAGAGATACGCGGGTTCTACGACGAAAAGCCGGACCGATTCGCGGCGCCGGAGACCGTGCACGCGAGGCATATACTGATCCAGTGCGAGAAAGGCGAGGAGGAAGCAACCAGGCAGGAGAAGAAAGCGCTGGCTGAAGATGTGCGCAGCCAATTGGTCGAGGGGGCAGACTTCGCGGAAATGGCGCAGAAGCACTCGGATTGCCCCAGCAAGAAGGAAGGCGGCGATCTGGGGTCTTTCGGCAGGGGGCGCATGGTAAAGGCATTCGAAGACGCTGCCTTTGCGCAGGATGTCGACGCCATCGGCCCGGTGGTGGAGACCGACTTCGGCTATCACGTGATCCAGGTTCTGGCTCACGAAGAACCGCGGACCCGCCCTTACGAGGAAGTTCAGGATGACATCCAGGCCTACCTCAATCGCGACAGGAAACAGGAAGCTGTCGAGGCATATATCGAAGAACTCAAGAACGGGGCTGAAATCCGCTATGCCGAACCCAATGAAATGTAGTTCGCGCGTTCCGCGAAGAGGATAAGGCCCTACCGGCGGCTTCTCAACCGCGGAGACTCTTCAAAGCCTCCGCCGCGGCGGCGTACCCGTCCTCAATGGCTTCCGCGGCCCTGTGGAACTCCATGGTGCTGATATTCTGGACGGCGGGCTGGATCAGAATGTCGGGCGGCTCGAGTTTCAGGCGGGTACGCGTTATCTGCTGCTCGACGATTCGAATGCTGTTTCCGAGCACGTCAAATACCCCCGGCAACTCTCGCCTGTGCTTCTGCCTGATTTCGGACAGACCGGGAAAGTCGAAGGACCGGATCTTCTCGTTGATTTTTCTCAGCCAATCCGCTGTGGCGGCGGACAAGGTATCATTGAGACTTCTTGAAACGTGCGGATGTCCGGGTTTTGCCCGCCTGCTTTCCCGCGCTTCGCGGGGTTGCGGCGGGCGCAGCACATCAACCGCGATCACGAAATCGGCCCCCATCTCCCTGGCGACGCTGACCGGCAGCGGGTTGACCAGCCCCCCGTCGACAAACATGTGGCCGCGGGCCGCCAGCGGAGTGAAGATTCCGGGTATGGCAATACTGGCTCTTACTGCGTCCGAAAGACTTCCCTGCCTGAAGACGATTTCCTCGCCGCTCTCTATGTCTGTTGCGACAGCAGCGAAGGGCAGGCGCAGATCCTCTATGTTCGCCGAACCGATGTTCTCCTTCAGGAATTTCACGATGCGGGCCCCGTCAATGAGCCCGGCTTTCGGCAGGCCCATCTCGATGAAATAGTGGAGGAAGTGCCGCCAGTCCATCTCGAGGGCAACCTGGCGCAACGTGTCGGTTGTGCCGGAGGCAAAGGCGGCCCCGACCAGAGAGCCCATACTGGTTCCCGCAACGTATTTCACCGGGATACCTGACTCCCGCAGTACCTCGACAACACCCAGGTGCGCCCAGCCGCGCGCTCCGCCGCTTCCAAGAGCCAGGCCGATTCTCTTTCGTCCAATCTTCGACATTCCATTATTCCCCGGACTCGCTGCCGGGAAGTGCGGCTCCGGCAGGCTTTGCAAGAACGATCTGCAGGTCGTCGATATACTTCTCAGCGAATCCGGCTTCGCAATAGCAGAAGTAGTATTGCCACTTGCGCCGGAATTCATCGCCGTAGCCCATAGCCTTCAGCTTTTCTCCGTTTGCGAGGAGCGCATCGCGCCAGGCCTTCAGCGTTCTCACGTAGTGCAACCCGATACTGTCCTCCCGCACGATACGAAGATTCGTACTCGCTTCGACCGCGCGCCGAATGATAGCCGGCGAGGGCAGCAATCCCCCAGGAAAGACGTGTTTCCGGATCCAGTCGGGCCGACGGCGGTACGCATCGTAACGCTCGTCGGGAATGGTGATGACCTGGATAACCGCGCGTCCGCCCGGCTTGAGAAGGGCGTCGCAACGCCGGAAGAATAGTGCGAAGTACTGGTGTCCAACCGCTTCGAGCATTTCGATCGACACGATCTTGTCATACCGGCCCTCGACGCGGCGGTAGTCGCAGAGGCGAACATCGATCCGATCGCTCAGCCCCTCGTCTTCCACCCGTTGCCGCGCAAGCTTGAACTGCTCGTCCGAGATAGTGACGGCGGTCACTCGACATCCCGTGCGGCGAGCCGCTTCAACCGCAAAGCCGCCCCACCCGCAACCGATCTCAAGAACGCGATCCGAGGCCTCAAGCTCCGCCATCTTGATTATTCGCCGTATCTTGTTAAGTTGTGCATCCCCCAGTGAATCGGCGTCGCTCTCGAACACGGCAGCCGAGTAGAGCATCGTCTCTTTGTCGAGAAAGAGGCTGTAAAAGTCGTTGCCGAGATCATAGTGCGCCCTGATGTTGCGGCGGCTTCCGCGCGGCGTGTTGCGCCGCAGGGCATCGCGCCAGCGCTCGGACAGGCGGCCCTGCTCTCGCGAACCGGAGTCTTTCAGCATATCGATAAAGAGGCGCAGCAGGCCGGTCAGGTCGTCGCTGCTCCATTCTCCCGCGGTGAATGATTCACCGAAGCCTATATCCCCTTGCATCGCAACGCGCCTGAAGAAATCGTAATCGTGAACCTTCACAACCGCCTCTCTGCCGCCGCCCCGGCCGAAGGTCCTGACGGACCCGTCGGGAAGCGCGACGCTCAAGCGGCCGGTCCGGATTCTTTCCAGAACGCGCAACACCGGCCGCATGCACCATGCCTGGAACGTCGAAGGCCCGTTCACGCCGATTGTCATGGGGCTGGAAGGGTAAGGCTTGTGGTATATCGGCAGCTTCCTCCCGTAGTGCAGCCGCGCGGCATGCACGGAAATGCGCGGAAACGTCAACGCCGCCGTCAGGGGGTAGCGAAGCGCAATCCGCCTGAGATTGGCGGAGTCCAGCGGGACGGCCCTGCCCGTGAGCCAGGCCGCAAGCACCTCATCCTCGCCTCGCACCAGCGTAACGCCGATCCGCATGGTGTCGCCCAGTTCGGAGAAATGAAAGTCGTAATGGCCGTTCATGTCGTTGAAAGGCGACACGTGAAACTGCTTCGTGTGCCGGTAGCGAAGCGGATACTCGGACAAGCCCCCAAGTGGATTGTCGAGAATATAGAGATGGCGTTCGCCGAAGGTGTTGTTCACCTCCGCCGCAATACAGCGCGGCGATTCATCCCGGCTGTAGCAGTAGTAGAAACGCACCGGGTTAAAGCAGTAACCCATGAATCGCGCCATGGTGACCATCTCGATACGGGCAATGTCGCCGTCGCAGCCGCACTGCTCCAGAAACGGCATCAGCCGCTGCCGGATCGAACCCTCGCCTCGCAGGTGATCACGGTCGTACACTGAAACCAGGTTAAAGCGGTTGTGGCCGAAGCCGCGAACTCTGCCGTCAAGATCCGGCAATTCGTCCGGGTCGATTACGCACATGTAGATGGGATAGACAAAACGGTGTTGCACCGGCGTCGTGCGCGCGTGCATCACCTTGCCGACATAGAACCGCGATCTCATAGGTCCAGTCCGAACGACTGCGCCACTTTCACGGCAGACCGCACTGCATCCTCGTGAAATCCGTACCCGAAGTAACTGCCGCAGAAGTAGGTTCGCCGCCGCCCGTTGAGACCGGGCAGTTCCGCCTGTGAGGCAAAGGACTCCCTGGTGTATGTGGGATGATCGTAGTCCATTTCGGCGATGATTCTTTCCGCCGGCAGCCGCTCGGATCTGTTCAGCGTCACAAAGTACTCCCGTTGCGCGGCAAGCCCCTGCAAGCGATTCATGTGGTACGAAAGGGTGGCGGGGCCGTCGGGAGGCGCAGTCCTTTCGCGCCTGTAATTCCACGATGCCCAGGCGCGTTTAGAGGGAGGCATGACCGTGGAGTCGGTGTGCAGCACGGTATGATTACATTCGTACTTCCAGGCGCCCAACAGACGTTTCTCATCGGTCGATGGATCGCGCAGCATGGCCAGGGCTTCATCGGCGTGCGCGGCGATTATCGCCGCGTCGAAACGGCGAGTCTCCCCTCCGTTCAGGGTAAGTTCCACGCCCTCGTCCCGGCGCACGACATCGCTGACGGGGGCGGAAGAGCGAACTTCCCCTCCTAAGCCCTCCAGAATCCGCTTCACGTATGTGTGGCTGCCGCCATTCACCGTCTTCCATTGCGGGCGGTCTTTCAAGCCCAGCAGACCGTGGTTACTGAAGAAACTGCAGAAACTCTCGGCCGGAAACTCCATCATCCTGTCGCACGGGGTGGACCAGATGGCCGAGCCCATCGGCACAACGTGGTGCCGGATAAAGTCCTGCGAGTAATCTCGTTCTTCAAGATATTGTCCCAGCGTGCAATCAATCAAACCGCCCCCGGCCAGGTCCGCTGAGGCCTCGCGGAAGAAACGCATGATTTCCCCGACAAGTCGATAGAAGCGCGGGCGCAGAAGATTACGCCGCTGCGCGAACAGGCCGTTCAGTCCGCTGCCCTCGTAATGCAGGCCGGTCCGCTCGTCGTAGTAGCTGAAAGACATATTGCTGTCGCGAAGCTCGACGCCAAGCTGTTCCAGCAGCCTGGTGAAGATGGGATAATTGCGATGGTTCATCACGATGAAACCCGTGTCGACCGGTATGCCGGCGTCGGGTCCGTCGGAAATCACAATCGTATGTGTATGCCCGCCGATGTAGTCGTTCTTCTCGAAAAGCGTTACGGCGTACTTCCGCTGCAGTATGTGCGCGGCGGTCAATCCCGCTACACCGCCGCCGACTATCGCAATATTCCGGATATTCTCACCCATGGCGTCCCCGACTCTAACATACCCTCCATGCTTGGCAAACGTTGTTTGCATTTACGCATGCCGCGCGATCGTATCAACCGTGGCTTGCGCCCCTTGCCCTTAAGGAGGCACTGGCGGATTGAACCGCCGCACGCAGCTGCGGCGGGACTATAACTCTCGGAATCGGCGGGTTCACTCGAGTCGGTGCTTGACCCAGCGTGTCATGCGCCCTACAACCGGGAGGCTGTCGAAAAGCGTGCTTGAATCCCAGTAATCCTGCTGAAAAATCACCATGCCTTCCCGGTCGAAACGCACGTGCGATACACCGAGGGCCTTGATCTCGCGGCCGGCCGCTTTGGACTTCAGTCGCATTATCCAGCGAAAGTAGTACTCGCCGCCGCAGCGGTCGGTGGCCGTTACTTCGAAAGTGCAACTTTCGACGGGGTCGGCCATCTTCAGGAAGTATTCCTCGATTGCATCGATACCTTCGACGGACTTGAAGGGATCGCCGAAGAAGGCTGTTTCGGCGTAAACGCCGCGTACTCCCTTGCGGATGATTTCAGTCGAGTATTCGCGGTAGAAATCGATGAAACGGTCTATCGCCTGCTCTTCGATCTCCGAACCCGCCTCAAGGCCCTCTTTTCCCGCGTCTTCGGTCCTTGCCAGAGCGTCATCGTACATACTCATGAATCCCTCCGTATCGGGATGCGGCGCGCGGCAGCCCGCCAGCAGCAGCACCCCGCACAGAATAATCGTTGTTTCCGCCGCCGTCCGGTTTCTCACTTGTCTCCTCCTCTACATTGCATTTCCGGCGATGGGAGCCGAGCTATCGGCCCGCCCGCGCCGGTCACTCCACAACCTCAAGAATCTGGGCCTTCAAAGTCCTGCTACTGGGCTTCTTTCCGAGCCACACGTCGAGATATGCCCTGAAATCGTCACCGGGAATCACGGCCTCGACCTGGTCGTCGTAGGCATAGATGAGTCCTTTGCCCGGAATGTACGTCAAGGATGCGACACCGCCCTTTTCACCGTTGCGGTACGCAGCGTGCAGCTCATCAATGCGCGGTCGCAGCGAAGCAATTCTTCCAGGACTCAGGTTCCGGGCCAGAGTTTCTTCCGCCGTTTCAACCATGTGTCGCTTCGGCGTATCGTGAAGGTAGTGGACCTCCAGGCTGAGGGCGCCGCCATTCATCACTGCTTCGGGCGGTGTTTCGGCGGCACGGTACAGCGCGGCCGAATAGACTTTGAACACGAATCCGGCCTTCAGGGTACCGATGCCGTGCAGAACAAAAGGCACGCCCTCAACGGTCATTTCGCGCGGCAGCGGTTTACCCTCAAGCTGCACGGTACTGTCCCCACCTTGTGCGCTCGCGCCGCCCAGCAGCATTGCAAAGCAGAACGTCTGAAAAGGCTGCATCTTCATTCTTCCCGGCTTTCCCTTTGCCCTGCGCCATTAGTGAAATAGGAGACGCGCCGGACCGGAGGCTGACGAATGAGCTCCGGCCGGCCCGCCACTCGTCCCGCGCATATTCTCAAGTGTTCCAGGCCTGCCGAAAAGGCTACGGCGGCGGATTTTAGACGACCCAAGGTACACGGCGGGCCGAGCGTCTCCGCATAATCGCGAATGACTTCGCCGCAGCGCCGCCGCGCTCCGGCGTTTGGCGAAAACAACCAACCGGCAAGCAGAACGGGACGGTATTCCTCGAGGCGGCGGCGCATCGCCGCAAGCCGCAGCCGCATGTAGGAGTCCGAAGCCGGCGCACCACGGCGGCGATCGTAACGCAGGGAGTCCGGATTCCAGGACATTCCCGCCAGGTCTCTCCGGTCCGTCTGCTTCAGAGCGCTACGGTATCCGCGCAAGATCGTGCGCGCCATATTGACCACCGCCGGCCCACCCGCCTCAAACTTGCGCCTGAAGGCCAGCCGCGTCAGCTCACCGGCTTCTTCCGAACCGAAGTGCGGGTGATAGAAGTTCAGCGCGTTCTGTCCGCTCATCCTGGTATAAGGAAACTGCCCGATCAGCTTTCCTTCACTCCGGTATTGCTCGTAGAGCGGCGTGCCGGGCAGCGGCGTGAGCTGCATGAACTGGTGCATGTCGCTGCCGAGGCCGATGGCCCACTCGATGTCCTTCTCCAGCATCTCGCGGTCGTGATGTTCCATGAAAAGGATGCTTGATGAAATCGCCGAAATGCCGTTCTGCTGCAGCTCGGCAATCAGCTTGCCGGCGTCGATGTTCCGCACTTTCCCGAATACATCGGCGCTGGTTTCCACGCCCACCCATACCGCGCACACTCCAAGCCGCACGAGAAAATCGACACCGAGCTCCGACAGGACCTCCGCGGACGAGAATATCGAGAAGTTGTAATCCTTGCCCTCTCGCTCCATCTCGGCCAGCAATTCCCGGGCCCTGTTACGCTCGAGCAGAAAATTCTCATCTATGATGGCGAACTCCCTGACGCCCAGCTCGTCTTCGCAACGCCGGCACAAATCGAAAACATCCTTGCCCGAGTCCAGGAACGGTATGTACTCGTGTCCGAACTTGCTTGAAGTCGAACAGAAGAAACATGCGTTGCTGCAACCGAGTCCCGGGAAGATTACCGCGCTCTCGTCAGTCCTGCAGCGTATTCCGTAAACATACTTCCGGATTACCCCGTTCATCACCGGGTGACGTACCGGGCGGTCCTTGTCTTCGCCGAAATAGGACCTCAGCCAACCTACCCCTTCACCGGGGCAGACCTCGTCGCATGGCACTAGCCGCCGCACGTCCGGCAGGCCGGCGCCGTATCCGCCGAGGATGATCTTGGTTTGCGGCAGACGATTGCGGATGTATTCGGCCATGCGCCTGGCCTTGAGAACGTTCGTCTGAATGAACGAGATGCCGACGTGAGTGTATCCGTCCTGCAATGCTTTCTTGAAGACGCGCCATGACGGAAAATCCAGCACCGTTGCCGGCACGTTGATGTTCTCTGCCAGGAAGTAGAGCGGAAAGGTCCAGAAGTTGGCGCGCGGCGAATGCACGCCCTGTTCCCGCGTGATCTGATTGTTGAGCAGTTCCATCTGCATGCCGAGCGCCTCGGAGTCCCGGCCTTGAACACCGTATGGACTGCAAACGGTCGTCAGCAGCAACCTGGGGGCACTTGCTACAGGCATCTTTAGTCTCCGCCACTCATGTGCAGAGCGTATCAACAAAGGGGCATGCCTTTCAACGGCTAAGCGGCGGGGGATAACTCCGGCCTCGACACCGGGCCGGATTTTGTGCAATGAAGACTGCCATGATTCGTGCCGGACGCTTCCATTACGCATGGGTAGTTATTCTTACAAGCTGCGCGGTGGTCTTCGGCTGTCTGGGCCTGGGGCGTTTCGGTTACGGGATCTTGCTTCCCGAGATGCAGTCGGAACTGCACATGGACAACACCGGTGCGGGTCTTGTGGCCTCGGCCGATCTTGTGGCCTATCTCGCGATGGCACTCGCCAGCGGCATGCTGGCGGCGCGGGTCGGCTCGCGAATCGTTATTTCGGCCGGGCTGGCCTGTGGTGCTCTGGGCATGATTCTGACCGGCGCGGCGCCGGGTATACCCGCGATTCTTGCCGCGCGCGTCCTGACCGGTCTGGGCGGAGGCGCCGCCAATGTACCGGTAATGGGCATACTGGCCGCCTGGACCACGAAACGCCGGCGCGGCCTGGCCGCCGGCATCGCGGTGGCCGGGTCGTCGCTGGGGCTGATAAGTCTTGGTCCCGCCGTTCCCAGACTGCTGGCCGCGCTCGGCCCGGGAGGCTGGCGTACGGTCTGGTTCATATTCGGCGGCGTAACGTCCGTCATTGCGGCGCTGGCCGCGGCTCTACTGCGAAACAGCCCCGGCGAAGTCGGCCGGTCGCCGATGGGAAGCGTTGAAGACGGCCCGACTCCGCCCGGGCCTCCGTCGAGGCGCTGGCGCGACGTCTACCGCTCGCCTTATGTCTGGCATCTTGGCCTGGTCTATATCGCGTTCGGATTCTCGTATATCATTTACATGACGTTCTTCATCAAGCGGCTGGTCTCCGAAGGAGGATACTCGCCGGCGGAAGCCGGCCGTCTATTCATGATCATGGGCTGGTGCAGCCTTGTTTGCGGCGTACTGTGGGGGGCGGTATCCGATAGAATCGGCCGCAAATGGGCGCTGGCGGCCATTTACTTGATTCACGCCCTGGCCTTCGCCGTCTTCGGGATCGCGCAGTCGCACGGGGCGTTTCTGGTTTCGGCGGTTCTGTTCGGACTTTCGGCCTGGAGCATTCCGGCGGTAATGGCGGCGGCATGCGGCGATGTGACCGGGCCGCGGCTGGCCCCGGCGGCTCTCGGTTTCGTGACGCTCTTTTTCGGCGCCGGCCAGGTCCTGGGCCCTACCGCCGCGGGCGCGCTGACCGATGCCTTCGGCAACTTCACGCCCGCCTTTCTCACGGCAGCCGGTGTCGCTCTCCTCGGCGCGGCCGCCGCCGCCCTTATCAGGGAGAACATCCGAGTGTTTCGACAAGGTTGACTAAGATATCCGGGATATCAAGAACGACGTGCGCGAGGTACGCTCCTGCGTTTTCAGGAGCTGCCTGGCCGAACGGAACTATCCCACGGTCCGCGAGAAGCGGGAGGAATAGGGCCATCGACCGCCGGCTGACCGCATCCTTTACGCGGCCTTAAGCCGGCTGCAGACGCAGGCGGAGTCGGCTTTACCCATCCCAACGCCGCTCTTCATGCCGTGGTGAAGTACGAAGCCAGCGATTCGTCCAGGGCCGGCACGAAGGCCGCCGCGCCGGCTCCCTTGCGGATGCATTCCGTGGCGACGCAGCCCGCGGCAACGCTGTAACGCGCCGCGACGGGAGACGTGCTGGGTGCGGCGTCTTCCCGTACGAAACGAACAAACTCGTCCACGATTGCCGGGTCGGCGCCGCCGTGGCCCCCCTCCGTTGCCGGGGCCGGGTAGGTGGCGTCGCCCTCCGGCTTGTACGTCGTCTTCCTGTTCCACAGACGGACCACGGTGCCTTCCTCACCGTTGCCGAAGTTTTCGATGCGGCCCTCGGTGCCGATTATTGTGTAGTTGCGCCAGTAGTCGGGAGTGTAGTGACATTGCTGGTAGGAACAGAAGACGCCGTTGTCCAACTCCATCAGCATCATGCTGATGTCCTCCACGTCGACCACGGGGTTCAATCCCTTGAGCGATAACGGCGGCCAGTTGTCCAGCGACCAATCCCGCTTCGCGGGCTCCGGAGACGGGTCCACGTCATCAATCCGGTTGTATACGGTCAGTCCGCCCATGGCCTTCACCCTGCGCGTGTAGCCCCCGCAGAGCCAGTGCAGAACGTCTATGTCGTGCGTGCCTTTCTGCAGCAGCAGGCCCGTGGATTTCGTCCGGTCCGCGTGCCAGTCCTTAAAATAGAAATCCCCTCCATACCCAACGAAGTGGCGGCACCAGCCGGCCTTGACTTCGCCTATGGCGCCTTCGTCTATGAGTTTCTTCATCTTCAGGACGAAGTTCATGTGCCGCATGTTGTGGCCGAGATAAAGCTTGGCCCCGTGGTCGCGCGCGGCGCGCAATATGCGGTCGCAACCCTCGATCGTAATGGCCATCGGCTTCTCGAGATAGACGGCCTTCCCGGCCGAAAGCGCGGCAACGGCGTGTTCTTCGTGCAAGTAATCCGGGGAACAGACGAAAACCGCGTCGACGTCGTCTCGGGCAACTAGCTCGCGATAATCTTCGGTAACGAAGTCCGGCTGATACTTCTCCTGGAACCTCTTCAGGAAGGGCGGATGCACGTCGGCTCCCGCGACCAGCCGTATGCCCTGTTCGGGTTTATGCGCGTGGCCGGCCAGCGAACCGCGTCCTACCACACCTATTACACCGATTCCGTAATCATTTTTCACGCCGCCTCCATGGCATAGCCGGCTGTTTCTTTCTTTTCGCCGCCAGGCTTTCATCAAGCAGAAACCGGCAGTCAAGATAACCATATCCGCGAAGAACTTCAATTAAGGATTGGTCTATATTTGCCGCCGATGGCATACTCCCGCTGATCGATGGTGCGAGATAATGGCCGGACATACCGAAACCGTTGAGCCCCTGCCCCGCCGCGTCCGCCTGGAAATAAGCCTGGCGGCTCTGCGCGAAAACTTCGCCAAAATAGCGGCGGCGGTTTCGCCGTGCCAAGTAATAGCCGTACTGAAAGCCAACGCTTACGGGCTCGGGGTGAAGGAACCGGCCAGGGCTCTGGCGGAAGTCGGCGCCGCCCGTCTGGGCGTGGCCGAGCTTAACGAGGCAGTGGAACTGACAGACCTCGGTCTGCCGGTTCATATCCTGGGCGGCGTCCTCCCTGACGAGATCCCCCACGCGGTCGAGGCGGGAATCATCCTGCCGATTACCGACTTTGAAACGGCCCGGGACATCGCGGCGGAGGCCGGCCGGCAGAAGCGGAAGGCTGCATGCCACTTCCTGATCGACACAGGGATGGGCCGGCTCGGCATCCTGGCCGGCGAAGCTGAGGATGCGGTGTGCCGCTGCCTGGAATTGCCGAACCTGGACTGCGAAGGCATATACTCGCACTTTCCCTTCGCCTACCGCGGCGGCAGCGGGATGACGAATCGGCAAATCGATCTGTTTCTCGATCTGCTCTTGCGCCTCGAGGCGCGCGGGGTGAGGTTCAGGCTGCGCCACATCGCCAACAGCGACGCTGTCAACAACTTCCCGCGCGCTTACCAGGCGCCGTTTAACGCGGTCCGCACCGGCATCAACCTGCACGGCTCGTTCGATACCGAAGGCCGCCGCGCATTGGATCTGACGTCCATCCTGACGCTCAAGACCCGGCTGACGGCCGTGCGCCGCTTGCCGAAAGGTATGACCATCGGCTACGGCTGCACCTGCACGCTTTCGGAGGACACGCTCGTGGGCACGATTTCGGCCGGGTATGCCGACGGACTGCCGCTGGCCCTTTCAAACCGCGGGCACGTCCTGATTCACGGACGCCCCTGCCCCATTCTGGGCCGCGTCTCCATGGACTACACGACCGTATCGCTCGACCGGGTTCCCGACGCCAGGTGCGGCGACGAGGTGGTATGCCTCGGCGGCACAGGGCCTTCGGCCGTTTCGGTGGAAGACTGGGCCCGAATCAAGGGAACGCATCCCTACGACATCATCTGTTCGTTCGGCAGCCGCGTCGAACGGCGATACATCGACAAGAAGCCGTAAGGCCTCTGTTCCCTCGCCCGCCCGGCACGGCGGCGCTATCGCCGCTTCTTTTCGGCCTTCGCCTTGAGCTTCTTCATCTCGGCCGTCGGCCCGACGGCTTTGCCTGGACACTGACTGCGGAGGTCGTGGATCCACCGGCCCGAGGTATCCCGCGCTACCGGCATGCGCTTTGCCACGGGCGGGACGTTCCTGATGCGCGTCGGTTTTTCCGCGTACCAGTAGGCCACACTGCTGACTTCATTGGCCAGGTTGTTGGCATGCCCATGCTCGATCGTTACCTTGAGATCTTTCTTGAAGCGGACGGGGTTCTCGATATGGAAGACGTAACTGCTCTGGTATCCGTTCGTATTATTCTCGAAAATGGACGATCCGTTGCGCAGGAAAGCGTTGTCCTGCATGCCCCAGGCTTGGTTCAGGTAGTCTTCGCTGCCGGTACCGTGCAGATCGGGCGGCCATTTGTAACCGTCGACCCAGATCATGTCGTCGCCTTCGCCCCACCAGCCGCCGCAGAAATTGGTAATGCTATAGTTGCACCCCACGTAGTGGCCGCGTCCTTTGGTCTCAAGGATTACGTAGTTGTTCTCCCAGGCGGCCCTGCCCTTGTTAACCGGGTTGCCGCGTACGGATGGTCCCCACCCCCTGAACGGGTTCTCGCGATGGAACTCGGCATGGAAGTAGCCGGCGTCGGCGGGAATCTCTTGCATGGCTTCGTAATCGATATAGAAATACTGACCGTGAGGCTCCTTGCTTTCGTTGACAAGCTCCACGACCGCCCTCTCGCGGAAAGGCATGGGAACATAACAATTCAGCGCGCAGCCCGCGTTGAACCTGTTGTTGTGTTGCGTCGAGCCCGAAAACAGCAGCGACTGAAAACTGTTCACAATGCCGTGCCCCAGGCAGAAGAAATCGCCGAGCGGAACAACGACGCTGGGGTGCCGGGCGTTGTCCCACGTAATTCGCAGCAGGCACTCCCGGTAGTGACGGCTCTGCGTCATCCAGATATGGGTGATAACGGCCGGCCCCTTTATGTCGGCCAGCACGCGCGCCTCGCCCGGTTCAAGCAGCCATGCGTCGGCGTTGCGCCCCGATACGTCCCATGACGAAGCCCGTCCGGTCCTGCCGTCCTTTACGCGATACAGATCGTTCAGCATTGTCCCGTCCCTCCAATGTCCGTTTTACGCCAAGATCGAGCCGCCAATCTAAAACCACTCTGACACCTGAAATCAAGGCATAAAGACACTCAAGATCGATTGCTCTGACCGGCTTCCCCGCGCGCCGTTGGACCGGGAGCCGTCGGTAAATAAAGCATTCCCGCTCGGCCGCAATAATGCCGCGTGCCGATCACGCGCCCATGATCGAGTAGTGCACCGGCGGCAGGTCGGTTATG
>Ga0180435_10001664_pt1 | contig 22914 bp, 18 predicted proteins | sample SS_ome_3_FD_132467 | JGI IMG/M metagenome (GOLD analysis project Ga0180435, IMG submission 132467) | Hypersaline lake sediment archaeal communities from the Salton Sea, California, USA - SS_3_S_1 metaG | ecosystem: Environmental > Aquatic > Non-marine Saline and Alkaline > Hypersaline >... | reverse complement strand
TTTCATACCAATTCAACCCAGGAGAATTCTTATGAAAATGAAAGCTTTAACGAAATTTCTGCCCTTTGCCCTGATGCTTGCATTTCTGGCGACCGGCTGCATGCAGCAGACCGATTCGACCGCCACGGCACCGGCTCCAAAGGCAGCAGAACAAGCAGATCCAAACGTCTACAAAGGGAAAATCGAGGGTAAATCAAACAAAGCCAAAACGGTTTCAATTACGGTCGGTAAGGGCGCTACTGCCAAAACCGTCATGCTTCGTTTCGACGACGATACCAGAGGTACTGAATACGCTAAAAAAGGCGAAGCCGCGATTATCAAGTTCGAACAGCGCGGCGAAGAAAAATTCGCTACGGTTATCGAACCCAAGCTTGCAAAGCTTCCCGAAGGTGTCTCTGAGATTGAAGCGGAAGAGCTCTATAAAATGGTCAGCGACCATGTTCCCATGCTGCTCGCCGACGCACGTCCTGAACTCAGATATAATCAAGGACACCTGCCTTCAGCCGTCTCCATTCCGGTACCGCTGCTGAAAGAGAAAAAGGCCAAGGTACTGCCGAAGGATAAAGACAAACTCATCGTCTTTTACTGCGGGGGCTACACATGAACGATGACAACTGCAAACGCCGGTCTGGCGAAAAAACTCGGTTATACCAACGTAAGAGCGTTCCTGGGTGGTGAACCGTCATGGAGTGAACTGGGTTTTCCGGTTTATGCTTCAAATCAATACATAGCAAAAGGCAATGTAGTCATTCTCGATCTGCGCACCGGTGATGCCCCGGTCAAAGGAAGAATTCCCCGCTCCGTGCAAATCGGCTACGAAGACCTGGAGGACCGGATGGATGATATTCCGCGCAACGCCCCGGTCATTCTCTACGCCGACAACCTCGACGACGTCACCGATGCCTATGAAGACATGAAAGACGCCGGCTTTAAAACGGTAGCGATGGTCAAGGGCAACTATCAGGGCTGGGTGGCCTCGGGTGGCGAAATCGAGACCGGCCCGATCTTTTCAAACGAGATTACGTGGGTTCGCAAACTCGGGAAAGGAGAAGTATCGGTTGACGAATTCAGGAAAGCGACGCTGGGAGAGCTCCCGGATACGTTCGTAATCGACGCCCGCACCCCCGAGGAAATTGCCGAACTCGGTATTTTCAAGAATACCGTGAATATTCCGCTCGACGAAATTCCGAAACGAATGAAGGAAATCCCGAAAGACAAGCGTGTTTTTATTCACTGTTCCACCGGGGCACGAGCCGATCTTGCCTATCGTGAACTGATCAAGAACGGATACGATGTTAAGTTCCTGCTGCTGAACATCAGCGACCCGGAATGCGACTGCCCGATCATCATGCCTGAATAACTGCGCAGCAGATCCTGCGACAGGAGGGAGCAGCCGGGAATTTCCGGCTGTTCCCTTTTTTTTTATTCCCGGGTAAAATCGGCCTGGTTGTCTCATTTTTATTAATCTGTTATGGGAGTTGAATTATGAGCGGCGAAGACCAGAAAATCATCTATTCGATGATCAAGGTGAGCAAGAGCTATAACACCCGGCCGGTGCTGAAGAATATATCCCTGTCATATTTTTACGGGGCCAAGATCGGGGTGCTCGGCCTGAACGGATCCGGTAAATCCACCCTCTTGCGTATCCTTGCCGGCCTGGATACCGAATTCGACGGCAAAACGGTTATCTCCCCCGGTTTTTCCATCGATTACCTCGAACAGGAACCCCGGTTGGATCCTGACAGGACCGTCAAGGAAATCGTGGTTGAAGGGGTCCGGGAAACCATGGACCTGCTCGATGAATTTAACCGGATCAATGAAAAATTCGCCGAGCCGATGAGCGACGACGAGATGCAGGAGCTCGTCGACAAACAGGCGGAGGTCCAGGAAAATCTCGATGCCGTGTCGGCCTGGGATATCGACAGCAGGCTGGACATGGCCATGGACGCGCTGCGCTGCCCGCCTTCTGATGCGAAATGCGGCGTATTGTCCGGCGGGGAAAAACGGCGGGTGGCCCTGTGCCGGATTCTGCTCAGGAAACCCGACATTCTGCTGCTCGACGAGCCCACCAATCATCTCGACGCCGAAACGGTTGCGTGGCTCGAACGGCATCTGCAGGAATACAGCGGGACCGTTATCGCGGTGACCCATGACCGCTATTTCCTCGACAATGTGGCCGGCTGGATCCTTGAACTCGATCGCGGTGCAGGGATTCCGTGGAAAGGAAATTATTCATCCTGGCTCGACCAGAAGCAGAAACGGCTGGCGGTCGAAGAAAAGCAGGCAAGTGACAGGCAAAAGACCCTGCAGCGCGAACTCGAGTGGATAAACATGTCGCCGAAAGGCAGGCGTTCAAAATCAAAAGCACGGATCAACTCGTACCAGGAACTGCTCAGTTCGGGCACGTCGGATAAAGTAAAAGATCTTGAAATCTACATCCCCCCGGGCCCGCGTCTCGGAAAGAAGGTCATCGAGGCCGGAAACCTCAAAAAATGCTTTGATGATCGGGTCTTGTTCGAGCAGATGGCCTTTTCACTTCCCGCAGGCGGTATTGTCGGCGTTATCGGTCCAAACGGGGCCGGAAAATCGACCCTTTTCAACATGATCACCGGCAAAATCACGCCGGATGACGGCTCTATCGAACTCGGGGAGTCGGTAAAACTCAGCTATGTCGATCAAAGCCGTGAAAAACTCAATCCGGATCAGACGATTTTCGAGGCTATCTCAGAGGGTCAGGACACCATCTGGCTCGGTACGAAAGAGGTGAACAGCCGGGCCTACGTGGCCCGCTTCAATTTTTCCGGATCCGACCAGCAACAGAAGATCGCACACATTTCCGGAGGCCAGCGCAACCGGGTTCATCTCGCTAAAATGCTCAAGGAGGGAGGCAATGTCCTGCTGCTTGACGAGCCGACCAACGATCTCGATGTAAATACGCTGCGAGCCCTCGAGGAGGCGCTGGAGAATTACGTCGGCTGTGCCGTAATCATCAGCCATGACCGTTGGTTTCTCGATCGGATTGCCACGCATATCCTGGCTTTTGAAGGAGACTCGCAGGTAGTATGGTTCGAAGGCAACTACTCTGACTATGAGAAGGACCGGAAACGGCGCCTGGGCGCGGAAGCCGATCTACCGCATCGGATCAAGTACCGCCAGCTCACTCGTTAACTCTTGTTCGCAGCGCCCTTTAAAACTGAAGTAAACGGGATTACCCCTTCCCTGATGCAAAAAAGGGCGTCCCGGTCGTTGGCGAAAATCGATGAACCGGGGCTCTCTTCGAGCTCCCCGCCGTCAACAATGATATCGATCTGATCGCCGAAATAGTCGACAATGTCAGCCGTCGAACGGGCTGAAACCGATCCGCTGATGTTTGCACTGGTAGCGGTAATACAACCGCCGGCGCAACGGCATATCTCGGCCGCGACCGGGTTTGACGACATGCGCGCTCCGACGGTACCGGTTCCGGCGGTCAGTAAATGGGGAAGTTCTTCGCGTGCGGCAAAGATCAGCGTTACCGGTCCGGGCCAGTATTGTTTTATGAGCGACTGATAAACCGGGGGGATCTCCGGCGTCATGCGGGCCAGGGACTTCATGGAGTCGACAAGAACGAGAACCGGCTTTGCCAGCGGTCGCTGCTTTATCGCAAATAACCGCCGCAGTGCGTCCGTGTTGAAAGGGTCAACCGCCAGTCCATAGGAAGTCTCGGTCGGGATCGCGGCGATCCCGCCGGCCCCGATTACCGCAGCTGCCCTGCTGCTGTACTCGGGGCTCGTTGTCGGAATCAGCTCAGGATGAGATACTCCTCGCTTTTTCATGTACTTCCCGGACCATTTTTTTTCTGAAATCCACCAGCCGTTTTGCCAACGCATCGTCTTCCAGTGCCAGGATCCTGCAGGCCAGTACCGCCGCATTTTTAGCCCCGGCCTTACCGATGCCCATCGTGGCTACCGGAATGCCGGGAGGCATCTGAACCGTGGCCAGCAGTGCGTCCATCCCGCCAAGCGGTGAGGCATCCAGCGGAACGCCGATCACCGGCAGGTCGGTATGCGAAGCAATCACACCAGCCAGGTGAGCGGCCATCCCGGCTCCTGCGATAATGATTTTGATACCGCGTTCCGGCGCAGTTCGGGTATATTCCATAACCCGATCCGGCGTTCGGTGCGCGGAGGCCACGGTCATTTCGCAGCTGACCCCGAGATCCTTGAGGAAGTCTGATGCTGCCTTCATTACCGGGAGGTCCGAGTCGCTGCCCATCAGGATTCCGACCCGGGGCAGTACCAGAACCTCGTTTTTGCGCTGCAGTGCTTTTGCACCGATATCGGTTCTGTAAAAAGCGCCGGTCCAGGAAATTTCCTTCACTCCCCGGTAGGCTCGATTTATCGCGGTCTGCAAATCCGAACCCACGGCAGTGATTCCCAGAACCCTGCCGCCGGCCGTGACCAGCCGCCTGTTTTTAATCGCGGTTCCGGCATGAAAGACCTCAACTCCCGGCACATCTGCGGCTTTCGTGATCCCCCGAATCTGCTTGCCGGTTTCATACGATCCCGGATAGCCGCCTGATGAAACGACGACACACACCGTCGGCCTCGGATCAATCTTCATGTCGATGGTGTCGAGCGTACCGTCTATGCAGGCTTCAAAAATCTCTACGATGTCGCTTTTGAGCCTCATCAGGAGCGGTTGCGCCTCCGGGTCCCCAAATCGGCAATTGAATTCGAGCACGTTGATTTTGTCGCCGCTGATCATCAACCCCGCATAGAGCATGCCCTTGTAAGGCCGCCCTTCAGCCGCCATTCCCCGCACCGTCTGCAGCATTACCTTTTCCATCACGAATTCGGCAATTTCCGGCGTGACGACCGGTGCCGGAGAATACGCGCCCATCCCCCCGGTATTCGGTCCCTCGTCGTTGTCGAAAATGGGTTTGTGATCCTGGGACGTGGGCAGCGGCAGCACCGTTTTCCCGTCCGTAAATGCGATAAATGACGCCTCTTCTCCTGTCAGGCATTCCTCGATCACGACTCTTTTACCGGCGCTGCCGAAGATCTTGTCTTCCATGATCCGGTCGACCGCATCTTTGGCTTCTTCAACCGAGGAGGAAACAATTACCCCTTTTCCGGCCGCCAGCCCGTCTGCCTTGACAACAATTGGTGCACCGCATTTATTGATGTATTTTTTGGCTTTCCTTGAATCGCTGAACACTTTGAACCGGGCGGTCGGGATATCATATTTTTTCAGAAACTCTTTCGTAAAAACCTTGCTTCCCTCCAGAATTGCGCCCTTTCCGGTAGGCCCGAAAATACGCATTCCCTTGTTCTCAAAAAGATCGACGATACCTTCAACGAGCGACGCTTCCGGGCCGACAATCGTGAGGTCGACGTTCTCTTTGGCCGCGAAGCTCGCCAGTGCCTTCACATCCGTTGCACTGATGTCGACGCATTCCGCCATTTTCTTTATACCCGCATTCCCGGGTGCGCAGTAAATCTTCTCAACCTTATTGTTTTGGCTGATCTTCCAGACCAGAGCATGTTCGCGACCACCTGAGCCAACGACCAGTACTTTCATGATGTCCCCTCTCTTTTGCTGTAATTTTGAAAAATCCGGATTTTTCAAGGCAGCCGGGTGTATGGAACGCGCGCCTCGGCTGTTTGGTGCGACAGCATCATTGCAATGCTTCCGACACCCGTAACAGGATAATATTTTTTCTGAATTTAGTCAGTTTAAATCAGCAGGCCAGACCGTAAAATTCTCACTTTCACATTGACAATTTCCCGTACAACGAGTAAGTGAATGAATAGTCATTCACTCACCCGGATTTAACCACACCAGACTATGAAATCGGTCGACAAGCACAGCAAAATCATTGTTGCGGCTACGAAGGTTTTTGCCAAAAAAGGCTTCTTCAACGCACGCATCTCCGACATCGCAAAAGAAGCAAAAGTTGCAGACGGAACGATCTATCTTTACTTCAACAACAAGTTTGACATTCTCATTTCAGTACTCGAAGAAGAGATCGGAAAAATCATCGAGCAGATCGAAAAAGCGATCGAAAAAGAAACCGATGCAGAGCGGATGCTGATGATCTATATCGAGAAACATCTGGCGGCCATGAAGCAGAATAAAAACCTGGCCGAAGTCATTCATATTGAATTGCGACAGAGCGACCGTCTGGTCAAAGAGTACCGCAACAAGACGTTCAAGGAATATATCGATTTAATATCGGATATCATAAAGAAAGGACAGGAGCAGGGAGTTTACCGAAAAGATATTCTCCCCGGTATTGCCAAACGCGCTTTTTTCGGTGCCCTGGATGAAGTTTCACGCGTGTGGACGACCTCAAACAACTCTCAGTACACCCTCGAAGAAACCACCGAGCAGATCATCGCCCTGTTTGTCATTGGTATGAGCTCGACCCGCTAGATGCATCTTCTGCATAGCGCTTGACCGCTGCACGTTTACGCAACATCCGAGGCCGATATACCCATCACTTCAAATTCCCGTTTTCCACCCGGCGTCTGGGCCAGTACTTCATCGCCTATTTCTTTTCCGATCAGGCTTTTGCCGAGCGGCGATAATACCGAAATGGATCCGTTTTTGACATCGGCTTCTTCCGGGCCGAGCAATTGATAGCTGATTTCCTCGTCGGTATCGAGATCGATCAGACTGACAACCGTACCAAAAACAACGCGATTATCGGCGACCTGGGTGCAGTCGATTACTTCGGCGCGGCTCAGCTTGTCTTTTAATTCCAGGATACGCCCTTCTATGTGCCCCTGCCGCTCCTTGGCGGCGTGGTATTCGGCATTCTCCTTCAAATCACCATGCCCGCGGGCCACCTCGATAGCCTTCATGACTTCGATTCTATCTTTACGCTCGAGCCGGCCAAGCTCATCGCGTAATTTCTGATGCCCGCTTTTGGACATTGGAATTCGTGTTACCATCATTTCCTCCTGAAAAAAAAAATCCTGCTACAGCCGTAAACTGTATGCAGGTTCATACACATCGTCGTGCTACCAGCGATATATCAAAGACAAAACACCGTCCAGCTTGTCGTAATCATCCGACAAAACGGACAGAAGAGTACCTTTTACTAGAAATGACGGGCTTATTTCAAGGAAAATATTCATGTCGATCTCATGCAACAGCGAATCCCCCTTTTCATACCCCATTCCGTATTTGGCGGTAAAATGCCCGGTCCCCGACTGCAGCCTGCCGGTGGGGGACAATTCCATCCGGTACGATGCCGATATCTGGTGCCTCCAATAATCACCGGGACTCCAGTAGGGTATGATGATGCCTTGGGTCTCTTCAATTGACATTTCATTGGTAAAACGGTGCTGCAGGTTCAGGTAGCTGTAGGTCAAATCGAGCGACGTTCGCGAACCGAACCACCGATAAGAACTCCAGAGATAGTACTGTTCCCCTTCGTTATCATCGTTGTAATTGTAGAAATCGAGATCAAAACCAAAAAACATCCCCAGTACATAATCCAGAGAAAAACCCAGCTGAACATCGCTCCGGTAGCGGTAATCGAGCAGCGATTCTATTGTATCGTAAACCGGTGCCTGTTTTATGCCTCCGTAGACATCCACCCGCTTTTCAAGCGTTGCGGTAAACAGCAGGTCATAGAGCAGATACGTGTCGCCATATTCCCGGAAATCTTCAACGCCGAGTTTAGCGGTTCCCTCGAGAAAATCGGTCAACTGGATCTGGTAGGTGCCGTAGAGGGTTTTGCTGTCAGCAATACTCTCAGATTCACTTCTCCCGTATTCGCTGTACTCCAGCATGATGCCCGCTTCCTGGTACAGAGTCGGTTCAAATTGAAATCCAAATCCGCCGCTCTTTTCCATGAGGTTGATAGACCCTCCCCTTCCCTCCTGATCCAGGTAGGTGCCTTCGATAGAGATTTTCGGCTGTCTGCGCCGTACGTTTTTGTCCCTGACGACCTCGAGATCGGGATAATACAAGTTAGTTTCTTTTATCTTTTCAATAATTTCGGTCTCCTCCTGGTACCTGCCGAGCCGTCCGTAAACGGTGGCAAGATCGGAGTATACCGGTTCGGTTATGTCCGCCGCTTCCTGAAACAGTTCCTCATAATCGATTTCCGCCTGGTAAAATTCCTTGGCTTTGAGCGAAGACTTGGCGGTCATCTCCTTGTTTATAATTGTTCCCCAGCGGTACGAATCATAATAGGAGCTGCCGGTATTTGCGATTTCGGATCCGCTGTTTTCGGCGAAAAATTCCCGTGACATTATCAGACCAATGTTTCGAGCATCGTCGAATCGTGGGCCGTCGTCGATAAACCCGGCCGGGAGGGGTTCGAAGCGCTCACGCGAAATAGTTTCAATCTCCTGTTTCATCCGGTCCATTTCCCGCTTCATTTCGCTATCCAGCAGACCGTACACGTCGAGAGACTCCTCCCACTTGTCTTCGGTCCAGAGTGCGCGGGCCCACATCAGCTTTATTTCCGGATAATCAAGGACCGGGACACGGGCTTCGATTGCATTTTTCCGTCCCGTCCCGTCGACAACGACCGTAAACGCATCAAAAATCGAATTAACAGAGCCCTGCAGGTTGTCGATACGAAACTGCTGTTCCAGCGGATACGTTTCATTGCCGTACCGGCGGGAAAGCTCAGCGAAAATTTTATCGGCCTCGCTGTAGGCGAGAAGCGACAGGTGTATTTCAGCCAGAAGCAGCTGTACCCTCGTCGAATCGGGAATTTCGTCGAGTACGTCTGTTAAAACCGTTAGGGCAGACTCTAACTCTCCCAGCTGAGCAAGCAGCCTGCCCACCGCTATCCGTTCAGCAAGCGACACATTGGCAAATGAAAACTCCTCCCACGATCGCTTTGTCTGTACCTGTCCCTGCAATGCCACGAGCAATCCCGCCGTAACTTTGTCGACACCATTGAATTTTGGTCGAAATCGGTTGATCATCTCCGCACATTCCTGGTACCGGTGCGTCTGCAGATAGTGTATTGCCGCAAACATCAGGATATTTGCATCTTCGGCAATAACCCGGTTGGTTTTCAAACGGGCATTGAGATATTGAACGGCACGCCGGTAGACGTCTATCTTTGTCAAAGCCTGGTCCACCAGAAGCTTCTGGTAAAACAACGCGCTTTTTTGGGCCGGGGTCAGGGCTGAGCCTTTTTCTGCAAGCACCCGATGCCAGAATTGAGCGGCGGAAATGTCTTTCCGGGCGATTGCCAGTTCGGCAAGCAGCAGGAATCCATCGCTGGACTCTTCGCTGAGGGCGGTAAAAATCCTGAGGTTCTGTTCGGCTTTGTATGGACGGTTCTGCCGCATATCCACGTCGGCGAGCGATTGTGCTATCTGCTTGCGCCGGTGATGATCAACTTTGTTGAGATCAATCGAAGCAAGCATCTCTTCAGCCGATCTTGCGAGCCCGTTGCGGAGCAGTTCCGTCACGTATACAAAATCGACATTGGTTATCTTCTTGTTCGACGCTTTTTTGGAAGCCGCATAGAGCGAATTGAGCTGATCCACAAGACCAAGCGAACCGGTAAGTTCAAGTGCGCGTGCTCTAATTGCTGTATCTTCAGGATTACGCGCAAGGTAGGAGCGATAACTTTCAAGACGTCCCAGATCGTCATGAGCCAAGGCCTGGCAGCGGGCATGCAGCAGGTAGAGTTCGGGATGCTCACCGTTTTGCTGCAGCGCGGTTTCCAAAAAATTATTGCACTCCTCGATTTTACCTTGCTTAAGATAAAGCCCCGTGATTTTCTCTATATTGGCGATATCGTCCGGTTCATGGACATGGATAACCTCGAGGATTTCGAGCAGCTGATCTTCTCTAGTCCTGCCCATGTCTTCAAGCATTTCAGCCATGGCCCGATAGATTCCGATTCGGTCTGGAGCAACATCGGCAAGGTCCTTCCACAGCTCGAGAGCGCCGGCATTTTCCACAATTGCCAGAAGATCGTCGGCGATAATCATCTGCAATCCTGATATTTCAGTCGATACGTCAATTCCGTCGGGAACTTCGGCGGCATATTGTTCATAATAGTGGAGCGCACGGTCTGATCGGCCAAGATCGTACAGGTAGGTGCGGGCAACCGGCAGCAGGTACCAATCTCTATTTATATCGTGCTCCAGAAGGTAGAGCATGTGCGGAAGCGCTTTTGTTGCCTGCTCGCTTCCCAGGTAATAATCAGCCAGTTTCTCGCGTATTTCAAAGTCGTCCTGGTTTTCCCCGACATATCGCTCCCGCAGACCCGCCGCTTCATCGCCCAGATTTGCTTGTTCCATCGCAGCGGCGGCTTCGAGCAGAACGGTATCCTCCACGGGGTATTTGCCGATGAGCTCACGAAAGTAAAAGGGGCCCTTGACCAGGTCATCCTTATCTCGATAGAATCTTGCCAGTTCCAGGAGCATCGCAGGGTCGCGCCCCCCCCTGTGAAACAGCTGCTCCATCAACGGAATAGTGAATGTCCTGTCCCCTTCTGCCCGCAAGGCCTCCACCATGCCGATAAACGCCGCTTCAGAGAGGGGCCCCTCCGGATTTAAAGCCAGGGCTTTACCGAAATAACGAGCGGCGGACTCGGTTTTTTTCATCTGCAGCGCAGCTTCACCGGCGCTGACGAGGTACTCTATTTTCTGCGGAGATACCTCGAGCAGGCTTTCAAGGATGACCAGTGCCTTATCATATTTCTTCAATTCAAGGTAATTCCGGCTCAATTCCCATTTAACTTCTTCGATATGGGGTTTCAGCTCACTGACTTCGAGATACATATCTATGGCCGCTTCAATTTGCCGGCGCTGCACCAGCTGCCGCGCTTTGTCCCATAGAACTTTCCAGGCCGGGATCGGCTGTTCAGGAGTAACAACGGTGACATTTTTGTCGGGAGTAGGCGGCGCCGCGTATCCCGAATCGAAGGATAATAGCAAACAGAAGGCGAGCGGAAGCAGCGGGAGAGCAATACGGCAGAAAAGGAAGAGTCGTATCACAGAAACGAACGATTTTAAAACCGTCTCCGTTTACATGGAGTTTATATGAATTGCGAATGTTACGGGTCGCACATGCAGCCCGTACGGTCCACTCACCAGATTACAGGCACCGGTTAAGCCCCGTGGGCTGAAACCTTCTCTATCTATAAAATTCCGTAACGGATTTTACAACATATTCCTGCATTTCCGGGGTCAGGCCGGGATAAATAGGCAACGCCAAGGTTTCCCCGGCCGCTTTTTCGGTGTTGGGCATGGACGGCTGCGAAATCAGCTTGGTGAGGCACTCCTGCTGATGTAATCCAAGCGGATAGTAAATTTCAGTCGCAATCTGTTTCTGCTGCAGCCGCTCACGCAGCGCATCACGCTGCTCAACTCTGACAATGTACTGGTTGTAGATATGATGATTGCGCTCACCAGATCCGTCGCCAGGCACATGTTCGTATACGGCTGTTGGGGTCTTAACCGGAATATCGGCAGATTCAGCCCCGAACAACCGGTTATATCGGCTGGCATTTTCCTGCCTTCGCCGGTGCCATGCTTCCAGGTTTTTCAGTTTGACCCGCAATACTCCCGCCTGGATCGGATCGAGCCGGAAATTGCCGCCGACCATGGAGTGATAATACTTCGGCGCGCCGCCATGATTTCTCAGCAGACGGATTTTATCGGCAAAGGATTCGTTTTTGCTGATCACCATGCCGCCGTCGCCGATTGCCCCGAGATTTTTGCTAGGAAAAAATGAGAAACAGCCGCAGATCCCCATGGACCCGGCCTTTTTCCAGATCGTCCGGGAAGATTCTGCGAACGGATATTCCGTGCCAATCGCCTGGGCGGCATCCTCGACCACCGGTATTTCGTAGCGGGAAGCGATTTCGTCGATCCGCATCATGTCGGCAGCCTGCCCGTACAGGTGGACCGGTATAATCGCTTTTATCCTCCTGTCCGTATCGGCCTCGAGAAGCTCAGCCACTTTATCGGGGTCGATATTGTAGCTGTCTGGTTCGATGTCTGCAAAAAGCGGCAGGGCGCCTAGCCTCAGGATGACTCCCATCGTTGCAAAGAATGTATAGGGAGTTGTCAGGACAAGATCTCCGGGTCCGATATCGAGCGCCATAAGTGAAACAAGCAGCGCATCGGTCCCGCTGGACACGCCTATGGCATGGTCAACGCCGCAATACTCGGCAATTTCCCGTTCCAGGCCGTCGACCTCCGGACCCTGGATATAGCGGGTCGAATCGACAATTCTGGTTACGGTCTCGATGATCTCTTCTCTCTGCTCTGCCAGCGTGGGCGCAAGGTCCAGCAATGGTACGTTCATATCTGATCGGTACGGGTTGGTTTAGGCGGGAAATACGAAAAAACAATTCAATCGGAAGCATTCACGATAATCTTTTCACCGTCAAAAAAATCTACGATATCAGGCATTTCAGCTTCCAAGTATTTCTTCATCTTGGCAAGCAGGTTGACCTCGATCTGCCGCACCCGCTCACGGGAGATGTCGAATTTGTCAGCGATATTCTGCAGTGTCATAGGCTCATCGGTGAGCAGTCGATCTTCGAGGATCATCCGTTCTTTGTCATTGAGGCTTTCCTTCAATTTTTCCAGGAGTTCGGCCAGTCTCAACTTCATCTGTTTGCCGGCGATCCTTGATTCGATGCTTGGATCATCGCTCGGGATGAAGCTTTTCTGCTCGTCGTCGGAATCGTTTTTAACCGGACTTTCCAGCGAGACGTCCCAGCTGTCCATGCGCTGGCTCATCTCCACGACTTCTTTTTCCTTTACGTTGAGTCTCTCGGCCAGCAGTTTCGGTTCCGGTTTGAAGCCCTGGGCTTCGAGCAGCTTTTTCTCCTTGTTGAGGCTGAAAAACAGCTTGCGCTGGGCCTGGGTTGTCCCGATTTTAACGAGACGCCAGTTATCCATGATGAATTTGAGGACATACGCCCTGATCCAGTATGCAGCGTAATAGGAAAATTTCACCCCGCGGTACGGGTCGAATTTTTTGGTGGCCTGGACCAGTCCGACGTTTCCCTCCTGGATAAGATCCATGAAGTTCTGCATCCAGTATTTCTGGAAATCCATCGCTACCTTGACGACGAGACGCAGATTGGACGAGACGAGGCGATAGGCGGCATTCGGGTCACCGGTTTCCCGAAACTGTATGGCCAGCTCCTCCGTTTCTTCCCGCGAGAGCAGCTCGTACTGACTGATTTCCTGCAGGTATCGATGCAGCGCGGGGTTGCTGAGAACCGGCAGATTTTCGTCATCGGATATAGCCACCAGCGGGTTTTCGTGCGGCTCGACTTCCGGTGCTGTTGATTTATTGTCTTTGCTCATCTATAGTAAACTCCAAGGTGCCCTTGGTAAAAGTACACAGGTTAAGAGATTTAGTATACTACATGATAGACAGAAAAGTGCAATTATTATGTGGTATTCAGGCGTCAGGGGGGACGGGATGCTTCCCCGCACACAATATTTTTTTTTGCTGTAAGCGCCTGCTCGATGGATATTTCATTTTCTAATTTCATAAATTTATGCTAGATAAACGCTTTTTTGTTAATCGATTTCCATCATTTTGAGGTCACCTCGCATATCACCATACCTGCTGCAATGGATCATATACGCAATTTCAGTATCATCGCCCACATCGATCATGGAAAGTCGACCCTTGCCGACCGCATGATCCAGATGTGCAGTCTTGTGACCGACCGTGAATTCAAGGACCAGCTTCTGGATACGATGGATATCGAACGCGAGCGCGGCATCACCATCAAAAGCCAGACGATTTGTCTCCCATACAAATCCAGAGACGGAAAAACGTACGCGCTCAACCTGGTTGACACCCCCGGCCATGTCGATTTCAGCTATGAAGTCTCCCGGGCGCTGGCATCCTGCGAGGGGGCACTTCTCATCGTCGATGCGGCCCAGGGGGTCGAGGCGCAGACGCTCGCGAATCTGTACCTGGCCATGGAGAACGATCTTGACGTTATTCCGGTGGTCAACAAAATCGACCTCCCTTCCGCTGAACCCGAATCGGTCAGTCTGCAGATCGAAGATGATCTCGGCCTGGACAGCGACATGATCCAGCTCTGCTCGGCAAAAACCGGTCAGGGGGTCGACAATGTGCTGGAAGCGATCATCGAGTACCTGCCGCCGCCTGAAGGCGATCCGGATGCACCGCTGCAGGTGCTGATCTTCGACGCCACTTATGATTCGTTTCGCGGCACGATTATTTCGTGCCGGGTGATTAACGGACGGATCAGGACCGGCGACCAGATCACGTTCATGTCGACCGGTGCGTCTTATCGTGTGGAGGAAGTTGGTATTTTCCGGGTCAAAAGAGCTCCCTGTTCCCTGCTGCAGGCAGGGGAAGTCGGATACATTCTCGCCGGCATCAAGTCGGTATCAGACGCCAGACCGGGGGACACGATAACCCATCAGGATGCCCCGTGCGAATCCGCCCTTCCCGGATTTCGCGAAGTCCTGCCCGTTGTCTTCTCATCGATCTATCCGATTTCCTCCGATGATTACGAAGATCTCGGCGCGGCGCTTGAAAAATTACAGCTCAACGACGCGGCGCTGTCGTTTCAGAAGGACTCATCCGCTGCGCTCGGGTTCGGGTTTCGCTGTGGATTTCTCGGACTTCTGCACCTCGAGGTCGTCCAGGAACGACTCGAACGAGAATTCGACATATCGCTTATTCTGACCGTCCCGTCGGTTCGTTACCGGTTCACGCTCAGCGACGATACCGAACTGATGGTGGACAACCCGGCCCATTTCCCGGATCCATCCAAAATCAAAACGGTCGAGGAACCCTATATCAAAGCGTCCATCCTTATTCCGGAACGATACATGGGCGCGGTAATGACCCTGTGCATGGAACGCCGAGGTGAAAACACCTCCTATCATTACCCGACCCCCGGCAGAATAGAATTCACCTGTGAGTTGCCGCTTGCCGAGGCAATCTATGACTTTTATGATCGGCTGAAATCTATTACCCAGGGATACGGCTCATTCGATTACGAACTGCTCGATTACCGTCCCAGCGATCTCGTCAAACTTGACATTTTAGTCAACGGCGAAGTCGTCGATGCCCTGTCCCAACTCGTTCATCGATCCAATGCCCGTGCTCGCGGTCTCGGCGCCTGCGAGCGGTTGAAAGAAGAGATTCCCCGGCAGATGTTCAAGATCGCAATCCAGGGTGCCATCGGCAACACGATCATCGCCCGCACCAATATGTCTGCGCTGCGCAAGGACGTAACGGCAAAATGTTACGGCGGTGATATCACACGTAAAAGAAAGCTTCTGGAAAAACAGAAAGCCGGGAAAAAGCGGATGAAGACGGTAGGAAATGTGGACATTCCGCAGAATGCGTTTCTCGCCGTTTTAAAACGTGATGCCGATTGATGCGCTGCGCACGCGCAGCGGCACGCCAATCGGATCCGGCTGAGGTCTGATCAACGCTCGACCTGATTCATTGCAGCGGCGGCGACGACAGGGGCGCCAATCCCCTTCTTATCCATGATCAGTTCCATTTCCCGGGTGCTGATAGCCGATGTTTCCTGCCGTGAAAGGAACACGATGCAGTCCTGACAGATATTGAACGTGCGCTCATCTACTTCACTGAAGATTTCCCAGCAGTGCCGCGAGGGATTTTCTTTTGCCGGGCATTTTTTATCTTCGGCACAATTCATGATGACCCAGCACGGTAATTTGGCGAACGGCGACATAATATCCTCTCAGGTAAACGATAACCGCAAACGAGGACGGATTGTAATGCATTGAGAAGCCGGAGGCAAGATACTTTTACCGGTGCACAAGAATTCTGACGCTGTTAAGGTAATTTATACGAAGCGTTGTGCAAGATATTCAGGGGCTTGAAGCTTCAACAGCAAGCAAGGGAAGATTCAAGCCGCTCCAGAAGCTCCTCTTTTCCCAGCTTTGTCGCCGATGAAAAAATTACCCGCTCATTCGCTTTAATACCGTGACCGGAATCAAGAATGCGGGCATTCCTGTTCCTGCTGTTTCCGGACAGTTTGTCTGCTTTGGTATAAACGGCAAGGGTCTTGATGCACTGCTGCTTCAACCAGATGAGCAGCTCCCGGTCCTGCGTCTTTGCCTCATGGCGCAAATCCATGATCACCACGACGCAACAGAGCTGTGCACGGGTTTCGAGGTATGCGGTAATCAGTTTGCCCCACTGTTCCTGCATCTGTTTGGAAACTCTGGCATAGCCGTAACCCGGCAAATCAACAAAATTGCACACCCCGGGCAGTTGAAAATAATTGAGCCCCTGGGTTTTACCCGGTCTCGAGCTGACCTTCACAAACTGTTTCCTGTCAAACAGCGCATTCAGCAGGCTCGATTTGCCGACATTTGAGCGGCCGGCAAAGGCGATTTCCGGCAGGTCTCCTTCCGGGAGTTGTTTCAGGCTGTGCACACTGAGCAGAAATTGAAGGTCGCTGAAATTCATGGGCCACCGGCCTGACGTTGGTCAGATAACCTTGTTGAGTGGATATTCGATTATCCCTTCAGCTCCCTTTTCGATCAACTGCGGGAGCAGATCCCTGACGATGTCCTGGGATACCACCGTCTCGACAGAAAACCAGGAGGACTGATACAGGTTGGCGATGGTCGGGGCGTTGAGGCTCGGCAGAATTTTCACCAGCTCGTCGAGGTTCTCGCTCTCAACATTCATTTTCAGGCCAACGATCCGATCGGCGTTCAATGCACCCTGGAGCAGCATTGAGATGTTTTCGATTTTCTTGCGTTTCCACGGATCGTGCCAGGCTTCCCTGTTCGCGATCAGCTGCGTATTGGATTCCATCAATTCGTAGATGATGCGCAGTCCGTGGGCTCTGATAGTACTCTCGGTCTCGGTAACCTCAACAACCGCATCGGCAAGGCCTGAAACAACCTTGGCCTCCGTCGCCCCCCAGGAAAATTCAATCTCGACATCGATATTCTTGTCCTCGAAGAAGCGTTTTGTGACATTCACCAATTCGGTCGCGACCTTTTTGCCCTGCAGGTCTTCTATGGTTTTTATATCACTATCGCCGGCGACGGCAATGACCCACCTGGTGGGCTTGTTGCTCACTTTGGAATACACCAGGTCCGACACGATGACTGCATCCGAATCATTTTCCAGCGTCCAGTCCTTGCCGGTAATTCCGGCATCGAGCATGCCGCTTTCGATATATCTGGACATTTCCTGGGGGCGACAGATCGAACAGTCAAGTTCCGGATCGTCAATTTTCGGAAAATAATTGCGGGCGGCAGGCTTTATCAGCCATCCCCCTTTTTCAAAAAGATCGATGGTGGCCTTCTCGAGGCTGCCCTTCGGTAGTCCAAGCTTCAGTATATTCATATTCTGCACCAATACCTTTCAGCGACGAGGAAACGCTGTCACTTGCCGTACACTTTGGTGGGATCAAAAACCTTTTCGGCAACGATTTCAGAGCCGTCCTCTGTCAATTTTCGAAAAAAACACGTCGCATAACCTTTATGGCACGCGGCTCCGCCAAGCTGATCGACCTTGTATATGACGCAATCCTGATCGCAATCGACCAGGATATCTTTGATCAGCTGCACATTCCCCGAACTCTCCCCCTTCAGCCACAGCTTTGCCCGGGACCTGCTCCAATAGTGTGCCTTACCGGTTTCTAACGTTTTCTGCCAGGCGGTTTCATTTATATACGCAAGCATCAGGACATCTCCACTTTTATAATCCTGAGCGATGGCGGGAATCAATCCATCCGGCGATTTGCTGAAATCAATCTCTATCATGTTCTATAATTTGTCCGCTCTGCTGGGGGATCATAATATCCGGGTCACGCAGACAAAAAAGCCGCGTTCCCCATTATTTCAAGCGCCCTACCTTATGGCTCCGATCGATATTTGTCAAGATTTGAGCCTTTGCTGCTGCGTCTGAACCTGTTTGACACACCCACGGTCAATCACTATTATGGATCTCCATTGGTCCTCGGAAACCGTTTAACCACTACCGGCAGTCTGGGAAAGGTCGAATTTCGTCCACAATCAGGGCTGCCACAAGAATTACAGGATTGCAGATACCCATGACCCACGTAAAAGAAAACGATCGAATCATCATCAGTTACATCGGTACCCTTGATAACGGTGCCGTGTTTAAAACCGTTGCCCCGTCTGCCCCTGTCACGGTTCAACTCGGCGACAGCGACCTTCCTCCGACTATTGAAACCGGCATGGTCGGTATGCAGCAAGGAGAAACAAAAAAGCTGCGCGTTCCTCCGGATGAGGGATATGGAATTCGCATGAAGGACCTTGTCCAGGAAGTACCAAAAAAAAATTTCGGTACCCAGCTCGACCCGAAACCAGGCATGGTTATTTCCCAGACGGTCCAGCGGGACGGTTTAGAACACAAGGTCCCGGCAACCGTTATGGAACTCAAAGACGATATGGTTGTCCTCGACTACAACCACCCGCTTGCCGGCCATCATCTCACATACGAATTAACCGTTATAAAAATCGAGCACCCGGACTGATGATTTTTTACTGGGCGACCAGGGGCGACTGGTATCCAATGGCCCCGGTAAAATCCGCTTCGTCCGTATACGCATCTCTAAAATCGGCACCGGTTAAATCAGCCCCGTTGAAATCAGCTTTATAAAGGTCGGCATTTCTGAAGTCAGCATCTTTGAGGAATGCACCTTTGAACGAGACGCCTTTCAGGTTTGCCTGCCTGAAATCGGTTTCCCCGCAATTTGACCCGCTCAAATCGGATCGTTCGAGATCTGCTTTTTTCAGATTTTTACCGCTCAAATCCGCCCCCTGCAGATTACATCCAAAACACCGCTTGCGGTCGAGCAGGTTTTCCACCCTTACCGCTATTTCTTCACTCATCACCAGGGCGGCGGCGGCTGCAGCGGAGGCTGACACGGCAGCAATTGTTTTCTCCTCGATGATTTCTGCAGACTCATGTTCCTCGGGGGCTGCTGACTCATGCGGTGCGGCACTCATATCAGGTTCCGGCTCTGCCCGCTGATCAGAGGGGAATTCGGCCTGTGCGGCCACCGTGTCAGTGGTGTTCACGCCCTGTTGAAGTTTTTCAGGCTTTTCCTGAGTCGTTTCCGGTCCTGATTTACTCTCGGAGGTTGGAATTTTCTTGTGATCCTTCAATTCTTCATCATTTTTTTTTTGGCCTTCCTCTATTGAAATCTGTCCGATCGGCTGGGCATTTTTAACCGGTGGAGCTGCCTGCACCTTCGTCTTTTCCGGCTCTGCAATAACGGGCACCATCTCTCTGGTCTCTTTCTCCTGGTCAGCGATCATATCTTCAGCTGCAGGCTGCTCCGCCCCCTTGACATCTGCCGGTATTTTCACCGCTTCCGGATCGGCCTTTTCTTCGATGCGGGCTCCTTCCATGTTGCTGCCCTGCAGATATGCGCCGCCCAGAACAGCACCCCGGAGATCGGCATTGCTCAGGTCAGCGTTAGCAAGATCGGCGCCGCCGAATTGAGCATTCTGCAGATCGGCACCGCTCAAATTGGCATCTGACAGATCAGAAAGAAAAAATGACGCTCCGTTCAGTTTTGCCCCGGACAGGTCTGCTCCAGATAAATCCATGCGGTTCAGATCCGCCTCCTCCAGATTGCATCCTCGACAGCTGTTTTCCTGCATCAGCATGTCAATATTGTTCTGGACCTGTTCACTGATCTCTGCACCAGAAGCGGTGGAGGCGACACAAAAAAGCAACACAGGGCCTGCTGTTATCGTAACAAGATATTTTCGATGATCCATGTTTCACTCCGGATAGGTTTATTTGCATGCATTGTGGTTTATGGCGGCATAGACTGTAACAGATTTTACCGGCGAGGGAAATAGCCACCGATCAACGCCTGGTTTTCCATACCCACGGCTCAACCGGGTCTTTCATGTTCCAGAATCCCAGGCGCTGCTTCTTTGCTTTTTTCTCCAACTTCTTCCATTTGCTGCATACCGGTTCGTTACAGTAATAGGTATGGACCCAGGCGTTGCCGGAAGCCACCATCGCTTCGTTTACGGTAACGCTTCCAAATTCGATAATACCTACCGTCCTGCCATACCGATCCCGGTATTTCGCTTCCAGCAGGACCGTCTTCCGGTCCGCCAGTCTGCATAGGTATGCTGCAGCCTCCTCGGCTCCCGGTTGATCGTATTCAGGGGCGTCAATTCCCCATAGACGGACTTCCACCGTTTTGCTTTCGGTGGCAAGTACCAATGAATCCCCATCGATGACGTGATGTACCCGAGCTGTCACGCCCCCTTTTGCAAGGTCTGCAGAATTTGCTTTCGCGTATCCGCAGAGCAGACCGGTAAAACCACACAGCAGTATGATGCAAACCGCTGAGTACAGCTGCTTCTGCCGGCCTCTCAATTTAATGTGCAGCACCTGGATATCTCCGGATATGCTTGGGCTCGAGCGCCCCCGCTGATACGTGTCATAATTTTGTTTTCATATCATGATTCCAGGTGCATCTTTGTTGTCCGCAACTCCAACCGTTTCTCCATTTTCTTTCAAAAGGTGGATTTGACATGTTATTCTCAAAGTTGACATGATATAGTTAAACCCATATAATCATGTGTCCGTTTTTTGACAAACACTGACTTTTTTCATATTCCGGCTGATTTCGAGGTGCGCCAATGGGCCAATCTTTTCACATCCTCCATGCTCTGTCAGATCAGATCCCTTCTGATGATCTCCTCTCACCGATATCAGCCAGGTTCGCTTCTGCTGTTCAACATCGAACGGTAAACGGTGATCTGCTGGCAGATTTGCGGAAGCGTCATTACTCGATTCTGTTCATGGATTGTGATTTTCCTCCGGACACGACGGCTGCCGAACTTATCCGGCGCATAAAACAAGAGTTTCCCGGCCTGATTGTCGTGCTGATTGTAAACGAACAGCAGAACCTGCCCGCATACCAGGTCCTCAAGAACGGCAGTGTCTTTTTTCTTACCGCACCGCTTGATCCTTCCGAAATTACCTTCTGCGTGAATCATTGTAAAACGCTCTGTGATTGCCAGAACAGAGAAACAATCGGCGTCAGGAGGCGCAGGCCTGCATCAGGTTTTATCGGCAGCAGTCAGCCCATGAATGAATTGTTCGACATTATCGATCGGGTTGCCAATGACGATTTCGCCACTGTTTTGATCAGGGGAGAATCCGGCACCGGCAAAGAACTGGTCGCCAACGCGATTCATGCCCGCAGCAGCCGCAACGGGCATAATTTTGTACCGGTAAACTGCGCAGCCATTCCCGATGAACTGCTCGAGAGCGAACTGTTCGGTCATTTAAAAGGATCATTTACCGGAGCTGCCCAGAATAAAACCGGAAGAATTCAATATGCTGACAACGGCACGCTCTTTCTCGACGAAATCGGCGATATGAAGCCGAATCTCCAGGCGAAGCTGCTGCGGGTTATCCAGGAACGCGAGTTCGAGCCGGTAGGGTCCCTGAAGGCCAAACCGGTTAATACAAGAATTGTCGCAGCGACCCACTGCGATCTCGAGAAACTGGTCAGCGAAGGACGATTCAGGGAGGATCTGTACTATCGCCTCAGCGTTATCCCCCTGGAGGTGCCGCCGCTGAGACTGCGAAGCGACGATATCCCGCTGCTGCTCGATGAATTTATCGATAGATATACGACGCGACGCGGGCGCGACAAAATCTCCTTCGCACCGGAAACGACAACGACGCTCCAGGCATACCACTGGCCGGGCAACGTGCGCGAACTCGAAAATCTTGTCCAGCATATGTCGATACTGTACAGCGGTAAACGAATCTATCCGCATCATCTTCCCGTCAAATTCAGTGCCCATTCTGAATCAAGTCCGGTCTTGCCAGACTCACCACCGCCGGAAACTTCAACAGGGTCCTTTATATCTGAAAATGATATCAGCAGGGAACGGGCGGCTCTTTTCGCGTCAGCGGCACCGCCGTCACCGTCCATCAGTTTCGATAACGGTCCGATCAATTTCAATGAAATCATAAATGATTTTGAAATTGAGCTGATCGTAAAAGCGATGAAATTCACCGCCGGCAACAAAAAAGAGGCTTCACGCATGCTCTGTCTGAAACGGACGACCCTGCTGGAAAAAATCAAAAAGAAGGAGATCGAAGGACGGTGGGAGGATTCGTCAAACTGATTCCTGCGCTTAAATCTTCTGTAATTTTTCTCTGAGCTCGCGGCCGTCCACCGGGGTAACAATAATATCGGAAGCGCCATATCTCAGCGCTTTCACCACCTGCGACTGGGTCCACTGAGGTGCCGCCACAACCAGCGGCAGCGACGTCAGCGCTCCAATTTTGATCACATACGCCAGGGCCATTTCATCTGGTCTTCCCAGCGCCAGCAGCACGCACCGGTAGCCTCGTTCGGTACCTGTCAACCGGTCCTGGAGGCGTGCCCCGGCTCCATCAATACGGCTATAGCGCAGTCCCTCTTCATCACATACTCGGCTCAAGGAAGCGCATACCTGATCAGCCAGGTTGATAAGCAGGATGCCATCGTCAAGCGAGTGCTCGCGTACAACCTGGTCCTGCCGGCTGCCCTGCTCAAAAGACCACGCGGAAGGTTCTGCCCCCGTGGTCGTCTGTTCCGCTGGGGCGAAGAAATCCTGGATGATCAAATCAACCTGCTCGACAAACAGCGACGGAAACAGAAAATTCATAGCCCCGTAGTGAACTGACGCCCGCTCGAGTTGAATTGAAACAACAACGTACGACCGATCTTCAAGCAAACGTTCAGCTAATAGCGGTTCCGTATCGTTTTCAACGATCTCTGCTTGTTCCCTCTGCAGGTGAAACACCTCACGAGCAGATTCGCCCAGCAGCTCGGTGAACAGCGAAAGGATTATCGTGATCAATTCGTGGTAACCGTCCTGGAGGTTTGAATCAAATCGTTCAGAAGATCTGGGGGTATCGCTATCC
>Ga0180435_10001663_pt1 | contig 22918 bp, 17 predicted proteins | sample SS_ome_3_FD_132467 | JGI IMG/M metagenome (GOLD analysis project Ga0180435, IMG submission 132467) | Hypersaline lake sediment archaeal communities from the Salton Sea, California, USA - SS_3_S_1 metaG | ecosystem: Environmental > Aquatic > Non-marine Saline and Alkaline > Hypersaline >... | reverse complement strand
GCCATGTTGATCACCCCCATGACCCCGAAGGTGATTGCCAGGCCGATCGCCGCCAGGACCAGGACCGAGCCCAGACTGATGCCGAAGAACAGCGTCTCTATGTGGCCGAATATCTCGACCCGCTCTTCTATCGTGCGCAGGGCTTTCTCCGCGGCCTCCTGCACCGCTGGAGAGCTGTCGTTACCGGCCATCCTGGTAAGTTGTTGGCGTACCGCCGGCTCGAGGCTGCCTTTGACTCCCTCGATGGCCTGCAGCCGTTCCGCCTCGGTGTCCGCACCCAGGTTGCCCAGGGCCAACAGCAGTTGCATGGCCGCCCTGACCTGGCCGTCCTCTTCCCGGGACAGGCGCGGCGCGATGAGGGTGGCATGCACCGGCTCGGGATTGTCGAGCATGGTCTGTACCGCGGCGAGACGCTCCTGCGGATTCTCGCTGTCGAGCGCCTGGGTCGCGAGCAACGCGCGGATGGCGCGCCGCATGGAATTGTTGATGGAGATTCGCTTCAGCTGCCGCTTCTTGAATTCACCCAGAACCTCTTCGTTGAGTACATCGGTCGCAAGATAACGGCTACCCTGCTTTTCAGCCCATACCAGGCGCTTGCTTTTTTTGTGCAGGCGCAGGCGGCTGTCGAGAATACCTTCGATCATTGCGAAGGCCTGTGGGTGCCCGGATTGGGCAATCGTCTGCAGCGCTTTCTCCTTCTTCTCGAAGTTGCCGCCCAGCAGGTCGGTGAAGGCGGCATCCAGCGTGGCATCGCCGGTCTCCACCTTGGCCGCGTAGGCCGGGAACAGCAGCGCGCAGAGGATAAGAGTCAATAGGGTTTTCATTATTCTGTCTGCCGTCGGGAAGCAGCGGGCGGCCGGACCCGGAAATGATGCAAGCGCACTTCCGGCCCGGCCTTTCTCACTTTCTCAGGTCAAGCGATTTCCGGATCAGTAATTCTGACCCGAGCACTTGGCCGTCTTGACGTTGTAGTTGCCGCAGGACAACGGGGCACGCCAGTCGGCGATCAGGTCCTTGGAGCCCGGCAGATAATCGGACCAGGCATCGCCAGCCACCAGGCCCGGCGTCTTGGAGACGACGACGAACTGGCCGTCATCCTGGATCTCGCCGATCAGCACCGGCTTGGTCACGTGATGGTTGGGCATCATTGCGGAGTAGCCGCCGGTCAGGTTCGGGACTGCAACGCCGATGATGGCATCCGCAACCGCTTCAGGATCGGTGGTGCCGGCCTTTTTTACCGCCTCGACCCACATGTTGAAGCCGATGTAATGGGCTTCCATCGGATCGTTGCTTACCCGTTCCTCATCCTTGATGAAGGCATGCCAGGACTCGATAAACGCATCGTTGGCTTCTGAATCCACGCTCATGAAGTAGTTCCAGGCAGCGAGGTGACCAACCAGCGGCTTGGTGTCGATACCGGACAGCTCCTCTTCACCCACGGAGAAGGCAACGACAGGAATCGCGTCAGCAGTGACGCCCTGGTTACCCAGTTCCTTGTAGAAAGGCACGTTGGCATCGCCATTGATGGTAGAAACCACGGCAGTCTTCTTGCCGGCGGCACCAAACTTCTTGATGTCGGCCACGATGGACTGCCAGTCGGAATGACCGAACGGGGTGTAGTTGATCATGATGTCATCAGCCGCCACGCCCTTGCCCTTGAGATAGGCCTCGAGGATCTTGTTGGTGGTACGCGGGTAGACATAGTCGGTACCAGCCAGCACCCAGCGCTTCACGCCCTGGTCCATCAGGTAATCGACGGCTGGAATGGCCTGCTGGTTCGGCGCGGCGCCAGTGTAGTAGACGTACTTGGAAGACTCCTCGCCCTCGTACTGTACCGGGTAGAACAGTGGCACTTTCAATTCTTCCACCACCGGCAGCACGGACTTGCGCGATACAGAGGTCCAGCAACCGAAAATCGCATCCACGCCGTCTTTCGAAATCAGCTCGCGGGTCTTCTCGGCAAACAATGGCCAGTCTGAGGCCGGGTCGACAACCACCGGCTCAAGCTTTTTACCCAGTAGTCCTCCCTTCTTGTTCTGCTCCTCGATGAGCATCAACATGGTGTCTTTCAGCGTGGTTTCGGAAATCGCCATGGTTCCGGACAAGGAATGCAAAATACCCACCTTGATGGTATCTGCAGCCTGTACCGCAGCACTCACGCTCAGCGCGGATACGGCAGATACGGCGAGTGCAAGCTTGCGCATGCGGGTCGCTAGTTTCATCGATCAAACTCCTGATTATTGGCATATGTTTTCATTGCCGCACGTTAAAGCGCAGCTAAGTACCTCTGTGCAGAGGACGTGCCAAGTCACTAAACGCCTGATCAAAATCAGTTTTTGCTGAACCTCCCAAATTCCAAAGCGCCGTATTGCCTTATCGTGGTGCGCGCAGTGGTGCGGCCGCACCAATTTAAATCAACACGCCATTCTGTGCTTCCTAGTCGGCTTCCTGTTGACCCAAAAACCAAACCAATACCAAACGAGAAGGTGATGCACCTCTCAATAAATGGGTTTTTTTCCCATTTATTGCGATTTTACTGTATCTTTCTCCCAGGCCTGAATCTCCAAGCCATACATCAGAAGCAACGGGGGAAGGGATACATGAAATCCTCATTTCTACATTCGGTTGTGATCGCAACCACATTTCTTTGTTCGATAGCCCAGGCAGAAGACGTAACGGTCAATCGCCTGCTCGCCTCACAATGCGCGCAATGCCATGGCACCAATGGTCATGCAGTGGGCGATATGGATGGCCTTGACGACGAAAGCTTCAAAGACCTGCTGGAAGACTTAATGGACATGCGAGGCGAAGATCGCCCGGATGACATCATGGATCACCAGGCACTTGGATATACCGACGACCAGATCCGACGTATCGCAAGCTTCTATGCCCTGATCTCGGGCAAATCCGAAGGCACCGGAGAATCGGAGCACGAAGAAGAGAACGAGAAGGAGCACGAACATGACTAAGAGCAGCAACACGCCTTCATCCAAGAAGAATGAAAGCCTGAAAACGACCCGTCGAAACTTCCTCAAGTCCGCGGCCGCGCTACCCGTGATGGCAGTTGCACCTGGGCTGCTGCATGCGGCTTCCTCGGAGCATGTCGTGGTAATCGGTGGCGGATTCGGTGGTGCCACCGTTGCCAAATACATCCGGCTCTGGAGCAACAATTCGATACAGGTGACCCTGGTTGACCCAAAGGCGCTGCATACCTCCTGCATCATGAGCAATTTGGTCGTTAACAACCGGCTCCGCCTGGACCAGCTGAAGATTACGTACGACTCACTGCGCGATACACACGGCGTCACAGTACTGCGCGACAAAGCAATCGACATAGACCCCGCCGCTCACACCGTACGTTTAAAAGCCGGTGGCAACCTTCACTACGACAAACTCATCCTGGCACCGGGTATCGGCTTCAAGCCGCTGGAGGGTTGGGATAAGAAGGTCATGCCGCACGCCTGGATTGCCGGCAACCAGACAACCCTCTTGAAACGGCAGGTCTCCCGGTTGGCCCAGGATTCAACGTTCATCATGACCATCCCAAGATCACCTTACCGTTGCCCACCTGGGCCCTACGAACGCGCCTGCCTGATCGCTGATCATTTTGTACGCAAGGGAATAAGCGAAACCGACGAAGCCCGCGTGGTAATCCTGGATGCCAATGAGGATATACAGGCAGAGCGTGAAACCTTCTCCAAAGCCTTCGATGGAATATATCGCAACATTATTGATTACGTACCAAATACCGAAGTCTTTGCAGCGGACGCCAGCACCATGGCACTGGATACATCCTTTGGCGAGTACCGTGCAGATGCGATCAACATCATCCCGAATCAACGTGCCGCCTGGTTACTACGCAAAACAGGTTTGACCGACGGCGGCGATTGGGCGCCCGTGGATCCCGTCACCTATGAATCCAGTGTCTATCCCGATATCCACATCATTGGCGACTCCCAAGCAACCAAGCAGCCAAAGTCTGGTCACATGGCGAACTCCCAGGCCAAGGTCTGTGCAGACGCTATCGTTCGCTTAATGAAAGGGCACGCAGTCGACAGTAAGGAACGCCTCGACAACCTGACCACCAACTCGGCCTGCTTCAGCCCGATCACCTACGACGAAGCATCTTGGCTGAGCGCCAATTTCGCGTATGACAAGTCCAGCGGGAGAATGAAACTGGAGCACATTGGCGAGGCCCACGAGTGGAGCAAGGGCAATTACAAGGAAATGTTTGCCTGGGCCAGCAACCTGTTCAACGACTCCTTTATCTAAAGAAAAGCGTCCAACCTCTCCGCCCCGGTTCTCCGGGGCTTTTTTGTATCTATCGCACTTTTTAATTTGTTGATACCGCGAGTCTTCGTAGACAGGTATCCCTCCGGCGTTAATCAAGTTTCTATCGATACGCCTCAATAAACTTTTCTCAAACTCCAAACAACGCAATCAGAGTTTACGAACCCGCCGCGACTAAAACCCTTCAATGTCAGAATGTCGCAGATTCACCCAGACCAATCCCCATCCAGTAGCATCGTAGCCCCCCTTTCGTTGCGCTAACCCTTACTGCCTGCCAATCGCGAAGATTCAGCACCCGCTGACACAATTGGCGTCGCCGTCAAAACTCATGCTATTTCCACTCAGTGGGACGTGCACCGGGGCTTTGACTAATCCGATGAACTCCGCTGTGCGTGTGCCAGCCCGCACTTTGCCATCCTCGGTCGCGGCCTCGTTCGCATGCGATGCGATGACTGCTTTCGCCTCGACCAGGTCGTTGACCACGTAAGCTGCCTCTTTCGGGCCGGTGGTAAAGGTGTCACCGATATTCATGACCACCAGTTGGGCACCGTACTGTTGTCTCACCACGATGTCCTGCTCTGCCGTAACTCCCGTATCACCTGATAAGTAGACCACCAGGCCATTGGAAAACGTCAACACGTACCCGGTAGGTGGACCCGCATAAGCGGTGATGCCCGCCATCTTGAGCATATCGCCGAGCTTGTCGCCGATAAAATCCGGGGCGATACCATTGCTATGAACTGCCGGGACGGTCGTAACCTTCACCCCGCCCACCTGGCGACTGGCTCCAAAACGGACCAACAAGGAATTCTTCGGGTTGCCCCCAGCCTGCTTGAGTTTGGCCGCAAAAAACTTTGGCATCTCGCTACCGGTGATGATCTTCGCCTGCTTGGCGACTGCGATCCGGACACTGTTGGATTCCGGGGTCACGTTCACCGAGGTGTCCGGTCTTGCGCATGTGCCGGCATTGCGTTGCGGGATATGCTGATTACCAACGTGATCACCGTGCATGTGACTGACCAACACCACATCGATATCACCAAGCCGCTCATCCCTACCCCCCATTACAGTGCGGCCTGCATCGTAGAGAAGGCGGGTACCGGTTGGGTCTTCGAAGATTAGCGCACGATCCCGACCGCAGAATTCACCATCGTGACTACCCAGTGGCGTCACTTTTACCCGGCCCTCTGCCAACACCAGCGCCGGCAACAAAAGAAACATCAGGGCCAATTTCACTTGAGTGAGTGTCATGCATCGCCTCCAAGAGAGAATGATGTAAGTACAGATTAGTTCATACGAACTTTCGCCAATTCTTGGCACAGCGGTTTAAGCGAGACAGACCTGCACACCATGGGTTTACAGCTTCACCACACTAAAGCGCATGCTCTGCCGCATATATCGTCTAGATACACTCACTAAACCAGGGCACGCTTTATCCTCTCAGGAGCCGGTTACCGTCTGTTCCTTCGGGGAGTGCTCCCTCGGCTTGACCAGGCGCAACAGGATCGACAACAGGGCCGGCATGAAGGTCAGGGTGACCAGGGTGGAGAACAACAGGCCGAACAACACGATCGCCCCCAATCCCCGGTAGAGCTCGGTACCGGCGCCAGGATTGAACACCAGCGGCGAGAGTCCCGCGACGGTGGTGACCATGGACATCATGATCGGTCGCAGGCGCACGCGGACGGCCACCGACACCGCCGTGTCGAGGTCCATCATACCTTCACGCACGTTACGCACGGCGCGCTCGACAATCAGGATCGGGTTGTTGACCACGGTACCGATGAGCACCAGGAAACCGAGCATGGTGATCATGTCGAAGGGTTGCTGTATCGGGTACAGGCCGAGCTTATCCAGATGCGCCCCACCGAGGTTGAGCAGGTACAACCCGGCAATGCCGCCGCTGATACCAATCGGCACACTGGTCATGATCAGCAGCGGCCAACCCCAGTGGCTGAATACCGCGACCATCAGCAGGTAGGCAATCAGCAACGCGACAGCAAAGTTGTCGGCCAGTGCCTCACGGGTGGCATCCAGGCGGTCGCTGGCGCCGCTCAATTGCATTTGAACCTCCGCCGGCAGTTCGCCACTGGCCTGCATGCCAATCAGGATCGCCTCGCGGACCCGGCGCACCCCCTCCTCCAGCGCCACGTCCCTGGGCGGGATGATGCTCAGGGTGATGGTGCGGTTACCGTCGACCCGACGAATGGTCTCGGTGTTGACGGTTTCCTCGACGCGCGCGATTGACGACAGCGGCACAATGCCGCCGGCCGGCGAGTACAATGCCACGCGCTCGAGGTCCTGCGGACGCTCGACGTTACCGGTGGTCGAGTAGAGGAAGATATCGATCTCCTCGTCATCGATGAACAACTCGTCGACGAACGCCCCATCGGTAAATGCCCAAATCGTGTAACCGAGGTCGCCGGGATTAATGCCCAGTTCGGCGGCCCGCTCCCAGTCGGGGCGCACCTCGAGCATCGGTTGTCCCAGCTTGAGGCTGGATGGCTCGGACTTGACCCGGGGCTTCTCGAAAAGGGTCCGCGACTTTGCCGAGACCTTCGACGCCGCATCGAACAGGGTGACCAGGTCAGGCCCGCTGATCTCGATATTGATTGCCCGCGTGCCGCCGAAGTTTCCAGAGAAGATGGAACCGCGGCTGGAGAAGCTGCGCAGCCCCGGCAGTCCCTGGGTCTTCTCCGTAGCCACCGCCATCAAGGCCTCGGTCTGGTTGCGCTCAGTCGCCTCGCGCACGACGAACACCCGTCGCTCGCTGGCGAAGCCTATGGTGAAGTTCAGCGCCGGCACATCCGCCTCACCGGACGCAAACAGCGCCGGATCCTGGCCCACTGCGGGGTAAAACTCCGCGTCCACGCGCTGAAAAGCCTCGCGCATCATCTCGATGTTGTAACCCGGTGGGGCGAACATGATGGTGAAAATCTTGGATTCCTCTCCTTCCGGCAGGTACTCCGCATCAGGTGTCAGCCAGTGGATGATGGCACCGGCGGTGGCCAGCACCACGATTATTACCAGCAGCGCCCGCCAGATGCTGCGGGTAATCCAGTGCACCAGTGCCATCACCAGGTTCGAGAATCCCGAGCCGATGCGTCGCAACAGACCCGGGCGGTCCGTCTCTAGTGGCGGCTTCAGGTAACGGCCAGCCGCAGCGGGTACCAGGGTGATCGCTAGGATCATCGACATCATGATCGACGACGCGATCGCTACTGCGATATCTGAGTACAGTTGCCCCGCCTCCTCCTCGACGAAGACCACCGGCAGGAACACCGCCACGGTGGTCAGAGTCGCAGCGAGCACGGCGGGCCAGACTTCCTGCACGCCCTCCAGCGCGGCCTGCAGGCGCAAGCGGACATCGCGTCCGGCCTGGGCGAGGTGCCGGTACACGTTCTCCAGCACGACGATGTTGTTGTCCAGGGTCATGCCGATCGCAAAGGCGACCCCGGCCAGCGAGATCACGTTGATCGAGCGCCCGGTGACCAGCAGCCCTAGAAACGCAGCCAGGGTACAGATAGGGATCCCGATCGCGCCGATCGCCGTGGCGGTACCGGAGCGCAGGAACAGGAACAGCACCAGGACCGCCAGGATGGCGCCGATGGCGAGGTTGCGCTGCACCACCCGGACCGCATCGGTCACGTAGACCACGTCGTCCGCAGTGCGCACCAGTTTCAGACCACGCGGGTTCAGCACCCTTTCGTTCAACTCGGCCACGCGCTGCATCATGGCCTGCTTGATCTCGATGACATTGCTGCCGATCTGGCGACTCACCGCAAAGCCGAGAACGGGCTTGCCTTCCGAATAGGCGTAGCTGCGTACCTCTGCATAACCGAGTTCGGCATGCCCAACGTCACGCAGGCGCACGAAGGCACCGTCGCGTTCAGCGATCACCAGGTTTTCCAGCTCCTCCGCCGTATTGAAGCGACCGATGGTACGCAGCAGGTAACGGCGCTTGCCGCTATCGAGGTCTCCGCCGGACACATCGCGATTACGCGCGCGGATCACATCACGAAGTTCGGTCAGGCGGATTCCGCGTTCTGCCAGGCGCACCGGGTCGACGTAGACCCGCATCTGGCGTGCCGCGCCACCACGCATGCCGACACTGGACACCCCGGGCACGCGCTCCATGGGCGTCTGCACGTGTTCTTCGGTCCAGTCGCGCAACTGCACGATGTCCTCTTCAGTAAAGTCGCCGGCATCAGGCATCAGGCGGAAATACATGAAGGAGTTCGATGAAAAGGCCTCGGCCTTGATCGTGGGTTGGTCAACGTTCTCGGGATAGGTCGGTACCTGCGAGAGCGCGTTGTTGACGTTGAGCAGGGCCTCTTCGATGCTGATCGCAAACGGGAACTCCAGCTCGATCTCCGCCTTGCCGGTGTTCGCCGTGGACACCATGCGTTCGAGTCCGGGGATACGGCCCAGGTACTTTTCCTGCTCGACCAGGATCTCCTTCTCTACGTCCTGCGGCGAGGCACCCGACCAGGCGGTACTGACCGAGATCACCCGCGCATCCAGGTCGGGGATCATCTGCACAGGCACATTGAAAATCGAGAGCACACCGAACAGGCTGAGGATCAGAACTGCCACGGTCAATACGACGGGACGTTCGATGGCGAATTTGAACATGCGCTTGCCCCGGCTTACTTCGGCGTCACGGCCTGGCCGGGCTTGAGATTCTCGTTGCCGAGCAGCACCACGCTGTCTCCCGGCGCGAGGCCTCCTGACACCACCTCAAGGCGATCACCAATGGCCCGGCCGGTTTGGATGGCGATCGGTTGCACGCGGTGTCCGCCCTGGTCGCCCGGCTGCACCATCCAGACCTCGCGGCGGCCGTCGCTGTGCAACATCACCGCGTCGCGTGGCACCGTCAGGGACGGCTCACTGTCTTCATCCAACTCGACCATCACCCTCGCCGACATCCCCGGAGCGATACGATGCCCGGGATTGGGCAAATCGATCAGTATCGGGAAGTTGCGGCTGCGCGGGTCCCCCGAAGCCACTTTCGCCACCACCCTGCCACTCCGCCCCTGGCCCGGTAACGCATCGAAGCGCAAGTGCACCGACGCACCCTGGCGCACCCGATCATAGTCACCTTGCGGTACCGGTGCCTCTACCCGGATGGTATCCAGCGCCACCATGACCACGGCGGCTTCATCTGGCTTGATCCACTCGCCCACCTCGACATTCTTCGCCACCACCATCCCTGCGAACGGGGCAACAAGGCGATGGCGCTCGAGCATCTCTTCGGCGCGCGCGCGCTCTGCCCGGGCACCCTCGAGCACCGCACGCGCGATCTCCACCTGTGCAATGGCCGAATCGATCCGGGTTCGGGAGGCATGGCTGCCCTTGGCCAAGCGACGTAACTCGTCGCGAACCCGCTCCGCATCGCGTAGACGGGCCCGTGCCTCGGATTCCCGCGCAACAACGGCCTTGAGATCGAGTTCAGCCAGATCCTGGTTAAGTTCGAGGACGAGGTCACCGGCCACAATCTCCTGGCCCACGTCTACCGCGACCCGGGTTACCAGTCCGGCGACGCGCGGTGAAAGCGCGCTCTCACGCAAGGCGACCGAGGTGCCGATCAGCTGTACTTGCGTGCGCAGGTTCTCCTTTGTCACCGGCACGACCGTAACGGGCCTTGCTTTCGCCTGCTGCGCCCAAGCGGTATCAAAGGCCGCCAGCATGGCGGCGAGCACCACAATCAAGGATAGCAGGTACGTCCTCCTGACGGAGCGGGCGTCAACGTGTAAGGCGCAGAAAACGGGCGATGTGTGATGCACGGCGGTACCCCAGGGCTGTCTCGGCCATGTTCCGGATTATCGGCAATAACCCGTCCCAAATCACGCTTGTTCGCTAAGGTAGCGCAGCGCGCAAATATCCTTCGATTATGTTGTCGCTGGCCAGCGGGCTCGCCCCTTCGCGACCGGAGAACAACGCATTCTATTATGCCAACCAACTCTTACCCGGTAGTTACCCGGTCCAAGCGCGCTTCCGACGACCGGGGCATGTGCTTTGGCGTGGAGCTCACGGGAATATGTCACCCTGTTACCCTCATTGCTCACCAGACGCCAACAACCCCACACCGCCCAGTCCGTGTCTCAACATCTGCCGGGGTGCCGATGAACGGGCCAACAAAAATAGTGACTAAACCGATGCCCGCGGGGAACAAATTCCTTAACATACGCCACCATGGCAACACGAAAGCCAATGGCGCATCAAAATAATTATTAAATGAATCAAGAAGTTAAACACACCCCCGTGATGCAACAGTACCTGCGCATCAAAGCCGAGCATCCGCATCGCCTGGTGTTCTACCGCATGGGGGACTTCTACGAACTGTTCTATGACGATGCCGTAAAGGCAGCGCGCCTGCTCGACATCACCCTGACCCAGCGCGGCAAGTCCGGCGGTAATGCGATACCTATGGCGGGTGTGCCCTATCACGCCGCCGAGGGTTACCTCGCCAAGCTGGTCAAGCTGGGGGAATCCGTCGCTATCTGTGAACAGATCGGCGACCCGGCCACCAGCAAGGGGCCGGTCGAGCGCAAGGTGCAGCGTATCGTCACGCCCGGCACCGTCTCCGATGAGGCACTGATGGACGAGCGCCGCGACAACCTGCTCGCGGCCTTGTACCTGGCCAACGGTCGCTTCGCCCTCGCCTGGCTGGATCTCACCGGTGGGCGTTTCAGCGTGCAGGAACTGAAGACCGAGGAAGCACTGGCCGGCGAACTGCAGCGCCTGCAACCGGCCGAACTGCTCCTGCCGGAAGGGCTGGATCTCGATCCCAGCCCCTGGTTCGACGGCGGCATCACCCGCCGCCCGGACTGGCATTTCGATCTCGATTCGGCCGAGCGCCTGCTGTGCCAACAATTCAACACGCGTGACCTGGGGGGCTTTGGCCTCAATGAACACCCTCTGGAGGTCACCGCTGCCGGGGCACTGCTGCAATACTTAAGCGAGACGCAGCAAGGCGCTCTGCCACACATCTCTGGGATCAGCCTCGAGCGGCGTGACTCGGCGATCATCATCGATGCCGCCACGCGCAGAAACCTGGAGCTGGACCATGCCGCTTCCGGCAAGAAGGAGCACTCGCTCGCCGGCCTGCTGGACAGCAGCAGCACGGCGATGGGCTCGCGTCTGCTGCGACGCTGGATCAACCGGCCGCTGCGTGACCAGGCCAAGGTACAGGCACGCCACGGCGCCATCGCCTGCCTGATCGACAACCACGCCAACGATGCACTCGCCGCCACCCTATCCGGCATTGGTGATATCGAACGTGTGCTTGCACGTGTCGCCTTGGGCAGCGCTCGCCCGCGCGATCTCTCGCTACTGCGCGATTCGCTGGGACAACTGCCGGAACTGCACGACCAACTCGGCAGCCTGTCAGACACGCTGATCGGCGAGCTGGCCAGTGACATCGGCGAGCACCCCGAGACACATGCGCTGCTGACAAGCGCCGTGGTGGAGAACCCGCCAGTGGTGATTCGCGATGGCGGCGTGCTGGCGGAAGGTTACGATGCGGAACTCGATGAACTGCGCGCCCTGTCGCAGAACGCCGACCAGTTCCTGCTCGACCTGGAAACCCGCGAGCGCGAGCGCACCGGCATTGAAACACTCAAGGTCAGCTACAACCGCGTACATGGCTACTACATCGAGATCAGCAAGACTCGTGCTGCCGATGCACCGGACGAGTACGTACGCCGCCAGACGCTGAAAAGCGCCGAGCGCTTCATTACCCCCGAGTTGAAAAAGTTCGAGGACCAGGTGTTGTCCGCCCGAGAACGTTCGCTGGCGCGCGAAAAGGCACTCTACGAAGCACTGATCGGCAAACTGCAACAGCAGCTGGGCCCGTTGCAGCTGGCGGCCAACGGCATCGCCAGCCTGGACGTGCTCAATACCCTGGCCGAGCGCGCCATCAGCCTCAACCTGGTGCGCCCAACCTTCAGCAACGAGCCGGGCTTGCGTATCGAACAGGGTCGCCACCCGGTTGTCGAGCAGGTCAGCGACACACCTTTCGTAGCCAACGACACCCTGCTGACAGACGACCGCCGCATGTTGATCATCACCGGTCCGAACATGGGCGGCAAGTCCACCTTCATGCGCCAGATCGCCCTGATCGCGATCCTCGCTTACGCCGGTAGTTATGTGCCTGCGGTAAGCGCCGAGATAGGCCGCATCGATCGCATCTTCTCGCGTATCGGCGCATCGGACGACCTCGCCGGTGGGCGTTCCACGTTCATGGTCGAGATGGAGGAAACTGCCAACATCCTGCACAACGCCACGGCCGATTCACTGGTTCTTATGGACGAGATCGGGCGCGGTACCAGCACCTTCGACGGCCTGTCACTGGCCTGGGCCTGTGCGCTGGAGTTGGCCGACCGGACCAAGGCCTTCACCCTGTTCGCCACGCACTATTTCGAGCTGACCACATTACCGGACGAGCAGGCAGGCATCGTCAACGTGCACCTGGATGCCGTCGAACACGGCGACTCGATCGTGTTTCTGCACGCGGTCAAGGAGGGCCCCGCCAACCAAAGCTACGGCCTGCAGGTCGCCGCATTGGCAGGCGTCCCAAAGGGTGTGATTCAACGCGCGCGTGCACGCCTGCAGGAGCTGGAACTGAGCGCCGCAAGACATGCCGACAACGCGGCCAACCAGCTGTCGCTGTTTGCAGAGCCCTGCGAGCCAGAGAGCAACCCGATCGAGGAATTGCTGGCCGGGACAGACGCCGACGAACTCACCCCGCGCGCCGCGCTGGACCTGGTGTATCGACTCAAAAAGCTGTTGGACGCCTGAGACCGCGAACGTCCCGCCTAGGGAAATTTGTTTGACGAAACCTGATTCAGTCGCTGACCCGCGCGACGATCAGGCTGATATTGTCACGCCCCCCGGCATTCAAGGCAGCCTCTTCCAATGACGCGGCAATCGACTCCAGTTCACCCGTGGAACGGCAGATCTCTTCGATTGCTTCATCTTGCACCCGGCCACACAGGCCGTCGCTGCACAGCAGGAACACGTCGCCGACTGACAGTTCACGGTCGCCCACATCCACCTCCACATTGGGATCGACACCAACACTGCGCGTGAGTACATTGTCACCAATGCCAGCCTTGTTGGCCTCTTCATGCGACGCGAACAGGCCGTTATCCAGCAGCTCCTGAATCAGCGAGTGATCACGCGTCAAGGCCTGCAGACTGTTTTCCCGAAAACGGTACAGGCGTGAATCACCCACGTGTGCAAAGAAAACGTGCGACTCCCGAAACAAGGCCAGCACGAGGGTGGTCCCCATCCCCTGGAGTTCCTGCTTTTCCTCGACGATTTTGCGCACCTCGGAGTTTGCCAGTTCCACCGCATCGGCGACTGCCAACAGGCTGTCCAGCGCGTCGAGGCTGTCCTGGTCCTGCGTATCGCACAAGGCATTCGCAGCCGCTTCCACGGCGACCCGGCTGGCCACCTCGCCGGCATGATGCCCCCCCATGCCATCACCCAGCACGAGCACGCCCTGCTCCGAGCGGCAGACCAGGTAATCTTCATTGTGCGGGCGCACCCAGCCAACGTGGGACCGGAACGCACACTCCAGGGTATGCGCAGGCATCTAACTATTTAACAGGCTGGGGAAACTGTTGATCGAGCGCCTCTGCCAGACGCGCTGCAGGAACGTAACCGGGAACCACTTCGCCGTTACCCAATATCAGCGCGGGGGTTCCGCTGATACCAAAGTCCTGACCCAGCTGGTAATGCTCAGCCACCGGGCTTTCACAATCGCGGCTTTCGACTTTGCCACCACTCTTGGCGATGTCCATTGCGGCGTGACGGTCATCCGCACACCAAACCGATGCAATATCACGCGCAGATTGGCTCATCAGCCCCGCACGTGGATAAGCCAGGTAGCGGATGCGGATGCCCTTTTCGTTGTACTTATCCATCTCCGAATGCAACTTACGGCAGTAGCCACAATCGATATCGGTAAACACGGTCACCGTGTGACGCGCATTTTCGTCGCCATATACGATCATGTTCTCTTCACTCAACGAGGACAGCAAACCAAGCTTGAGGGTCTGCAGGCGCTCTTCGGTTATTTGACTGCCCGTGAGCAAATCAATCACCTTTCCCTGCAACAGGTGGCGACCATCCTCTGTGACATAGATCACCCGGGTACCAAAAGCCACTTCATACAGCCCGGCGAAGCCGGCGGGTTGAATGCTGTCTGGAACCAGGCGGGGCAGACGTTTGGCCAGGGAGGCACGAATCACCTCTGCAGCATCACCGGCATCCGTTTCAATAATGATCTCCGGCTTGGCTTGAGCCTCAGCCGGCGATTCGATGACGACTGCGTTGTGCACCTCGGTCCGGGCATCGCTGGCATTGTTCGTAGTGCCGGTTGCGGTTGAATCTTCAGTGGAAGAACCCTGGTTGCAACCGGCCGACACCAAGGCAACAAAAAACAAAATAAAGACTGACTTTTTCATAACACCGAAAACTCGTAATCACAGCGCCAATTGGCGCACAAACCAGAAAGCAGCGTGCAAGGCTACCACAGCACGCCGCCCAAATACGCCCCGAGACTCATGCACGCGGATGATGTTGCTCGTGCAGTGACTTGAGCCGCTCCCGCGCCACGTGAGTATAAATCTGCGTAGTGGAGAGCGAGCTGTGCCCCAGCAGCAATTGCACGACCCGCAGGTCCGCACCGTGGTTCAGCAAGTGCGTTGCAAAAGCATGCCTCAATGTGTGTGGCGACAATTCCACGCGGATACCGGCCTGCTGGGCATGTTTCTTGATGCGATACCAGAAAGCCTGGCGGGTCATCCCGGCCCCTCGCCGGGTCGGGAAGAACGCATTGCACTGACGTTCACCCAACAGTTCCCGGCGCCCGCCAGCCGCGAACTGGCGCAACCAGTCGACCGCTTCGTCCCCCATCGGCACCAGCCGTTCCTTTCCACCTTTGCCCACGATCCGCACCAATCCCTGATTCAGATGTATCTGGTCGGCCGTCAAACCCACCAGTTCGCTCACCCGCAGCCCGGTTGCGTAAAGCAGTTCCAGCATGCAGCGGTCGCGCTGCCCCTCGGCTGTCTCCAGGTCCGGCGCATCCAAAAGTGCCTCCACGTCCTGTTCACTGAGCGAATTCGGCAACGGTCGGCCCAACTTCGGAGCCTCGATGAGTGCAGTGGGGTCGGACGGCAGCCAGGCCTCTCGCAAGGCAAGTTGGTAAAACTGGCGCAGACTCGATAACCGCCGCGCACTGGTACGCGGCTTGACCTGCTGATCCACCAGGCTCGCAAGGTAGCCCAGCAGGTCGGCGCGCCTGGCCAACTCCAGCGAACGCCCCTCGCCAGCCAGCCAGGCAGCTGCCTGGCGCAAGTCCGACTGGTAAGAGCTCAGGGTGTTGCGAGATAAGCCACGCTCCATCCAAAGGGTATCAGCGAAACGATCGATCAGCTGGGCGTCGCTTTCGAGCACGGTTGAGCGCGCCTTTTCAGCGGCCATTCTGGTCTCCAGGGCAATCTTGCCGACGACAGTGCCGCAAGTACGTCACAAGTGCAAATAGCCGGTTTCCCCGGCCTGTTTTTTTCCACAACAGCTGTGGATAACTCTGTGTAAAAGCTGCTCAAGCTGTCCCCCAGGGCAGATGAAATCTAGATCTGTATTAAATTGGTCATTTTTTTAACAAATTCATTTTTATTTTTAAATTCAATATTTTACGCAACCTTTCTAACAGGCCGCTTGCATTATTCACAGCAAATGATGCTTTGAGTCGTTGTAAACACGCCGCTGTGTATAATTAAACCCTAATGTTGCTACGCAATAGCGCGTACAATCCTGCCGATGAGTGATCTCGAACCCGAGTTTTGGAAAACCAAGGCACTCGCTGAACTCTCCAGCGAAGAATGGGAAGCCTTGTGCGATGGCTGTGCGAAATGCTGTCTCTACCGCCTGGAAGACGAAGACACCCAGCAAATCTATTTCACCAATGTGCATTGCCGGTTGCTGGACACGGAGACCGGGCGCTGCACCGACTATCCTAATCGATCCACCCGGGTACCTGACTGCGTCACCATCACACTCAAGGCACTGAAAGCACCCTACTGGCTGCCGAAGAGCTGTGCCTATCGCCTGCTCGCCGAGGGCAGAAGCCTGCCGGAATGGCACCCGCTGGTCAGTGGCGACACCAATAGCGTGATTACCGCCGGGCAGCGCGTGTGCAACCGCACCATCTGCGAAGACGAAGCCGACGAACTGGAGAACCACCTGATCGACTGGGTGGAATGAGCGCATGCAAAAAACCACCACCTTATGCGAGTTTCTCGAGAACACGGGCGCCGAGCTGCGCATCTACGATATGGGACGCCGGGTTTGCGAGATTCCGCGTGACGACTTCCTGGCCTTCGAAAATACTGCCATCCTCTACCCCCTGCCGATGCAACAGAAAGCATGGTTTGCACTGGTACAGATCAGGCAGGACACCTCCAACGAACCGCTGATCTGGTTCCTGCGTTTCGATCTGGATGAGCAAGGCAAACTGGTACTCGCCACCCGCGACTACTTCATCCACCGCTTTGTCGAACTGGCAACCGGAGAAACCGGGGAGCAGGATTTGGGAGCAGCCCTGGAAGACAACCCCTTTACCTTCAAGCCGCGCGACGACAAACTGGCCAACCTCAATGCGCTGGTGAACCATGACCTGAAAAAACCCGCCTCCCAGTACCTCGACCACGCGCGCGACTACTACGCCGGCAAACTGGGGTGGGACCAATGGAACTTCGTTGGCTACCAGGGCATCGCCGACCTGGCGGCCCGCCAGAGCGACTCTCCCGTCTGCCGGATGCTCGCTGAATCGATAGACCAACTGCCGAATGAACCGTTGGTCGCCCTGTGCCAATGCCTGGAAAACTATCCGGTCAACGGTGCCCTTGCAGAGGCTTTGCACCAGCGCCTGCAACAGGCACTCGACAGTAACGACGATGACCAGAAAGCCTACCTGTTGTCTGCACTGCTACGCGGCCTGTCACGTGCCCCGGATACGATTCGCCAGCCCGCCATTCGGCAGACGCTGCAACACGAGATAGCCGCGAATCCCGAGATACTCGCGGCAATCGGCGGGCGTGCCTGGGAAAGCCTCGACGACCCGGCCACCCTGCACGCCTATATCGAACGCCTGGCGAGCGAACCGGTGGAGCAGGACATCTTCAACCACTGCCTTGCAGACCTGATGCGTATGCCGGGATTGCGCGACAGAGTACTGAGCGAATTGAGAGCACCGGACCGATCAAAGCGGGTGGCGCAGGCGTTTCAGAATATGTTGGCTTAGATCGTTAAATTTCGACGGTTTCAGGAACTGGCCGAACTGATCACTCAAACTTAAGCAGTATTCAAAGCGGTCATTCAAGATTGGGCGACGCCGTTATTGGCCACAAGCGAACCAAAACCTATTCTGCTCCGCAATACCTATCATGGCAGGCTATTGCCCGCGCGGATCGGGTTCGGGTTGTGAGTCAGACCCCGACGATCTCACCACGCATGCTGTACAGCACAAACAACACCTCTTCCTGAGTGCGCTGATCAATATCGTTGGAGCTTAAGGCAGCAAGAATATCGTCCAATACCGCCATGAACTCAGTGGCATTGATGTTCATACCCTTGTGCGCTTCGACCATGTTGCGGCCTTTATACACATCAGGCCCACCGGTACCCGCAATAAAAAACGTCGCAGCGGCGTTTTTGAGTTCTTCTACATTGGCATTCGCGTTCTCATAGCGGGTGGCAATGAGGGGGTTGGCCAGGTGATTGTCTACCGCATCACTAGCAATTTGGGTGATACCTTCACTGCGACCGAGTCTATCGTAGAGGGATTCGCTCACAAGTGCCTCTCCTGTCGGTTAGTGCATACCAGGAGGTAAGTATAGAAAGACTGGAAAAAGGGACGGATTTATTTTCCGAAAAGGTCGCTGAGTGGCCTGATGCCGCGCGCAATGCCTCCGTCCATTAGTTGGCGCCCGGCCTGGGATGCAGGGCAAGCTGAAAGGAGAGGTTCGATGAACGGCGGCAAACAGCTGCGGATGTTCGAGCAGGTAAAGCTTCCGGCTTCTAACAGACCATCGTGTACTGACACGATTCGCGAACCAAAGTGTGCCGACAGTTTAAACTTTCCCCTCCAAAATCGTTTCGTGCCGCCGCTATAGACTCCGAAATGCCCAACGGAACAGGAGTCTCTAGCCATGCCCGTATTGAGAGTTTTTGCCGACGACAAGCTGGTCGAGCAGTTTGATGTCACGTCGGACTGGACACGGATCGGGCGCAGCCCGGACAACGATCTGGTGCTCAATAGCAAAGGGGTCTCAAAACACCATGCGGTCATTGAGAAAAAGGGGGCGAACTATTTCCTGATCGACTGCGCCAGCTCGAATGGCACTTTTGTTGGAAACCAGCGCGTTGATAGGGCGCAGCTGGAGTTCTGGAATGACATTCGCATCGCTGAGTTCGTGGTGAAATTCATGGGCAATAGGCGACATCTGGAACAGGACGAGAACCCGTTCGGCGACGAACTGGGGCGCAATGACGCGGACCGGACCATGGTCATGGAACCGAGCAGGATCTCCGAGCTGCTGGAACCCAGACGCAAGGTGGTGAAGCCCGTGTTCTTACCGGTGAGCCACGACCACAGCATTGATGTGCGCTACGAGATGGACAAGTCCAACGCCTACATCGGCAAGGCCAGCGACTGCGACATCCAGGTGGGCAGCTTCTGGTCGCCGCGCAAGGCAGCGCGCCTGAGCTGGCAGCACGATAAGGTGTTTGTCGAGCCAATGTCGTTTCGCAGTGTCATGGTCAACCACAAGAAAGTGCGGAAAAAGGTACAGCTGCGCAATGGCGACCGCTTGATAGTCAACTCGGCCGAGATGGAATTCCAACATATACCGGACTAGCGGCAATGATCGATAGTTTGATCAAACGACCGCAGACTCGATGGTTCTGATGCAATCGCTTGTCCCTTGACATGTGTGAACCACGAGTGCCGTCGGCTGTTGGGAGCCTCTGCGAGGATGCCGGAGACCTGGGAACATATATTCGAGGAACGGTGGCAAACGACCATTAGCGGACGTCAGAACTCTTTACAGCTACTCCCGCTGTCGAGCCGAAGGTGCCGTTCCGTGCTTCAACATTGATGGCGGCGAACGGCGAATATCAACGAACAGAGAAAGCACCGGACGCACGACGCTTGGCATGAGCCCCATTGAAGACTGTTAACGATTGCAGCGCGCCACCCGGTATCGCGAGTTGTTCCGCAAAGCCTTTTCGATCCGATCTTTCTGGACGGGCGTCAAATCTGAAATTCGATTTTTGTCGGCCTCCCACTCAAAATCAACATCTACGCCACGGGAAGAAGGACAGTTATGTCGGATCAAGCTCGCCATGCTAAGTGCCTCACGATAATCGATGACAAGGTAATCACTTTCCACCAACACGACTTTACTTGCACTACACCCGCTGAGTACGGCGAGTAAGGAAATAAGCACTGATAGTTGATATGTTCCCATGAGATTGGCTCTCAGCCTCGAGCGCTAACGCCCTCAATGTACTTGATGATATTCGTAAACAAATCGCCATAGATGTTAATAGCAATAAAGTATGATGATCCAAATGAATGTCCGTAAAAACTTGCCTTGTAGATCCGGCTTGCTCAGGCCTCGCGTGACTGTGCGAGCAGTTATGTTAACCCTGTTCTTTGCATTCCCTTCTATCGCCTTTGCTGGTGATTTATGGGGATTCATGTTGGCTGCAAGCTGCGGCGCAATTTCAAGCGAGTACGAAGCTAAGGTTGGTGCCCAGATTGATGCGTGGAGAACGGAATATCCGAACCTTGATCGTCGACTACAGGGATTTTCGCTCGCGGATCTTCTTGCAAAGAAGGAAGTTAAACAAATGTTTGCCGACCTTGACGATGAACAGATGCGCAAAGCAAAGCGTCAATGCGATGAATTGATAGTTGGCCTAGATGAAGAACTAAAACAAGGAGGTGGGCCTGGCTCATCGCGATGAGCAAGTCTCTTAACAATTTTTAAATCATACTTTGAATTTATTTACCGACATTGACGGTGTCTTGCTGGGTAAGAACAGCGGCAACCATACGCCAGTTCTGGCAAATCGTGCCAAGGATTACCTGCGTTGTTGTATCGACCACTTTGATTGCTACTGGCTCACAACTCATTGTCGTGGCTCGATCGAGACTGTTGCTGATTACTTGGCTCCCTACGGCGATGCGGAGCTGATGGAACTTGTTTGGCAAATATCGCCCACCAATTTCAGAACCTTTAAGACGGAAGCCTTGTTTGGCGATTTCATTTGGGTTGACGATCAACCTACAGCTTACGAATTCGCATTTTTGAGCGAGCAAGACTTATTGCACTGCTGGTGGGAGGTGAACACGCGAAGGAATATCAATGACTTGGCAGACATCATTCCACGCCTAAAGGCGATTGCTGGGAATGTGAAAGGTAGCTCCTAATCGAAACGCGCTAGTCGAAAGAAAACGATGATGAATCACCAAACAGGTAGCTCACGTTCACTCTTCCTATCCCGAGCATGCGCCTCCTAGGCGTTAACATCCGCTTATCGCCGGAAGTTCCCGTTGCGGGAATGTCTGCTTTTGGTGTGCTGACCGAGCCCAGTAACCTGACCCTGGAAGCGGAAAGTCACGTTGTGCGGTGCCTCAGGCTGCTGCCGAGCCAAAGCTGCCCTTCTTAGCGTCGCCAAACTGCTCGCCGTTTCAGTGATGGAGTAAAATCCGCTTCAGTTCGTCTTTAGTGAGGTCGGGCGAGCATTTGTGTTGCCCGGCAGAAAATAACTTTCTGCGAATTTGGTGCTTGGGGACAAATTAATGCAATCAACACAACGACTTTTCGTAACCGCCTTGTTGGCATTATTCGCCGGCACGGTCAGTGCACACGAAGCAGGTGATATAGCCGGCGGCTTTGCCAGCGGCTTTATGCATCCTATCCTCGGGTGGGACCATGTCGTGGCGATGGTCGCTGTGGGTCTTTGGGGCGCATTCCTTGGCAGCCCAGCGATTTGGATTCTGCCAGTGGTCTTCCCGCTGGTCATGGCGTTTGGCGGCGCACTGGGTGTGATTGGCGTGCCCATCCCCGCCGTGGAAACCGGTATCGCTGCTTCTGCCGTGGTACTCGGTGCCATGGTGGCCTTTGCAGCCCGCCCACCGATCTGGATCGCGGCGGTGATCGTCGGTGCTTTTGCTATCTTTCATGGCCATGCCCACGGTACCGAGCTACCTGATGCGGCCAACCCGCTCGCCTACAGTGTAGGCTTTGTCTTGGCGACGGGAATGCTGCACTTGGGCGGTATTGCCTTTGGTCTGCTTGTCCGCTGGCCTGCCGGAAAGATTGCGGTTCGGGCAGGGGGCGGCGCAATCGCCTTAGCGGGCGTAGGTTTTCTCACTGGCATCGTATGAATTACACGGTAGTGTGGTTTTGGGCGCTTCTTATGGCGCCCATGTCAGTGCTCGCCCACAGTCCGATTGAAGGAATCGATAGCCTCTACAATGGCGTGCTGCATCCGTTGTTTGTACCGGCCCACTTGCTGCTGCTGATTGCACTCGGTCTATTCATTGGTCAAAGAGGATCGAACGAAAATCAGCTGGCCATCTTTGTCTTTCTAGGCGCCATTCTTGTTGGGCTCACAGTGGCTTGGTTCGATGTGGGTCTTCAACTAGAGTCTGCGCTGCTGGTGGTTGCCGCGGTACTCGGTCTGATGATCGCATCGAAGCTGGCGCTAGCGCCCACTTGGTGCGCTTTGATCGCAGCAACGGCCGGGCTTCTTCTCGGCATTGATTCAGCCCAGGAGTCTTTAACCGGCAAAGAAAAACTAGCATCCTTGTTTGGTACTACCGTAGGCATCTACCTGCTTTTTCTTTACGCGATGGTTTTTGGGGAGTACTTCAACAAAAGGCACTGGCAACAAATTGGGTTAAGAATCATCGGCTCTTGGGTTGCTGCCAGTGGGTTGTTGGTATTGGCATTGTCTTTTGTATCGCGTCCTCCATTGTAAGGGGCCTGAGAGAGGGCTCAGTTAGAGTGCGTGTAAGTGGTTCTCGCTTTATGAAGAGTCGTTTTCTTTAAGGCAGATATGGAGCGCTATTCTCAATAATGCTGGCGGCCCAGCCGCCTCTGGTCTGGTCGAAGGAATGTCCGGTTATCGCCGTTTCCCGCTGTTCCCTGAACGTCTGCTTTCAGTTGGGGTAGCTGAACACAAGAACGCCCCGCACTGGGCGAGGCGCTAAAAGACTCCACCGAGACGGGGAGAGGGATATGGGGGGTCAGACTTCCGGTGTCTTTAGCATCCCTGCATCGACCCGTCATCCTGAGCAAATGGTGCCATTGGATGACATCAGAAATCAGTGAAACTTGGTGTAGGAGATTTCCTACAACGGGTGAATCGTCAAAAGCGGACAGTCAGATTGTGCGGTGCAGCAGGCAGCTACCGAGCCGGGTGTGCAACGCTGGCGCTACTCGCAGTCATCACCCTCACCGTCTTTTGTTTTTTCGGAGGTCTGAGGGCTTTTGCTTTCGGTCGCAACGACGAACTTCTCCGACGTCTGTACTTCCTT
>Ga0180435_10001660_pt1 | contig 22935 bp, 23 predicted proteins | sample SS_ome_3_FD_132467 | JGI IMG/M metagenome (GOLD analysis project Ga0180435, IMG submission 132467) | Hypersaline lake sediment archaeal communities from the Salton Sea, California, USA - SS_3_S_1 metaG | ecosystem: Environmental > Aquatic > Non-marine Saline and Alkaline > Hypersaline >... | reverse complement strand
GATGCCGTCAGCCAGCACTTCCGCCAGCACGGCCGCGTCGCGCAGGCCCAGGTTGAAACCCTGCGCGCCGACCGGGTGAATCGCGTGCGCCGCGTTGCCGAGTATCACGGTTCGCGGACGGATGTCTTCCCGTGCCCGCACCAGTCGAAGCGCGTATGCGCTGCGCCGCCCAACCTTGAGAAAACGACCCAGGCGGCGGCCGAAACGGGCGTTGGCCCGGCTCATGAACTCCGCGTCCGGCCATTCAAGACAGCCTTTCACTTCATCAGACGGCACGCACCAGATCAGGCCGCAACGGCCATCCTCGTGAGGCATCACGGCCATCGGGCCGCTCGGCGTGAACAGTTCAAAGGCGCGGCCGCGGTGGTCTTCTTCGGGGGTCACGTTACAGATCACGGCGCTCTGGCCATAATCGTGACGTTCACATTCAATGCCCAGCGACTCCCGCACAAACGATTCCGCGCCGTCGGCGCCGACGGTCAGCGCCGCATGGATCTCGACCCGCTCGCCACCGGAAATCAATTCCAGTCGGCACGCATCTTCTTCGAACCCGATCGACTCCAGGGCAGCAGGGCAGAATACGTCCAGCCCTTCCAACCCCGGCAGTGTCTGCGCCAGCGCTGCGCCGAAAGCGCGGGCTTCGAGCACGTGGCCGAAGCGGTCGAGGCCCAGTTCTTCGGGTTGCATCAGGACGCGGCCGGGCCGGTTCAGTTCACGCACCTGGATCTCGCGGATCGGCGTGGCGCGCGCGGCCACCTTCGGCCACAGTCCGAGTCCTTCCAGGATGGCGCAGGAACTGGCGCTGAGCGCCAGCGTGCGGTCGTCGTAACTGGGTTGGGTCTCGGCCCGAAAGGGGACCGCCTCGATCAGTGCGACGCGCAGCCCCAGCGGAGACAGCGCGCAGGCCAGGCTGGCGCCGACCAGCCCACCGCCGACGATCGCGACGTCGTATCCCGGCCCGTTCCGCTGCTTCGCCATGTCAGGCCGCCATCAGCTCCTCGATCTCGTCGACCGTCTTCGCCAGTCCCGCGGTCAGGATGCGCGGCTCGTCACGCGTGACCGCCACGTTATCCTCGATACGGATACCCATGCCGCGCCAGCATGCTTCGACGTCGTCCGTGTCCGGCGGAATGTAAATGCCCGGTTCGACCGTCAGCACCATGCCCGGCTCGAGTTCGCGCGAGTGGCCATCGATGGTGTACTCACCGACATCGTGCACGTCGAGGCCGAGCCAGTGGCCGGTGTTGTGCACGTAAAAGCGCTTGTAGTCCTCGCTCTCGATCAGCGCTTCGACGTCGCCTTCAAGGATGCCCAGGTCAACCATTCCCGCGGTGGCCACCCGGACCGCCGCTTGATGCACATCGTGCCACTGCTTGCCGGCACGGACGTTTTCAATCGCCTGCGCCTGCGCCTCCAGGACGATGTCGTACAGGGCGCGCTGCTCGGCGGAGAAACGCCCGTTGACCGGAAAGGTGCGGGTAATGTCGGAAGCATAGCCGTCCAGCTCGGCGCCGGCGTCGATCAGGAGCAGGTCACCGTCATTCAGCGTCTCTCTGTTCTCGATGTAATGCAGCACGCAGGCGTTGGCCCCGCCCGCCACGATCGGCAGGTAGGACGCTTCACAGTGATTGCGAATAAAGGTATGCATCAGCAGCGCGTGGATATCGGCTTCGTTCATGCCGGGCGCACAACCGCGCATCGCGGCCTCGTGGGCTTCGATCGCGACCTTTGCGGAATTGCGCATGACGGACAGTTCTTCACGGCTCTTGTAAACGCGCATGTCGTGCAGCATGTCGTGCAGGGCGTGGATTTCCTCCGGGGCGTGGAAGGTCTTGCGCGCGGTGCCGCGAAACTCGTTCAGCCAGCCGATCAGGCGCTGGTCGAACATGGGATCGCGGCCCAGGTCGTGAAAAATGCGCTCGCGGTCCGGCAGCATGTCACGCAAACGGGTCTCCGCTTCCTTGATGTCCCAGGCCTCGTCCATGCCGTAGTCGGCCAGGGCGCTTTCCAGGCCGACCATGCGGCCGTCCCACATCTCGCGCTGGGGATCCCGCTCACGGCAGAATAGGATGCTGCGCCCCTCACCTTCGTCCGGCAGCAGCACGAGCAGCGCGTCGTGCTCCGGAAAGCCCGTCAGGTAGAGAAAATCGCTGTCCTGGCGGTAGGCGTAATGCGCATCGTTGTTGCGAATCCGGGCCGGTGCGGCCTGCAGGATAACGATGGAGCCGGTGCCGGCCCGCCGCATCAATTGCCGCCGGCGCCGTGCGTATTCTTTCTGCTTGATCACTGGGAACCCAAGGCCTCGTAGTCTAGTGGATGGCGTCGTCGTTCCCGGGACCCCTGAATTCCTCGCGCAGGGTCAGGACGACGATGCGCACGTATTCTACTATTTCCGCAAAGGCCTTTTCTTCTTCTTCGCTGCCTTTTCCACCGTCTCCCGACGCGGCTTCCACGCGGGAGATTTCAATCAGGTCTTCCAGGGCTTCACGCGCCTCGCCTGACAGCACTTCCCGCTTCTGGTGACCGAGGCCGGCCAGGTAGCCCGAACACCATTGCGCCAGTGAAATCGTGCGATCTTCCAGCGCTTCTTCGTCCGAGGGCAGCCACAACTCGAATCCCATCTCTTCGTCGGCCAACTGGGCGCTCGTTGTCTCAAAGGTCTCGACCATGACAGCCGCCATTTCCTCTTGCGGCCGGGCGAGCAGCCGCATCGCGGCCATCTGATCGAGGTATTCCCCCGCTCCCGTCACCCCGCCCCCACACAGCAGACCGCAAAGCAGTCCATGACATTCCGCCAACTCGGCACTGTCCAACAGACCCTCACTGAGCTGCAGCGCGTTTTCGAAATCGGGAAGGGTGGGAGAAGACATCGGCAAACGTTCCTAAATCACGATATTAACACTGTTGGCCAAGTGTTTGACGCTTTTGAAGACTCAATCCATAATGTCTGCATGAATTCACTCGATCAAGCCACCATGGATCTGGAGCGACTGGAGAAACAACTCGGCGCCATGCTGGAACTGTGCGAGTCGCTCCGCGAGGAAAACGCGTCATTGCAGAACCGGCAGGCGTCGCTGGTCGCGGAACGGGCGTCGCTGGTCGCCAAGAACGAAGAAGCGCGATCCAAGGTCGAAGCCATGATAAACCGCCTTAAAGCCCTGGAGCACTGACCTTGAGCGAATCTGCCGAGACCGTCTCCGTCATCATCCTCGAAAAGCAATACCAGTTCTCCTGTTCGCCGGAAGAGCGCAACGAGTTGATGGAGGCCGCGCGCAAACTGGACGAGTCGATGACCGCGATCCGCGAGAGCGGACGGTTGATGTCGCTTGAGCGTATCGCACTGCAGGCGGCGCTCAATTTCAGCGCCGAGGTCCTCTCCCTGAAACACACCGAGTCCGAACGCGAACAACGTGTCGATCGAAAAATCCGTGACCTGGCCGACCGTCTGGATACCGCGCTGCAAAGCGATTCCTGACCGAAAGGCGGGTCCCGAAGTGACCTGTTCGCCGTTTTCATCCCCACGCGCTATAATGAATCCGCCCTCTGTGGTGTTTGCCATCGGGACCGATAAATGCCTTGTCCCTACATATTGACCTCGGGGTGGCCGAACTGAGCGCTGGTGTGCATGTTCGCCGTAGGCGAAAAGCCTGATGCCTCATACGCCTCCCCACCTGAACCTTTGGTTCAAGGTCACCGGGCCCGTAGCGGCACCCTGGAGGGCGCTTACCCCGCCCCGTTAGACCGTCCCGATCTACCTGTATGAAGAGAGTCCCTGATAAGCACCATCAGAAAGCAGACCTCAGGAAAGAATTACGCTCCCGGCGCTCTGCGCTGGCGCCCGGCCGCCGGGCCGAACTCGACGCCGCGATAAACCGCCACCTCATGGAATATGCCCAGACGGCGCGCATCAGCGACCTCGCTGCGTTCCACGCATTTGACGGCGAACCCGACCTGTCTGCCGCCATGCGGCAACTGGCGGAAAGCGGCGTTACGCTGGCGCTGCCGGTCGTCAGGGAAGTACCCGGACGCAGTTACATCGCTTTTCATGAATGGACCCCCGGCTGTGATATGGCGCCCAACCGCTTCGGCATCATGGAGCCGGCCGGCACCGATGAAATACCGCTGGTCCGCTTTGACCTGGTACTGCTGCCGCTGGTGTCCTGGGACCGCCAGGGCGGCCGCCTGGGCATGGGCGAAAGCTACTACGACCGGGCTTTTCAGCCCTTTGCCCAGAGCCCGCGCCCCGTGCGCATGGGTGTCGCTTACGAGAACCAGCGCGTCGAGCACATCCCGCTCGACCCCTGGGATATTCGTCTGCACGCAATGGTCACGGAGAAAGGGTGGTTTACCTGCCCGCGCTGATCCAAGACAATAAGCATCAACCTAACTGCTGCATGGAAGGTCAGGATGAAATACTGGCTGGTCAAGAACGAACCGGAAGATTTCAGCATCGACGATCTCGAAGCCGCGCCGAACGGCACCACGCACTGGGACGGAGTCCGCAACTACCAGGCACGAAACTTCATGCGTGACCAAATGTCGGTCGGCGACCAGGTGCTTTACTACCATTCCAATTGCAAACCGCCCGGCGTCGTCGGCATCTGCGAGGTCGCCTCTGAGCCCTACCCCGACCACACCGCGCTGGATCCCTCGGCCAGGTACTACGACCCGAAACACACGGAAGAGCATCCCCGCTGGTTCATGGTCGACATGAAATTCAGGCGCAAGATGAAGCGCATGATCACCCTCGAGGATATCAGGCAGCACGAGGACCGTCTCGAGGGCCTGGCATTGATCCGGCGCGGCAACCGTCTGTCGGTGATGCCGGTCGACAAGACACACTGGGATTTGATCCTGTCACTGGAGTAGACCGCGATGACCATGGGCAACACGCAGTTCGAACAGAAACAACAGGTCGCGCTCGCCGCGCTGGACCGGGTGCGCGAGGACAGCGTGCTCGGCGTCGGCACCGGCAGCACGGTCAACTGCTTTATCGAGGCGTTGGCGGAACGCAGGTTTCGGCTGGAAGCGGCGGTTTCGTCATCCGAGGCCACTACCGTCCTGCTGCAGCAAGCCGGTATCGAAGTCGTCGAACTGAACCAGGCCGGCACCCTGGACCTGTACGTCGACGGCGCCGACGAGTTCGATGCGCACTGTCGCCTCATCAAGGGCGGCGGCGGCGCCCTGACACGCGAAAAGATCGTCGCCGCGGCCAGTCGCCGCTTCATCTGCATCGTCGATGAAAGCAAGAAAGTCGGTGTGTTGGGAAGGTTTCCGCTGCCGGTTGAAGTCATCCCCATGGCCCGCAGCTACGTGGCACGGCAGATCGTCGCGATGGGCGGCCAGCCCGAACTGCGCGAAGGCTTCGTAACGGATAACGGAAACCTGATCCTGGACTGCCACAACATGAACCTGGTGGATCCGGTCGCGGTAGAGCAAAAGCTGAACAACCTGCCCGGCGTGGTGACCAACGGCCTGTTCGCGCTGCGGCCGGCCGATACGGTTTTGATGGCGACTTCGGGCGGCGTGCAGGAGATCACTCCATAGGCATTTCCTGGGTCACATATTAATAAGTCTTGATATGAGTCAACATATCATGATCGACCGTCAGTACCATTAGTTTCGTTTCAACGCATCAATTGAACGCGAAGACCGTAAACCCGGCCGTCGCTCGAACAAAAAATGAAACTGACACGATTCACAGACTATTCTTTGCGTGTTCTGATGTACCTTGGACTCAAGGACGAAGAACGCGTGACCATTCGGGAAATCTCCGATGCTTACGGTATTTCTCGCAACCACCTGATGAAAGTCGTCAGCCTGCTGACCCGCATGGGTTACCTGGACGCGCGCCGCGGGCCCGGGGGCGGCATCGCGCTGGCCAAGCCGGCCAATGAAATCATCATCGCCGACGTCGTGCGTGACATGGAAGACGACCTGAACATGGTCGAGTGTTTCTGCGCGGGCGGCACCTGCGTGATCAAGCCGGTCTGCGAGCTGAAGTCGGCTCTGTGCAAGGCCCTCGCGGCGTATATCGACACGCTGGAGCACTACACGCTGTCGGATCTGCTTGGACCGAAAAAAGAACTGGGCAAAGTGCTGGGTATGTCATCGGCCTGAACCGATTTATCGGATGAAATAAAAAACGGAGCGCCAAAGCGCTCCGTTTTTTTTTGGTCCCGAAGGACCGGGTCTCTCACTCAGAGACGCGAACGCAGAAAACCAACCGCACCGCCCAGCAGCAACATCAGACCGCCCAGCAGAGCAAAAGCGGGCACCTGCGTGGCCGTCGCCGGCAGAGCGACCGGAGCCGGCTCCGGTTCCGGTGCCGCAACCGGTTCGGGTTCCGGTGCCGGTTCCGGCGCCGCCGCCATGGCCGCGGCTTCCGCAACAGGCATCGTCCAGTGACCGCCCTGAGGCAGGTAGACGTTCAGCACCTGGCGATCGGCCAGGTCACCGATGCGCACTTCCTGGTCTCCGATCTCTGCAAAAGCGTCACGCTCGGGATAGCGGCGCTGCGAAGCGGACCAGCTTCCGTCCGGAAGCTGCCATTGCACGATCGTGGAATTGACGCTCTGACGCACGATACGCGCCGTGAACTTGGCAGCCATGACGCCTCTCTTTTCGACCACGTCAAGGCAGGCATCGCCGATGGCCGGATTATCGGCCAGGATCTCGGCGCCCCAGACGATATCGTCGCAGGTGATATCCTCAGCCATGGCCGTGGAGCTGAAGCCGATACCGGCCGCCAGCATTGCTGAAACCAAAACAAGCCTCTTCATAAAGTTTGCACTCCTTGTGTTTTTCCAGGGGTAGGTTCGACACTCGCTTTCACGATGTAACGCTGCGGCGCGTGCCCAACGAAATAAAAAGGATAGCATGTCACGAGCGTAATGCTTCTATTCGGCGTTTTCGCCAGCACGGATACGTCGTCCGGCTCCACGACATCAATCGACGTGACTCGGTAGGCCAGGCGCCCTTCGGCTGTCTCCAGTTCGATACGGTCCCCGACGACAATATCTTTCAAGGGTCGGAAAAAACCATCGCGGTGTCCGGCGATGCCCAGGTTGCCTTCGGCGTCAACGCGCGCGGTACCGCGAATACGGCCCACGCCGCGGTCCAGGCTGGGGCCTTCGGCGCCATCGTACACGGGTACGTCAATTCCTACGCGATCGATACGAAGCACGGCAAGCGGCGCCTCGATCGTGGCCGCGAGGCTTTCCTCCCAGGCCTGAAGCCGCGCCTCGGACCAGAGTTCCTGTCCGGCCGGCACCGCGACCTCCACGGTCGAAGCATCCCCGGGCAGTTCTGCGGGCAACTCAGCCTGTTCCTGCTGTATCGCGACCGCCTGTTCAAAAGCGCGCAACCCCTCCTGTCGCGCGTTTTCACCTTGCCAGCGCAGCAACAGGAAAACGGCGATCATCAACAAGCCCCCCGCGTACAGAGCGTATTCGAGCCAGCCGAGACTGTTTTTGAGGGTGTCGCTTATCACGTGGCGGTAGCGTTGCCGGATCAGGGAGCGAAAGACTATACCGCCAAGCAGGCCACATTGACAAACGTGTCGTTTTTATTGTGCAAAACAACCCGGGATTAATATTCCGGGCCCAAAAGCATATAATCCGCCTTTCGCCGAACACGGCCGTCCCAGACGAGACCCTCCAGGAGACACACAATGCAATGCAGAAACCGCTTCATGCCCACTGCCCTGATGATCGTTTTCATCTCGCTTTCCGCCCCGCTGGCCGCGGACCAGGTAAAGATGAACAACGGCGACGTCATCACCGGCACGGTCACCAAAATCGAGGACGGTAAGGTCTTCATCGACCCGGCATACGCCGACGAGTTCTCGGTCGACGTGGCGGAAGTCGCGTCCATCGAAGCCGAGCAGACTTTCGACGTCGTGCTCGAGGACGGCAGCGAAAAACCTGCGAAGTTCGACCACGGTGAGGACGGCATGCAAACGCTCGTCATCGAGGGGCAGCCGCGCAGTATATCCATGGCCGACGTCACGCTGGCCGTTCCGCCGGAGCCCTGGTACGAACGCACTTCAAAAGTCGAGGCCAACCTGACCTGGAACAGCGGCAACACCGACAGCCAGAACAACCTGATCTATGCGGACACGCAACTCCGGCTCGGTGACCACCGCCACAGCGGCAACCTGACCTTCGCCCGTGACAAGACGGGTGACGTGTACACCAAGAAACAGGATCTGCTGAACTATTCCTATAACTATATTTTTGCTGATCCCTGGTACCTTGGCGCGACCGCCACTTACGAGCGGGACCCGATCAAGGACCTGGATCACCGCTACCAGGTGGGCGTGATCATCGGCCGGGACATCATCAACACCGATACGACATTCCTGAGCATCAACGGCGGCGTGGGCTACTCGGAAGAGCAGTACGGCGGCGTTACCGAGAGCGGTGCGACCGGCCTGTGGGATCTGCGCTACACGCAGGATTTTCGCGACGGCGCGTTCGCCTTCTTCCACAACCACAACATCAGCCAGCACTTCTACGGCGAAGACAACCTGATCTTCAAGTCGAATACCGGTTTCAGTTTCGACATCATCGAAGACGTTTACGCCACCATCTCGCTGCGCTACGACTATGAAACCGAGCCGCCGGAAGGCAACGAAAACGAGGACACCACGCTGGCCGTGGGTGTCGGCGCACGGTTCTGAGGGCTAGGACGTCCCGAGCAGTGAAGCCGGCGCGCTGAAGCGGGTGCACTGCTCCATCAGCCAGTCCCTGAACGTGGCCACTTTCGGCAGGTCGAAATAGTGCGGCGGCGCCACGAAGTAGTGTGACCAGCCGGAACGGATGATCGCGTCGGCGGCCGGCACCAGCCGGCCGGCGCCGATGTCGCGGGAGACCAGCGACCAGCGGCTCAGCGCGATGCCTTCACCCTGCTCGGCCGCCATCAGGATGCTGATGGAATCGTTCAGGATCGCCCGGCGCCCCTCGTGGCGCGACCCGCCAAAAGCCTCGAACCACGGGTCCCAGACCGCACTGGGTGTGTACAGCATGTCGAATTCCTGCAGCTGCCCGGGCGATTCGATCGGACCGATCTTTTCCAGCAACCGGCGCGAACAGACCGGCAATATCCAGTCGTCCATCAGCTTCGCGGCTTTCACGCCCGGCCAGCGCCCCCGACCGAGGCGCATGGCCGCGTGCATGTCGGTCTCGTCGAAATTGACCAGGTTGTTGTCGACCGCCACGCGCAGGTCGACCTGCGGATTGGCCGTGTAAAACCCGTGCAGCCGCGGCATCAGCCATTTCTGCAGCATCGACGGCATCATGGTGACGTTCAGCACGCCCTCCTGCCGGTCCTGGCTCACCAGTTGGACCGCGTGACGCAGTTCGGCCAGGCCCCGCTGCACGCCGGGCAGCAGCTTTCGGCCCGCCGCGGTCAGCGTGACCTGGCGGCCCTGGCGATGAAACAGCGGCTGACCCAGGCGCTCTTCCAGCACGCGTATCTGGGAACTCACGGCAGCCGGTGTGACGTGCAGCGCCTCTGCTCCCTTGGCGAAGCTCAGGCGCGCCGCAACGGCCTCGAAAGTGCGCAATGCATTAAGTGGAAAACTGGGCATAATTAATTTTTTCTTAATCCAAGTCTAAAAAAACCCGCTGGTGATTATTCAGGGAAAACTCTAGGATTTCAATCGTGACATGTAGTTGAGTGCAATGCCACGATAATTACCGGGCCGTTATGCCTGATTGTACCCGGGTAATATTGGAAATGTTTCTTAAACATTTCTGTCAGCTCTCGCTGATCGTGTCGTGTAAGTGTCACAACCTTGACGTGTGCCCCTTGGGGCCCGGTTAATTCATGCATGCATGGATCCGGGCCCTTTCTTTTTGTGCAGGCCGCGCTCTGCTTTTCTGCTAGCCCCTGTCGAGCGGTTCAGGCAAAAAAGCCAGCGCAGCTTCCGCTGCGCTGGCCCGGTTAACGAGCCGGGATGGGGGGTGCCCTACTGCGCCCGACTCTTGCCCTGCTTGCTGTTCTTCATGCCGCTGCGTGACGACTTGGGCTGCGAGGACTTCTGCACTTTCGCGGCCCGCGGCGCCAGTGCCTGCCGCTCAACGGACTTGTAGGGGGACGGTTGCTTCGCGGAGGGCGCTCGGGTTGCAGACCTGGCACTGCCGGCCAAGGCACTGCTTGAACGCGGCCGGGGATTGGTCACCCGCACCGTCGGCATGGTCTTGACCGATGAATATTTCTTCGGTGTAACGACCTTTCGCGAAGAATCGGCGTTCTTCACTTTGATGCTTCCGGTAGAGCGAGGCGTACTGACGCTCTTGCGGCTTGTCTTTTTGACTTCGCGTACCGTCCCGGACGAACGACCGGCCGTGCCGCTTACCACCTTTCGGCTGTTTTTGGCCGTCACGGTCTTAGGCGCGGTCACGGTCTTCTGTGATGACCTGACGGCGCCCGCCCGGGCGTTATCGATGCTCAGCTGCTTGCCGGCGGTCCTGCTTTTTGCCTTGCCGGATGGCGCCTTCAGCGCCAGTTCCTTTTTGCTGACCGTCGTGCCGACCGCATGCTTGGACTTCGTGCGCAACTGCTTGCTGCTTTTGCCGGCCTTCGAAAGGCTTCGGGTCGTCCTTGCCTTGTGAGCCAGGTCGGTCTTGCTCACCGTCTTGCCGGGAGCGTACTTCGCTTTGCTTTGCAGCTGCTTGCTGCTCTTGCCGCTCTTTACTTTCGCCCCGGGCGCGGCCGCTTTCCGCGAAAGATCGCTCTTGCTCACGGTCTTGCCGGGCGCGTAAGCCGTTTTCAGCTTGCTCTTTGCCTCCAGGCCGGAGCCGTTTTTCGCCAGCGCCTTGCCGCCCTTGCCCTGGACGCCCTTCACCAGGACCGAACGCGGCTGCTTGTCCTTTGTCCTGACAATGTGCCCGCGCTGCTGGGCATCGGCATACAGGTTGTAGTGCCGCTCACGCGGATTCGGGCCATGCCGCGGCGGCCGGCTGTGCCCGCGGCCGCGACCGTCGTGGTAGTCATGACGGTAGTGGTGCCGCGGTCGGTAGCCGTGCGGCCCCCAGTAACCGTAGTGGCGGTGGTGCCAGCGGTGATGATGGTGCCAGTGGCCGCCCGGCCAGTACGAGAAGCTGAAAGGACCCCAGGCCCAGCTCACGCCGAAGTTCCATCCGTACCACGGGTCGTAGCGCACGTGGAAACCCCAGGTGCGGTGGTGCGGGTAGTACCAGCGGGACGTAACCCAGGGGGCATAGTAGTAGCCGGAGCCGTAAAAAACCGTTCTGCGATAGACGTAGCTGCCCAGGTAACCCGGGGTGTAGCCGACGTACACCACGTTCGGCGTGTAATCGTAGACGTAAACGTACTTGACGTTGTACACCGGTGAAGTCGGCAGAATCACGCGCACCTGGTCAGGCCGCGCGACTGACACCTGCCAAGGCCCGTCCCAGGAGCGGGAAACGTACCAGACGCCGTCTTCGACCATGTAGTACAGGCCATTGGCGTAGATCACCGTGGAACCGGTATTGGTGGCATAGACCATGTCGGTGCCGTCCACCGGCGCAAACACGGGCTCACCGTCGTAAACAACCTCGATGTCCGCCTCGCCGCGTTCCACCGCGGCCGTCTGCGGCAGCTGTGCGTCGATCACGGCTTCTTCGGCCTCCTCGGTTCCCGCCACGTAGACGCGCGAGTCGGCCTGTTCGGAATCGGCGGGAATTTGGGTGAAGGCGGTCGGAAGATCCGCCGCATCGCGGTACGACCAGGGGCCGTCGAGGGATTCGGAGCGGTACCAGCGGCCGGCCAGAACGATGTAATAACGCTGCTCGCCGAGATGCATGAAAACATCGTCGTCCGAGTTGTTCAGCACCAGCAGGTCGTCCACCAGCGGCACGAACGCGGCCGGGCCATCGGTGACGATCAATTCCGCAGGCTCGGTGGAAACGATGATCTCGGGGGCATTGGCGGCCGTTACCCGCTCGGTCGTCTGCGTCTCGCTCTCTTCGCCTTCACCGGGTTGCACCAGGGCGGTGATATCGGCCGGCACCTTCGCGGTGAAACGGTAAGGCCCGGTCGCATCCGTGGCGCGGTACCACACGTCCTTCGCCGCGTTCAGGTAAAAGCGGCTGCCGTCATGGATCAAGGGATACGGCGTGTTGATCACGGCCTCGTACGGCGTATTTTCGATATCGCGCAGAACGGGTTCGCCGTCGATCGTCACCAGCAGGGCCGGGCTGTCGCGGTAGATGACTTTCGGCGGCGCCGTCTCGATCTGCTCCGCCGCTTCCGCCTCGGCCCGCGCGATGCGCGCCGACTCCTCCAGTTCTTTTGCGGTGAACACGAAATTCACGGCGAAAGCCGAATCCGCCATCGCTTCAGAAAGCCGCGCCTGCAGGTTAGCGTCCATCGGGAACCGGGTTTGCGTCACCTTCATGCCAACGGGGTGAACCGTGCCGCTGAAGCGGTTCGCTTTGAGCTCGGACTCGAACCAGCCGGCGCCGAACACGGGCTCATCGCCCGGTTTTTCCCGATACGCCAGGGCCGCGCGGAAGCGGATAAAATCGTCGCTGATTTCGTCCACTTGCGGTTCGTATATCGTGACCGTGCCCTCGTCCAGCGCAACGTTGCGCGGCCAGCCGGACTCCTGCGCCATCGCAGGGGACAGACACAGCAAGGTCACCAGGAATAACAGGGTGATTCGATGCTTTGCGTTCATGGTCCGTTCCTTCTGTTCAGGTTTTCAGCGCTCCGCCGTGCACGCACGATCGGAACGTTGCAGGCTCAGTATGCAACGCAGGTTCTGAACGCAGTCTGAACGGGTAAAAGTGACCTGCCGGGCGGGATTCAGTGGACGCGGGCGCCTTCCGGCACCTGGAAGTCCTGGCGGCGGCCGCGCCAGTAGGCATGGGCGTCCAGTGCCGCGGCAGCCACCTGATTCTGCAGGTACTCGACGTGCCGATCGGCCAACTGATCCAGCAGGGCCCAGCCTTCATCCGAAGTGAACAACGGTATCGGCGAGAGCAGTTCGACGACGTCCGTTCCGTTCTTCTCCCATTGCGCCTGGCGCAGCATCACGGCGCGCATATAGCCGATGCACCAGTCGTCGACCACCAGGAAAACGCGGCCGTCCACCTCGTTTTCCATGAACCAGGGCTCGAAGGCCTCCGGATCCTCGGCCAGTGTCAGGGCCGTCGTATTGAGGTGCCGGATCATCAGGCGGCCGATACGCTCGACGTCTTCCGGACTTTCCAGGCCGGCCGCCCGGGCATCCCCGCCCCAGACGAGCGGCAGCCATTCGCCCGGCGGAACGGCGTCCGGGCCGCTGACCAGCGCCGTGATGAAACCATCGAACTCCGACATGTTGAGCAGCGCCTCGGGGCTCTCCAGCATCAGCAGGAACGATTCGAGTTCGTCGTATTCGAAATCGTCGAGCGGAATGTTGAGTTCGTCCTGCAGGTTCATGGTTATCCGTGGGCAATGCCGTCAGGGGCGGGTCATTGTAACAATCATTCAGCCGTGAACTTTCAGATTTCTATCGTGCCTTCGAGATACGGCACGGCAGTGCCTGCGATCAGCACGCGGTCGCCGCGCAGCCTGCAGGACACGTTGCCGCCGCGAGCGGAAACCTGTCTCGCTTCGAGACGGTCCCTGTTCAGGCGGGATGCCCAGAACGGAGCAAGCTTGGTATGCGCCGAGCCGGTCACCGGGTCTTCCGGAACGCCGACGGCCGGTCCGAAAAAACGCGACACGAAATCGTATCCACCGCCCGCCGCAGTGACGATCACGCCGCGGTAGTCCAGCGCGGCCAGCCGCCCGAAATCGGGTGACAGCGACCGCACCGTTTGCGCGTCTTCCATCACCACCAGCAGGTCGACGTTTTCCAGGCATTCTAACGGCGTGGCGCCCAGCGCCTCGGCGAGTCCCGGGGGTGCGGCGCAGGGTCTCGGCGGCTGCGCCGGGAAATCCAGCACCAGCCGTTCGCCATCCCTTGCCACTTCCAGCGGGCCGGAGCGCGATGAAAACCGCAGCCGGTCGCTTGCATGACCGAGCCGGTTGAACAGCACCCACGCGGAAGCCAGCGTGGCATGGCCGCACAGGTCCACCTCGGCTGCCGGCGTAAACCAGCGGATTGCATACTCCCCGCCCTCAGGCACGAAAAACGCGGTCTCAGAGAGGTTGTTCTCCAGCGCGATGGACTGCATCACCTCGTCCGGCGGCCACTCGTTCATGGGACAGACCGCGGCCGGGTTGCCCTCAAAGAGCCGGCTGGCGAAAGCATCGACCTGGAACAAAGTCAGTTTCATGGCTTCAGGTCCGACTGCATGCGTTTTTTCGGCATTGATTTTCTCGCTCGCTTATCGACTGCTCCTGAAACTAAAATAGGCGAATACGCAGCGAACCGGAAGAACCCCGTGCAAAAGATCGAAAAACTGACCTCGATACAAGTCCGCGTGCTGGGCTGCCTGATGGAAAAGAAAGAGACAACGCCCGAGCAATACCCGCTGACACTCAACGCGCTGCGCACTGCCTGCAACCAGAAGTCGTCACGCGACCCGGTGACGAATTACACCGAGGGCGAAGTCGGTCACACGGTTCGCGAACTGGAGGGCATGGGCCTGGTGAGCGAGGTGTGGGGTTCACGCGTATCGCGCTACGAACACAAGGTCCCACAGGCGCTGGGCCTGCACAGCAAAGGCATCGCGCTGCTCACCGTATTGATGCTGCGCGGCCCCCGGACCCTGGGCGAGCTGCGCAACAACTCGGCCCGCCTGTACGCTTTCGACGATCTCGACGATGTCCAGTACGCCCTGCAGAAACTGTCCGAACACGAACCACCCCTGGTGACAGCCCTGCCCCGCCAGGCCGGGCAGAAGGAAGGTCGTTTCGCGCATTTACTGAGCGGCGAGCCAGATATACCGAAGCCGACACGTGCCGTGCACACACCTCCAGCCACCGGCCGGCAAACCGCTTCTTCGGGGAGTCCTTACGAGGCTGAGGTCGGATTTTCACGCGCGGTGCGTATCGGCAACACCATCGCGGTGGCCGGTACCGGACCGATCGGCCCGGACGGTGAAACGGTTGCGGGAGGCATCGTGGAGCAGGCGCGCCGCTGCTGGGAGATTTCGATGGAAGCGCTGGAAGAACTGGGCGGCGGCGCGGAACACGTGATCCGCACGCGCACCTTCCTGAAACACATCGAGGACGTGGAGGGCGCATCGCAGGTGCATGCCGAATTTTTCAGCGACGTGCGCCCGGCCAGCACCATGCTGGTGGTGGCATCGATGGTCGACCCCGACTGGCTGGTGGAAACCGAGCTCGAAGCGGTGATCGGCTAGCGCGCCAAACACGGGCGCAACGCCGGGCGCGCAGGGTTGGCGCGCGAAGATGATGGCTTCGAATCCGGCTGCGCAGTAAGATACGGAGTGTGGACAGCGATCCGCACCAGATTACCTTCGGACCGGTTCCATCACGCCGCATGGGGCGAAGCCTCGGCATCAACACCATCGGCGACAAGACCTGCAGTTATGCCTGCGTTTACTGCCAGGTCGGAAACACGCCGAACAAACAGTTCAAGCCCCGTCATTTCATTTCCCCGGCGCAGGTCCGCGAGGCCGTCGCTCGTCACATCGAAAAACTGCAGGGTGAAAATTCCCGTATCGATTACCTGACGTTCGTTCCGGACGGCGAACCGACCCTCGACGTCGCGTTGGGCGAGTCCATTGAAGCCCTGCGCGAATTTGATATACCCATCGCCGTGATTACGAACGCTTCGCTGCTCTGGCTGGAGGACGTTCGCCGGCGCCTGTTCGCGGCCGACCTGGTGTCGATCAAGCTCGACAGCGTGGAAGAGACCGCCTGGCGCAGGATCAACCGGCCCCACCCGGAGCTTCGGCTAGATACCGTGCTGCACGGCATCGTTGAATTCGCCGGCCGGTACCCGGGCAGCCTGATTTCAGAAACCATGCTCCTGGCGGAAGAAAACGACAGTGCTGATGCAGTGACGGGCATCGCAGACAGCCTGGCATGCATGGCGCCGGATACCGCGTACCTCGCCGTACCCACGCGCCCCCCGGCCGTGGCGCGGTTTCGGGGCAGCGATGAAAGACGATTGACAAGGGCCCATTCGATCTTCGCCGAAAGGCTGGAGCGAGTGGAACTGCTCACCGGCAACGAGGTCGGGCCATTTGCCCACACCGGCGACGCGCGGACGGACCTGCTCGCCATCACTGCCGTTCACCCGATGAGGGAATCGGCGGTGCGGGAGCTGCTGGCAGGCAACCATTGCAGCTGGGCCCTGGTCGACGAACTCGTCGCCGATGGTGACCTGATCGTCGTCGAATACGACGCCGACCGGTTTTACCTGCGCCGGGTCCGGCAGCATTGAACGACCCCGGCGGCGGGACCTCCTGGCCCGTTTTTCAGAGCTTACCGGGCTTCGGCAATCGCGGCCTCTTTCTCCGCAGCGGCGCTCTTGATGGCCAGCGCGATACAGCGTTTCGCATCCCGGCTGCGAGCGCTCCGGGGCGGGAACATGTCGTCCAGCTTCTTGCAGGAATCCTTGGCAATTTGCTCGATGCGTGATTCGAGTTCCTTGACATCCTCGTATCGCGACAGGTCGAGATCACCGATATATACCTTGCGACTGAGTTCGATCACTTCGGTTCTCGAAGTCGGGTCGCTCACGCTGTGCTCTGTCTTTCTTTCCAGGCTGATCGGCGCCTGGACAACGATTTCTTCCATTTCGTCGACCGGTTCAGCGGCCAGCGCGGACGTGGTGGCAATAACGAGGGTGACGGCCGTTGCGGCCGAGCAAAAAATCCTGGGAAAATCGGTGACTGGGTTCATGTTGCCCTCCCGTTTGTGAAGTGTTGCGGCGAAGAGGTATGCGGCTTCTTCTGTGAACGGAAGCCGAGTTCACACTCTCCTTTGCCGCCAAGGCAGTACGCAATGACTTCGCTCAAGTCATCGTTCGATCAGCCCCGGCGAACCGATTCCGGCAACGCCTCGATCTCGTGCTCGCGCCGGCGCGTCGCCTCGCGACCCTCTTTTATGGACTCCTCGGCACGGTCGAACTCCATCAGCCCGATTTCGCTCAGCCGTGGCGTAATCAGCACGTCCGGTGGTTCGCCGGCCATGCGCGAACGCGTGATGCGGTCCTGCATGATGTCGATGGAGCCGGCGATCACGTCGAACAGTCCGGGGTCGGGGCTCTCTTTCTTGCGCAGCGATGAGATGTAGGAGTCCAGCCGCACGCCGAATCCCGCCTTCATGCGCGCCGCCCAGCGCGCCACAGGGGAGTCGGCCTCGCCGATCGCGGCCAGCAGGCGCTCGTCATCGTCTTCATCTTCTGCGTCCTCTTCATCCGCCTCGTGCACGAAGAAATGCTTGCCGATCAGGTCGCCGTTCAGGTTGACGGCGATCACGATGTCGCCGCCCATGGCGCGCGCCAGCGACACCGGCACCGGATTGACCACGCCGCCGTCCACCAGCAGGCGACCCTCGGCATCCAGCGACGGCGCAAACATGCCGGGCAGCGCGATCGAGGCGCGGCAGGCGTCCAGCAGCGAGCCCTCTCGCAGCCATAATTCGCGGCCGCTGCCCAGCTCGGTGGCCACGCAGGCGAACGGGATTTCCAGGTCTTCGATCTTCGGATCGCCGATCTGCTTGCCGATCGCGTTCATCAGCGACTTGCCCTGCAGGAAACCGCCGCCGGTCATCTTGGCGTCGAGCAGCCGGATGATATCCACGCGGCCGAGGTCCGAGATCCACTCCTCGAAAGACTCCAGGTTGCCGGAGGCATAAGCACCGCCGACCACGGCGCCCACCGAGGAACCCACGACCAGGTCCGGCTTGATGCCCATGGCGGCCAGCTCGTGGATGACGCCGATGTGCGCCCAGCCGCGCGCCGCGCCGGAGCCGAGCACCAGCGCCACTTTCGGTTTTTTACGGCTTGTCTTCGTGTAACGGGCAGGCATGATGACCTCCGTGGGCCGGTTTGATCATTGCACCATTTTCGCACAGCGAAAGCCCTGCGTGACAGGCGGCGCCAACAAATGCAGCTGGCCTGCGCTAAACTCGTGCCATGAAAACACTGACCGTTTTCTTTGTCGCCGCCGTCATGCTGTACATCGGGTTCAGCCTGATGCTGTTCTTTCTACAAGACCGGCTGGTCTTCCTGCCGCACATGCCCGGACGTGAACTGGAAGCCGACCCGTCGGCCATGGGTTTTGCATACGAAGACGCCTGGATCGAAACCGAGGACGGCGAGCGCCTGCACGGCTGGTTCGTTCCGGCCGGCGGCGCACGCGGCACGCTGCTGTTTTTTCACGGCAACGCCGGCAACATCTCGCACCGCCTGGAAAGTCTCATTATCTTCAACCGCCTGGGCCTCGACGTGCTGATCGTGGACTATCGCGGCTATGGCCAAAGCAGCGGCGAGCCCGGTGAAAACGGCACCTACCTCGACGCCCGCGCGGCATGGGATTACCTGGTCGACGAGCGTGACGTACCCGAACAGCGCATCGTGATTTTCGGGCGATCGCTGGGCGGCGCGGTCGGCTCCTGGCTGGCCGGCCGTGAGGACGTCAACCCGGCCGGCGTGATTATCGAGTCCACCTTCAGCTCCGGGCTGGACATGGGCAAACGCCTGTACCCGGTGCTGCCCGCGCGGCTGATCACGCGTATCGGTTACCCGGTGCGTGACTACGTGTCCCGCATCGATGCGCCGCTGATGGTGGTGCACAGCCGGCAGGACGAAATCATTCCCTTCGACATGGCCGAAACCGTGTTCGAAGCCGCCAATGAGCCGAAAACGTTCCTGGAACTGGGCGGCGACCACAACGCCGGATTCTGGATCAGCCGCGAGACCTACGTGCCGGCACTGGACAGCTTTTTCACCAAGGTGCTGGGCCCGGTCAACCCGTCGCGCGGCGATTCGCGGCCCCCGATCAAAACCATCTTGCCGGAGTGAACGACCTGGATACGGCCGCGAGCGGGGTTTGTGCTCATGGGGATTGAGCGCCCAACGCGTCATGGTACCGCGCACCGCCAAGCGGCTTTCTACTCATTTTCTCTGCGGGACTCGACCGTCGTCTCGCCCTGCAGCGTAACCGTCACCCGCAGCAAAATGGGCTGACAGCAGACCGGGCAGTCCTCGACGTATTCCTGGTCCGGAACCGAGGGGTCGGCAAATACCGTGATGACTTCGCCGCAGTAAGGGCAGCCGATGGTGTGTTCCGAAAGATCCGTCATGACGTGTTCAACCGCGTGGCCGGTTCGCCGCCATTCTGACATATCGATAGAGCCCGGCGGGCCTTTCGTTTGGCATTTTCCTGACTTGCAGGTAGTCTTTCGGCAATTCCCGGTCATGCAGAGACCCCAAGTGTCCTTTTTCAATGAACTCAAGCGCCGCAACGTGTTCCGCGTAAGCATCGCCTACGTGGTGATGTCCTGGGTGCTGCTGCAGGTCGCCGACATTCTGCTGGAGGCCTTCGGGGTGCCCGCCTGGGCGTTTCGCCTGCTGTTCCTGGTGCTGGCCATCGGCCTGGTGCCGGTCGCCCTGTTCGCCTGGGCGTTCGAACTGACCCCCGAGGGCATCAAGCGCGATTCCGAAATCGACCGCTCGCAATCGATCGCGCACGAGACCGGGCGCAAGCTGAACTACCTGACCATCGCCATGGTCGTGATCGGCATCGTTTTCGTGCTGCTGCAGCCCCGGATCACCGTTCAGGAGGAAACACCGCCGGGTACCGCGGCAACCGCCGAAATCAGCGAGGCGCCGGCCAGCGCGAGCCGCCCGGCCGCGAACAATCGTTCGATCGCGGTACTGCCCTTCGTCAACATGAGCGCAGACCCGGAAAACGAGTATTTCGCCGATGGACTTTCCGAGGAACTGCTCAACCAGCTGGCGCAGATCCACGACCTGCAGGTCGCTGGCCGCACCTCGTCTTTCAGCTACAAGGGCAAGAACGAGGACCTGCGCGTGATCGGCAGCACGCTGGGCGTGGCCAACGTGCTGGAAGGCAGCGTGCGGCGCCAGGGTGAGCAGGTACGCGTCACCGCGCAGCTGATCCGCGTGGAGGACGGTTTTCACCTGTGGTCGGAGACCTACGACCGCACCATGGAAGACGTGTTCGCGATCCAGGACGACATCTCGCGCAACGTGGCCGACGCCATGAAAATCATCCTGGACGACGACGCCTGGAGGCGCATGCAGGACGCCGGCGTACGCAACGTGGACGCCTTCGTGGAGTACCAGAAAGGCAAGCAGCAATTCGCGACGGCACACGGCAGCAACAACCTGATCGCCGACATGCGCGAGGGGCTCATCCACTTTAACCGCGCCATCGAGCTGGTACCCGAATTCGGGGCGGCGTACTGGGACATGTCCGATTACTATGGCCACATCATCCTGGACAGCAACAGCACGCCAGAAGAACGGGCCGACGCGCTGGCGGAACTGCGCCGGGTGATTGATGCCGCCTGGCGGTTTTCGGGCGACTCGCCGCGCAAGGCTTTCATCGACGTCGAACGGGTCCTGTTTTCAGACGACTGGACGCCGCTGCACGACCGCATCGAAAAAGCGGTCGCCACCGGGGGCTGCCCGTCGCCAAACTGGATCGAACTGGCCGTCGGTATTGGCCATGCCGAGGAAATGCTGGACGTCTGGAACCGCTTTCAGCGCTGTGAGCCCCTGAACGTGATTGCGTTCATGAAGGCGGCCCAGGCGGAGCTGTGGCTGGGGAACCACCAACGTTCGCTCAAACTGATCGAGCAAGGCGAGATCACCATGGGGACCAACGCCTGGTTCGCATCGACAAAGGCATGGGTCTACATGGCCATGGGGCGCGCACAAGATGCCCTGGCGCTGGCGCCGGAAATCGAGCACGACGTCGAGTTCGCCGGAATCACCGGCCGGTCGATGCCGCTGGCGCTGATGGGCGATGTCGAGACCGCTCGCGAGGCGATGAACGAATGGATCGCTCAGCATGGTCGAAACCAGTGGGGCGAGATCATCATCAATGCCGCCATCGGCGACCGCCAGACCGCCAACCGCCTGGCCGCCGAAATGGACGCCCGCCCCGGCGGGGCTTTCCTGCTGCTGCTGACCAGCGTGTACTGCGGCTGCGGCGCGCCGTTCGACCTGGAGTACACGCCGAATTTCCGCGAACGCCTCGACGAATCCGCAACGGACTGGCCCCTGGAAACCCTGGTCGACTTCCCCGCCAAGGATTGGTAAGCGTCAGTAAAACGCCAAAAACAGCCGGTAAACTTGCCGCCTTCAGGACATTCGTGCTGTAATTTCGCGCTGATCCGATCAAGGAAACCGCATGAACAAACCCGCGCCCGCCGGCAAACGCCGCCTGACCGATCGCTTCCTCGACGTCGTCGAGCGCGTCGGCAATGCCCTGCCTGATCCGACCACCCTGTTCGCGCTCTCGGCCCTGGCCGTTATCATCCTGTCCGGCATCGCCGCGCAGTTCGACCTGTCCGTGGCGCACCCCACCACGGGCGAAATCATTCACCCCGTCAGCCTGCTGTCGGTGGAAGGACTGCACCGCATCCTCACTGAACTGGTGACCAACTTCACCAGTTTCGCGCCGCTGGGCACGGTGCTGGTGGCGCTGATCGGCATCGGCGTGGCCGAGGTCTCGGGGCTGATCGGCGCGGTAATGCGCCTGCTGGTGCTGAACTCGCCGAGAAAGCTGCTCACCCCGGTGGTGGTGTTCTGCGGCGTGCTGTCCAACGCGGCCAGCGAGGTGGGCTACGTACTGCTGGTGCCGCTGGCGGCGCTGATCTTCAAGGCCGCGGGCCGCCACCCGATCCTCGGACTGGCCGCCGCCTTCGCCGGTGTGTCGGGCGGCTACAGCGCCAATTTCGTGCTCGGCACCATCGACCCGCTGCTGGCCGGCCTGTCGCAGGAAGCCGCGCATATCATCGACCCGACCTACACGGTGAGCCCGGCGGCGAACTACTACTTCATGTTTGTCTCCACCTTCCTGATCACCGCGCTGGGCTGGTGGGTGACCGAGAAACTGGTGGCACCCCGCCTGGCCGACACGCCCATCGCGGAGGACGGGGATGAACACCCGGCCGCGGACGAGCAGGACGCGGTCAAGCCCTTGGCCGCCGAGGAAAAACGCGGCCTGAAATTCGCCACCGTTGCGTTCATTTTCATGACCGGCCTGGTGCTGTGGGGCCTGCTGCCGGCCGATGGTTTTTTGCGCGACGCGGAAACCGGTGGCGTGCTGCACTCGCCGTTCCTGAAAGGTATCGTCGCCATCATCTTCTTTTACGGCGTCGGCCTGGGCGTGGCCTACGGCATCGGCGCCGGCACCGTGCGCAGTGACCGCGACGTGATCAAGGGCATGAGCGACCAGATGTCAACGCTGGGCGGTTACATGGTGCTGGTGTTCTTCGCCGCGCAGTTCGTGGCGTTTTTCAACTGGACCAACCTGGGACTGATCTTCGCGGTGGAAGGCGCGCAGGTTCTGAAATCCGCCGGCCTCCACCAGGTGCCCCTGCTGCTGAGCTTCATCTTGCTCTCGGCCATCATCAACCTGGTGATGGGCTCGGCCTCGGCCAAGTGGGCGCTGATGGCGCCGGTGTTCATTCCGATGTTCATGCTGCTCGGCTACCCGCCGGAACTGATCCAGATCGCCTACCGCGTGGGCGACTCGGTGACCAACGTGATCTCGCCGATGATGAGCTACTTCGCGCTGATCATCGCCTTCGTGCAGCGCTACATCTCCAAGGCCGGTATCGGCACGCTGGTCTCGCTGATGCTGCCCTACTCCATCACCTTCCTGATCGGCTGGGCGATCATGTTCGTGATCTGGCTGATGATGGGCTGGCCCGTCGGTCCGGGCGTGCCGGCGACGCTCGAAATGGCGGGCTGATCATCGGGCTGTGCGCCGCCTGCTTGGCGGCGCCAGGCTCTTACCTTCGGCTGCAGGAGAG
>Ga0180435_10001658_pt1 | contig 22938 bp, 23 predicted proteins | sample SS_ome_3_FD_132467 | JGI IMG/M metagenome (GOLD analysis project Ga0180435, IMG submission 132467) | Hypersaline lake sediment archaeal communities from the Salton Sea, California, USA - SS_3_S_1 metaG | ecosystem: Environmental > Aquatic > Non-marine Saline and Alkaline > Hypersaline >... | reverse complement strand
GCTCGAGTGCAACCAGCCGTTTTTTCAATACGTCGATCTGTTCAGTCATGAGCTGTCTTCCTTGATCAGGCATCGAGATGATGCAGGTGCGCTTCGATCAGCTCCAGTTCTTGAGCATTGGGCTGCCGTCTCTGCACATCGTAGAAGCGGATATTCTTCATCCTGTTTTTAACCGAATAGTCGACAACCTCGTATTTTTGATCCCGATCGGGATGGATCTCCACCCAGAGGGTCCGTTCCAGATCGAGGTCGAAATCGTCGCAGATGTATTGCGCGAATTTTTCGGGATTTTTCGAAACCGAGTGCCCGTTTCCCGTTTCGGAGTACAGGCAGATATGACGCCTCATCCTCAGTATCTTGCCGTCATCTTCGCCTACGGTGAAAATATGCAGATGATACGAGCCCGGGTACCACGCAATCGGGTCCCGACCGTCATGTCTTTTTCCGTCCCAGCTGTAAATTCCGTTGAAAACTTCCATGGTGGGTTGCTTGTTTTATTTCGACTGTCGATTCATAAAATTCCCGCTTCAGATTCATACATTAAAGCAAGTCCTTAAAAAGTCTTGTCCACAATTGAGGTCGCCTCATAATTTCCTTGAGTTTACCTATGCCCATCCACTATGGTACGTTGGATTTTCTCAAAAACAACTTCAACAGGGAACTGCAATGACAGACCAACCATCAGCCACCGACCGGTTTATATACGGCTACTCCTGCTCGCAAAGCATTTTGACCGCCTATTGCGAACACTACGGCATCGATCATCTGACCGGCGTGAAAATTGCGGCGGGATTCGGCGCGGGCATGCAGAAGGCAAAAACCTGCGGCGCGGTTACCGGAGCAATCATGGTGCTCGGCCTCCATTTCGGTGATGAAACCAGCGTGAAGTCCGCAGGCCGCCGCCCCGTTTATACGGCGGTGCAGGAATTCATCAGACAGTTTGAGGACCGGCACGAAACCGTCAGCTGCGGCGGACTGCTGGGCTGTGACGTTAACACCCGCGAGGGAATGAAGATCGCCGCCGAGAACGACCTGTTCAAAACGCAATGCCCGAAATTCGTGGAGAGTGCCGTTGTGATTCTGGACAGCCTGCTCGCTGGTACTTCCCCCGGAGCCGGCGCATCGGGGAATACGGGAGGCTTTCCCCAGGCAGATTAAACGTTGAACCTGATATTTAAAATATCGCCCTCTGCAACGATGTAATCTTTACCCTGCACGTAGAGCTTGCCCTGCTTTTTCAGCTCGGCTTCGCTGCCGTGGGCGATCAGCTCGTCGTATTTCATCACTTCCGCCCGGATGAATCCTTTCTGCAGGTCCGAATGGATCGCGCCGGCCGCGACCGGCGCCGTCGAGTTGAGCCGGACCAGCCACTGGTGCACCTCGTCGGGTCCCACCGTAAAAAACGACATCCTGCCCAGCGCCTTCAGGCACAGCCTGGTAAGCATGCCCAAAGCCGGCTCTTCGATGCCGAGATCGGCCAGGAACTCGGCCTTTTCGTCGTCGCTGTCGAGCTGGGCGATCTCGGATTCGACTTGGGCCGAAACGACCATCGCCTCCATTTTCTGAGCCTCACAGGCCGGGGCGATCTGTTCGAGGATGGCAGTGTCAGCGACGGCATCCTCGGCGACATTGAAAACCAGAATCAGCTCTTTTCTGGTGATAAACGGATAACTGCGGATCAGCAGATCCTCGTCTTCACTGAACTCCATCAACCTCAGCGGCTGTTCCGCTTCGAGATGCTCCTGAATCCGCTGCATGAGTTCGTATTCCTTGGTCTGCCGCTCGTCCTTAATCTTTTTCAGGGCCGCCTCCAGCCGTTCGATGCGCTTCTCCACGAAAATCTGGTCGTGCATCAGGAATTCGCTGTTGACCGTCTCCACATCCCTGAGTGGGTCCACCGCCCCTTCGGCGTGATAAACCGATTCATCCTCGAAAACGCGGACCACGTGGCACAGCGCATCGACATCGGCAATGTTCTGGAAAATGTCGCCTTTGACGATGGTCTCCTGCTCGATTTTCGGCAGCAGAACGAGATCGATCCGGGCCCTTGTCTCTTTCTTGGGGCTGTACATGTTAACCAGTGTATCAAAGCGCTCGTCGACGATATCGGCGGTGCCGGGGATCGGCTTTGCCTGGCCGCCGTGATCGGTAAGCACTGCACCGGTCAATACCTGAAACATGGTCTTCTTGCCGGTCTGCGGCAGGCCGAGTATTCCTATTTTCATTGTTCCCTCTTTTTTCGCGGATTAATTATCGTCGCCGGGCAGCCTTGAATACTTCACATTTTCGTGCATCAAAGTCGCCTGTAATCATAGCAGACGGTGGGCGACTCTACCACAGTTCGGCACCGTTTGTGAAGTCCGTCAATTTTTGGTATTCCCAGGTCGCCATAATAATTGACTATTTTCCCGTTGCACTTTAAAACTACCCTCAATACTCGATAGAACCGGATCGAATTATCAGATCCTCCACATTCACTGTACCAAAAAAAAGGAGTGTACGATGAAAGTGACCATTACCGATCAGTGCATGGGCGACCGCAACTGCAACAAACTCTGCCCGGAAGTTTTCGAGTACGACGAAGAAACCCTGTTCTCCATCGTCAAGATGGATGAAATCCCCGATCACCTCAAAGACATGGTCCGCAGAGCTGCACTGGAGTGCGGTGCCGACGCGATCGAAATCGAAGAATAGCCGAGCCCGGGTCTACGATGGTAAAGTTCAGAGAAAGTCAGACCGCACAAAACCTGCAGATCTCGTTCTCAGCCGAAGCCCAGGCACGAACCCGCTACAATTTCTTTGCCCGGCGGGCGGAAGAGGACGGCTACATACAGATTGCCAGGCTCTTCGACGAAACCGCCGCCCAGGAATATGAACACGGTTTGCGGTTTTTCAAGTTCTTCAACGGCGGCGAGCTGGAAACGACCTGGACGTTTCCGACCGGCGTGGTCGAAGATACCCGGGCAAACCTGATGTCAGCGGCGGAACTCGAGCTGTACGTCCACGACACGATGTACAGGCAATTTGCCGAAATCGCCCGGGAAGAGGGGTTCAAACGAGCCGCCGATACCTTCGATGCGATCATCGTGGCGGAAGTTCACCACGAGAAACTATTTCGGGAACTGGCCGAGAATATCGATACCGGACGGGTATTTGCACGGGAAGAAGAACGCACCTGGAGATGTCTGGGATGCGGGTATCTGCATCAGGGAAAAGAAGCACCGGACAAGTGCCCGGCCTGCGTGAAGCCGCAGGGGTATTTCGAACTGCTCGGCAAAAATTGGTAGGGGAAGCGGGAATAACTACCAGAAAAACAGCCTGGCGTTCACGTGTTGAAACGGCTGGCTAGTCGAGGAGACTTGCTGGAAGCTATAGTCAACTATGCTTCCAGCAAAAGCGACGAAGGACAGCCGGCCGTATCGGCGCGTGAACGTCAGGGTCAGGCTAGCGTTGTGCAAGAGGGATGAACGGTCTTGTCGCCGCTCCCGTATAGATCTGGCGCGGTCTTGAAATCCGCTGGTTGTGTTCCAGCAGTTCGCGCCAGTTTGCTATCCAGCCGGGCATCCTGCCGATCGCGAACATCACCGTGTACATATTGAGCGGAATGCCGATCGCCCGCAGCAGAATTCCGCTGTAGAAATCGACGTTCGGATACAGGTTCCGTTCCACGAAGTATTCGTCTTTCAGCGTCTTTTCCTCGAGCTCCAGCGCCACCTCGAGCAGCGGGTCTTCCTGCTGCAGCTCGTCGAGCACGTCGTAGACCCGCTTCTTCAGGATGATCGAGCGCGGATCGAAATTTTTGTACACCCGGTGCCCGAAACCCATCAGCCGGTAATCGCTGTTCTTGTCCTTGGCCATATCCAGGTAGTGGCTGATGGGCTTGCCCGAGGTTTTGATATCTTCAAGCATCTTGATTACGGCCGCATTGGCGCCGCCGTGCAGCGGTCCCCACAGGGCACAGACACCCGCGGATACCGAGCTGAACAGATTCGCCCGTGAGCTGCCGACCACCCGCACGGTCGAAGTCGAACAATTCTGTTCATGATCGGCATGCAGGACCAGGAACAGGTTCAGCGCCCGCTCGACCACCGGGCTCGCAATATATTCACGGTACGGGTCGGAAAACATCATGTGCAGAAAATTCGAGCAGTAGCTCAGGTTCGGGTTCGGATGCATAAACGGCTTGCCGGCCGCCATCCGGTATGAAAAGGCGGCGATTGAGCGGACCTTCGACAACAGCAGCGCTACGGTCCGGTCGAATCCGGGCCCCTCGGCATGGACATCGAGCACTTCCGGATGAAAGCAGGATACCAGGTTCAGCATTGCCGATAAAATTGCCATCGGCGGGGCATCTTTCGGAAATCCCGAAAAATGATGCTCCAGGCTGGTGTGGAGCTGCGCGTGTTCGGCCAGCGACGCCCGAAACGTCGCCAGCTGCTTCGGCGTCGGCAGTTCACCGTAGAGAATGAGATACGCAACTTCAACAAATGATGCCTGCTCGGCAATTTCTTCGATCGGATAGCCGCGATACCGGAGAATGCCGTTTGCTCCATCGACATAGGTGATCGCTGAAAAGCAAGAGCCGGTATTGCCGTACCCGGGATCCATGGTAATGTACCCTGTTCTGGCCCGCAGTTTCTGGAAATCTATGGAACGTTCGTTCTCGGTTCCAGTGTAGACCTCGAAGTCGTAGCTTTGCCCATCGATCGTCAAAGTTGCCGTATTTTCTGACATAGTCGCTCCCCGATTAGAGTTTTCTTTCTCTTATTGATAATGCTTCTTATCATTTCAGGCAATCCGCGTAACTGGTACGTTACTTTAACCAGCATCCGAAAATTGACCAGCCTGCTCCAGTAAATTGCCACGAATCAGGCCGCCTCCACGTTTTATTTGACTTTTTCCGGGGAGCTTCTTAGTCTTGGTTTTGACTTCTGTATTTCTCAACCATCCATTCCACACCGCCCGGACGACACATGAACGACCGAAACGTTTCGGTAAGAATTGAAGACATACACAAACGTTTTGACGCCAACGAGGTCCTGAAAGGCATCTCACTTTCCGCCAACAGAGGCGAAGTAATTTCCGTGCTCGGCCCGAGCGGTTCCGGCAAATCGACCCTTCTGCGCTGTATCAATCTGCTGGAAATACCGGACAGCGGCAGGCTGTTCGTGGCCGGCGAGGAAGTCCTGATGAAGCACACCCGGGACAGAACCGTGCCGGCCGACATGAAGCAGGTCGAACGCATTCGGGCCCGCCTGGCCATGGTGTTCCAGCAGTTCAACCTGTGGTCGCACATGACCATCCTGCAGAATGTAATCGAAGCCCCGGTTCATGTGTTGAAAATCCCGAAGGATGAAGCAGTCGATCGGGCCCGAATGTATCTTGAGAAGGTGGGAATCCCGGACAAGCTCGACGCCTACCCGGTGCACCTGTCCGGCGGACAGCAGCAGCGCGCCGCCATAGCCCGGGCACTGGCGATGGAACCGGAGGTCATCCTGTTCGACGAACCGACGTCGGCACTCGATCCCGAACTGGTCGGAGAGGTGCTGCAGGTCATGCGGACGCTGGCCGAAGAAGGCCGCACGATGATCGTCGTAACGCATGAAATGGGATTTGCCCGGGAGGTCTCATCGCGGGTGATTTTTCTGGATGAAGGGCTGGTCATGGAAGACGGCAGCCCCACCGAGGTTTTTGAAAATCCTAAAACAGAGCGTTTTTCCGCTTTTATCACGGCAATGGTCTGATTTCAGACATTGTTAAACTGAAATTCCAGGGAGGACATTATGAAAAGATTGATTGTTCTGGCTGCACTGATTTCCTGCATGCTGGCGGTTTCCACTGCGGCGGCAAAGGACTGGAGCAAGGTACGGATCGGCGTCGAAGGCGCCTATCCTCCATTTTCCTACGTAACACCCGCCGGTGAACTGGCCGGATTCGATATCGATATCGCCAAGGCGCTCGGCGAAGCCATGGGTGCCGAAGTCACCCTCGTGGCCCAGGACTGGGACGGCATTATTCCCGCTCTGCTCGCCAAGAAATATGATGCGATTATCGCGTCGATGTCGATCACCGAAGAACGCAAGAAGAAAGTCGCATTCTCGAACAAGTACTACCAGACCCCGGCAAAATTCATCACCAAGAAAGGCTCGATGGACGAATTTTCCCGCGAAGCGGTCAAAGGCAAGAAAGTCGGTGTTCAGCGGGCCACGATTCACGACCGTTATCTGACCGACAACTACGGCAATGACGTCGAAATCAAGCGCTACGGAACCCAGGATGAAGCGTACCTGGACCTGACTGCCGGCCGCGTCGACATGCTGCTGGCCGACTCCGTCGCGTTGTCAGACGGTTTCCTGAAGAAGCCTGAGGGAGCAGACTACCAGTTCATCGGTCCGGACCTGGCCGATCCGAAATGGTTCGGCGACGGTGCGGGCATTGCCATCCGCAAGGGCGACACGGACCTGGTCGAAAAGTTCAACATGGCTATCGACAAAATCCGCAGCGACGGAACCTACAAAGCCATCCAGGACAAATATTTCGATTTTAACGTATACGGCGAATAACCGCTTATCCCGCTCCGGCCCTGTGCCGGGGCGGGTTATTTCCTGCTCTCTGCATGTTTTCACTTCACGGATACGGACCCGCCATTTTTCAAGGGACGATCCTGACCCTCGAGGTCTCGATCGCGTCGCTGTTCATTGCGATGATGCTCGGCATTTTCGGCGCCCTGGCCAAGCTTTCCGGCGCGCGGTCGCTGACCCTGGTCGCCCAGATCTATACCACCGTGATCCGGGGGATTCCAGACCTCGTGCTGATGCTGCTGATTTTTTTCGGCGGCCAGGTCTTCATCAACCAGGTCGGGCCGGCATTCGGGTATGAAGATTACATCGATATCAACCCGTTTATCGCCGGCGTGTCGACGATCGGATTTATCTTCGGCGCCTACATGACGGAAACGTTTCGCGGCGCCATCCTTGCCGTCAGCAAGGGACAGCTGGAAGCCGGGACTGCCTACGGCATGTCCGCCTTCATGGTGTTCAGGCGCATCACCCTGCCGCAGATGGTACGCCACGCCCTGCCGGGTTTCGGCAACAACTGGCTGGTGCTCGTGAAAACCACCGCCCTGGTGTCCATCATCGGACTTGACGATATGGTCAGGAAGGCGGGGCTTGCCGCCGGCGCAACGAGAAAGCCGTTCACTTTCTACCTGGTGGTCGCGATCAACTACCTGCTGATCACGTCCGTTTCCATCTACCTCCTCAAGTACCTGGAACGCCGCTACAGCGTCGGCGTCAGGGAGGTATAGCATGGATCTGTCCATCATCACCGAAAACATCGGCATCTACCTGCACGGACTGCAGAATACCGTTGTGCTCGTATCGATATCGCTGTTTTTCGGGCTGCTGCTGGCAGTGCCGCTGGCGGTCCTGCTCAACTTCGGCAGCGCCGCCGTGCAGTGGCCGATCCGGGCGTATATCTATTTTTTCCGGGGGACCCCGCTGCTGGTGCAGATGTTTCTTGTCTACTATGGTTTCGGGCAGTTCGACCTGATCAAACAGAGCTTTCTGTGGCCGTTTTTCAGGGAAGCGTATTTCTGCGCCCTGTTCGCATTTACGCTCAATACCGGGGCATACACCGCCGAAATCCTGCGCGGCGCCATCAAGGCAACGAATCACGGGGAAATAGAGGCCGCCCTTGCCGCCGGCATGTCGAAACTGCTGATGATCCGGCGTATCATCCTGCCCAGCGCATTTCGCCGGGCCCTGCCGGCATACTCCAACGAGATTATTTTCATGCTGCACGGTTCGGCGCTGGCAAGCGTTATTACGATCGTCGACATCACCGGTGCGGCCCGGATCGTCAACTCCCGATTCTACAGTCCGTATGAAGCGTTTTTAACGGCTGCGGTATTCTACATGTCGCTGACCTTTATCATCGTTTTTTTCATCAAGCGCCTGGAAACGCACTGGTTCGCGCACCTGCAGCCGCAATCAAAAAAACCGGTAATCGAAGCACCACCATGAAAAAAGTCGAAAAGAAGCCGCTTCCCCAGGCCAGTCCGGGAACGCAGCGGGTACTTGATGTCATTTCCTACGGAAAACCGGGCGCACGTCCCAAAGCGTATCTCCAGGCCGGACTGCACGCCGACGAAGCCCCCGGATATCTGGTCCTGCACCATTTGATCGAACTGCTCGACAAGGCTGATGCCGACGACCGCATCAGCGGTGAAATCATCCTCGTGCCCGCCGCCAACCCGATCGGCCTGAGCCAGTGGTGGAACGAGATGCTCCAGGGCCGCTTCGATTTTTCCAACTCGATCAACTTCAACCGTCAGCACCACGACGTGATCAGCAGGCTGATCGACCGGGTCGGCCCCCGATTGAGCGATGATTCCGCCGCCAATGTCGCGGTAATCAGGGCTGCGGTATCTGAAATACTGGCAGAAATCGTCCCTGAAGACGAGGCGGAGCACCTGAAGCTGCTGCTGCTGAAACGGTCCCATGACGCGGACATCGTGCTCGATCTGCACTGCGACCTGCAGGCCCTTATGCACGTCTATATCGGCACGCCGCTGTGGCCCGATGCCGAAGATCTGTCGGCGCAGCTGGGAGCCGAATCGACTCTGCTGGCAGCCGATAGCGGCGGCGGTCCATTCGACGAGGCCAACAGCCGGCCCTGGTGGGCGCTGGCCGAACATTTTCCGAATTATCCGATTCCCCCGGCCTGCCTGGCCGCAACCGTCGAGTTGCGAGGCATCTCGGACACCGATCCGGAAACGGTCTCGCAGGACGCCGATAACCTCTTCACGTTTCTGCAGCGACGCGGCCTGATAGACGGATCGGCCCCGGCGCTGCCGCTCCTGCCGAACCCGGCAACCCCGCTGACCGGTGTTGATTATGTACAAGCACAATCACCGGGTATCCTGATGTATGAGAAAAAGATCGGCGATTGGGTCAAAGAAGGAGATGTCATTGCACGGGTGGTAAATCCACTACCCGACGACAACACTCAGAGAGTAATTGAGATCAAGAGCCGTACGGACGGATTGCTCTTTTCGACCAACGTTGATCGCTTTTCCCGGCCCGGCAGGATCATCGCCAAAGTCGCCGGCACCAAATCGCTCGTTGCAGACGAAGGCGATCTGCTGACGCTCTGATCGACTTGCCGGGACGGTGCGACACTAAAGTGGCAGAAAGGAAACCACTCAGCGAAGACGAGGGCGGTCTCCCGACGATTCAGGCAGTTTGGATCAGTGCCTCAATGCCCGATATTGTAATCGGCCACACACCTTCTTGACGTGTTCGAACTTAATTTCTATTTTCAACAGCGTGTCTGACTGCACTGCATCGCTTGTTAAACTCAAAAAATCATATTTACCTATCGGTACCATGTCATGTTTAAATCATATTTTCCTCGCCCTAACCTCTTTTTTCCCTCACTGATTCTCTGGTCTGTCTTTTCAATCACTATCTGGTATCTATTCAATCAGGAGCTGGGCGGTTTGATCGGATTGAGCCTGGCAGATACGGAACCGGTCATAGGGCTTGGACATTTCCTCACCGACTCATTTATTTTACTCTACCTCTATTACACGATTTCGGTATTGATTTTCGCTCTTTTCTGGATGAAAATTTCCCCCCACCCCTGGCAATACTGGTCGATTCTCGGCTCTGCGGCGATCCTCTTTTCCACCTATTTTTCGGTTCAGGTATCGGTTGCCATCAACAACTGGCGCCGGCCGTTTTTCGATGCCGTACAGAATGCGCTGTCGGCTGAGTCCACCGTGACGGTCGCCACCCTGTACGATCTGCTCATTATTTTCTCCCAGATAGCCTTTCTGGCAATCGCCGTCTATGTCGGTACACGCTTTTTTGTCAGTCATTTCATCTTCCGATGGCGGACCGCGATGAACGACTACTACACCAGACAGTGGCATAATCTTCGTCACATCGAAGGAGCGGCACAGCGTATCCAGGAGGACACCATGCGCTTTGCTTCGATTATGGAAGGACTGGGAGTCGCCATGGTCGATGCGGTCATGACGCTGTTCGCCTTTCTGCCCGTCTTGATGGCACTGTCCCAGTATGTCGAAGTGCTGCCCGTCGTCGGAGCGATACCATACCCGCTCTTTACCGCGGCAATTGTCTGGTCACTGCTGGGAACGGGATTATTGGCCGGGGTCGGTATCAAACTGCCGGGGCTGGAATTTAAAAATCAACGGGTCGAAGCCGCCTATCGAAAAGAGCTCGTATACGGTGAAGATGACGAAGAACGGGCCCAGCCGGCCACATTGATCGAGCTGTTCGGCGACGTGAGGCGAAATTATTTCAGACTCTATTTTCACTACATGTACTTTAACATCGCCCGAAGCATGTACCTGCAGGCCGACAATATCTTTGTCTACATCATTCTGGTACCGACGATTGTCGCCGGCACCATTACCTTCGGTATTCTGCAGCAGATTCTGACAGCCTTCAGTCAGGTCAGCAACTCATTTCAATACCTGGTTAATTCGTGGACAACCATCGTAGAGCTGCTGTCTGTCTACAAACGCCTGTCTTCTTTTGAAGCATCGCTAAAAGGCAAACCGCTGCCGGACATCGATGCCGGCTATGAGTTCGGTGTAAGCGATAAATAGCGTACCTGCGAACAGCTGCAATTACCATGAGACCGGGGATGGAGCGGTACTGCCTCCGCCGGATTCTTCCGGCTGGTCGATGCGGATCGTGAATTCGCCGTTCACCGATTCAGTTACCAGGTCTCCCGGAAGCCTGACCTTGATGTGGCCATCCATTTCAGTCCTTCCTGATTCTGAGTTTTTTCAGTTGTTTGTTCAGCGACGCCGGGTCAAAGAGCGACGGATCGAAATCAGTCGTATATTCAAAATCCATCCTGATCTGTTCAAAATCCGTTCCTCCCTGCTCCAGTGCGGCGAGCAGCGCCTGATATTGATGAATGTCCCCGGCGTCTTCCGGCGGGCTGTTGTGGGCACCGGCAAGCAGAACCGGATGATTGCCGCCGCTGCCCGGCTCCAGGATCTCCTCCAGCGCGATCTGCACCTCCCAGCCGTGACCGCCGTCATACAGGTAGCTGAACAGGAACGACATCCCTTCTTCAAGCTGGTGCAGTTCAAACCCGGCCTCGTCATATTCGGGCTTGCGCTGATAGTTCTCGAGACCAAATCCCGGTGAATAGAAAATTTTTCCCACCAGAAACTGGTGGCTGTCGTCATCCTGCCACCCCATACAGATCTGGATCGCCTGATGGAGATCGGCGAGCGTCAACCGTCCGGGCACCTGCAGCGTCCGCCAGATCAGCGGATCGGAAAAAGGTATCGCCAGCCTGAGTCTGTATGCGGGAACGGCTTTGTCGGGGTCGGTCCCCTCTCTACCGGCAGGCCGTTCTTTACCGAATTCACCCTTGAGGATTTTTGCCATGATCTTATTAACCGTTTTTTTATGAACGCTTTACGAAAGCCGATCGGGGGACGGCTGAAGCCTGTCTCTCCGAAATCCGGATTAGCCAATACATAAGCACTATTTGCGATTACACCAACAGAGCACCATGACATATGGGTGCCGGTTCTAAAGATATAACGGTGCGGTGGTGGGTGCGATATGGTGACATGCTCCAGCGTGTCCCCAGCGAAATATGCTTCAACCAAAAAACCGGGTAAACGATTCCACCGGCAGGCGCGGGGTCCGGTAGCTGTTTACCAGTGCTCCGGTATCTTCATAGCCCAGCGCCATCCCCCCGAGAAGAATCAGTTCTGCTTCATAGCCGAGGGCGTCCTTCACAATGCCCGGATATTCACCAAGTGCCGCCTGCGGACAGGTGGCCAGGCCTTCTTCGACCGCGGCGAGCATGATCGACTGGAGGAACATGCCGTAGTCCATGTACGAACCGGTCTCGAGCCCCGGTTCTATGAAGAAAAACAGCGCCACCGGGGCATCGAACGACCGGTAATTGGCGGCCCACTGCTCCAGGCGCCGCTCTTTTTCCCGGCGGGTGATGCCGAGGGTGGAGTAGAGCTGCAGGCCGCATTCGATCCGCCTGGTCTTGTAGGGCTCGAACCATTTAAGCGGGTAATAGTGGAAATCCATCTGCCGCTCTTCACCGTTTCTGAAGGCTGTTTCGATCCGGGTCTGCAATTCGATTTTTTTTGCGCCGGCCACCACCGCTGCCTGCCAGGGCTGGGTATTGGCCCCGGACGGCGCATGCCGTGCCGCATCAAGCACCGCGGTGATTTTTTCTTTGGGAACATCTCTATCGAGGAAAGCCCGAACGGATTTCCGTATCTGCAGCGCTTCGCATACGTGCATATAGCCCTCTTCTCTTTGTGCTGCCCTGTCTTGTGAGAGCAGCAACCTGGAAACGTTCCGCTAGAAATAGATCTCGTTGTGACCGACCAGGCTGAGCCGCTTGCGGAGCTGATTGATCTCGCCGAGAATCTTTTCGAGCAGTTCCTTTTCAATATGGCTGATCTCACCCGCGCTGACGTGATTGTCGGGGGCCCTGCCGTCGTCGATACAGGCAACCTGGTGCCTGAACCTGAGCTGCATCAGGATATTGTATGATTCGACGATCTCCTGATGCACTTCCGGTTTCAGCACGCCGGTCTCCAGCAGCTTATTGATCCGCTGCAGCGTGTTAGTCATGTCAAACCCGTAAAATATCGCATAAATGCGGGCGAAACCAACAATCTGGGCCAGCACGTGTTTGATGTTGAACGTGTTCGGGTAATCACCTCCCGATTCAAACGTGAGTTTACCGAAAAAATCTACCGGCACCTTGAAGAGCAGCGTGTTTTGCGCCATCTGGTAAAGAAACGCCTTCTGGTCCTGGGCCAGCCCCCGGATATGCGCGTGGAGTTCATCGACGAAACGGCAGTCGCCATACATGCAGCGGAAATCGAAGAAAATCGAGACCTCCATCAGGTCCTCGGGGGTCGAGTCGCCAATCCATCTGGTGAAATACGACTTCCACACGGAAATCGGCTGGCACCACTTCGGCGTCATCGCCATGATTTCACCCTTGCAGAACTGGTAGCCAACCTCATCAAGCCAGGTACAAACCTTCACCGCAAACTCATGAAAATACTCATGGGCAATCGTTTCGAGATCCTCATCGACATCTTCGAAAATGATCGCGTTGTCCTGGTCGGTTACCAGTGTCTGCTCCCCCCGGCCTTCGCTGCCGACGCTGATGAACGTGAAGCGCACCGGCGGCTCCCCGATCTCCTCGATGGCCATATCGATCAGTTTCTGCAGGACCGTATCGGCGATGGTGGTAATGATCCGGGTGATATTCCTGGCGTGGGCGCCGGAATCGATCAGCGCCTTGATAATGCGCGGCAGGCGATAGTGACTGTGGACGATTTCCTCGACCGATGCCGCGTTGCGGATCTGTTCGATGACGAAGTTGGCCGAATAGCGGTGGACGTCGAGCAGCTCTTCGTTACTGATCACGCTTGCCACCTGATCGTTTTCGTCTCGGACGACCAGGTAGTCGATAGCCCGGTCCTGGAGCAGCATCGCCGCTTCGAAAATCAGCGCCGAATCCTCGATAAAGACGAGCGGTGTCTTCATGACCTGATCGACATCGCTGACCGACGAAAGCCCGGCGGCGATCACCCGTTCACGCAGGAGCCGGTCGGTGACCATGCCCACCATCGCATCGCCGTCGCTGACCAGCACCGCGTTCTGATCTGCATCGTTCATGATCTGCGCCGCCTGTTTGATCGATGTCCGGCGGTCGCAGGTAATGAACGGCGCCGGCATGTTCCTGATCGGCTGGTTCATGAACATCAGCGACGTCTGCAGCTCGACGATCAGGTTTTCTCGTTCGCGGGCAATTTTCTGTTCGATACTGATATCCTCGATCAGGCCGTCGCAGTAGCGGATTTCCCCCTCCAGATCCCGTCCCAGAATCATCGAAATCGATACGGTCCGGGACTCGTTGGCGCCGCCTTTGACAGTGAAGACCAGATCCCTGGCCGTGCCGTCTTCAGCAAAAATCTCTTCCGGCGGTTCCATATCCCCGTCCGCCTCCAGATAGTCGAACAGGTCGGTATTGAGAATCGCGCTCTCGTCCTCGGCCCCAAACAGCCTCTGCATCACCGGATTGGCCTCGAGAATCCTGAAGCGCGGTCCCGGCGTCGTCCGAAATACACCGATCTGCAGCCGGCCGGTCAGCTGCCGATAGCGTTCCCGGCTTTCATCGAGTTCTTCCTTGATTCTCTTATCGGCGCTGACGTCTTTTGCCGTCACCACGATAACCCGCTGGTTCCCCAGATCCCGCAGACTGGCGGTAAGCGATACCTCAACTGAGCGTCCGCTTTTTCGCTCTATCTGGGCATCGTAGGTCTTTCCGGTCCCGGTCCCCTTCAGGTACCGCTCCATCAGCGGCCGCCCGGTTTCATCGTCGCTTCGCCTTCTCCATGAAAACAGTTCGACCGGGTCAAGGGTTTCCAACTCGGCGGCACTGTAGCCGCTGAGCTGCTCCATGCCGGCGTTGGCAAACATGCATTCCCCGTTGAACAGCATCATAATCGGGTCAACCGCCGACTCGGCCAGGGTTTTGTATTTTACCCGGGAACGCTGCAGGTCCTCCTCGGCGGCCAGCCGCCTGCGCTCGATATAGAGGCTGCGGAAAATGACGAAGAGCAGCAGCAGCGTCATGCAGACGAGCGTCAGGTAAATCATTTTCGACAGACGCCTGGCTATCGATGTGGTTTTTTCTTCCACGTCGTCGAGATACACGCCGGTGCCGACCACCCATTCCCACGGCTCGAACTTCTTTACATACGCAAGCTTGGGAACAACCCGATCTTCATCGTATTTGCGGTGCCAGATATATTCGACATACCCGCTTTCGTTCTCGGAGACGGTTTCGATGAACTCCATGAACAGTTTCTTGCCGCCAACATCTTCGTACTCGCTCAGGTCACCGCCGACCAAATCTTTGGAATACGGGTGCATAACCAGCTGGGGCTGCATATCCGATATCCAGAAATAATCTCGGAATTCGCTGCCGTAGCGCAGGTGCTCGATCTCCGCGATCGCCTTGTATTGTGCTTCTTCCCGGCTCAAGGCTCCCGCCCGCTCTTCTTGTTCATAGAGCACCAGGATGCTCCAGGATACATTCACCAGTTCCTGGATCATTTCACGTTTGGAGTCGAGAAACGTTTCTTTAAAAATCGGAATGATAAACAGGTAGGTCGAGCAGATCAGCGTGGCCACCGCCAGAACCGCCGGCAGGATGACGCTCATGATGAACTTGAGCCATCGCTTTGATCTCTTTGAATCCATCTATTCTGCTGGTTAGATAAACATCTGGTGCGCCGTAATGATTTTCATTTTCAGTTTCTGCCGGTAACCGGCGATGCAGGTTTGCCCCGCACCGTTGATCTTTAGGTCAAATGCCTCCGGCCGCGTTTCGAGCGCCGCAAACAGCGCATCGACGATTTCAGGATCGAAGTGTGAGCCGGCCTCCTGAAATATATTGACGATACTGTCTTCAAGCTTCATCCGGGCAAAGTGCGTGCGCCCCGCCAGCATCGTTTCAAACGCGTCGCACAGGGTCAGGATGCGGGCGCCGCGCGGAATCAATTCTCCACTCAGCCCTTCCGGATACCCGGTACCGTCGAAACGCTCATGGTGATGCAGGATGAGCGGCACCACATCATGCAGGAATTTCAGAGGCTTGGCAATACGCGCGCCAATTTCCGGGTGCTGCTTCACCATATCCATTTCCCTGCGCGACAGAATTCCGAGCCGTTCGAGGATATCATCGTTCATACCGATTTTGCCGATATCGTGCAGCAGCCCGCCGTGATACACCGTTTCAACCTCGCCGGCCGACAGTTTCATCTGTTCGGCCAGCGCCTTTGCAAACCGGGCGACCCAGAGCGAATGGCCGTGGGTCGATTCATCCTTGGCTTCAAGTGCCAGCGTGAAGCCTTCCACCATCTGCCGCAGGCTCTGCAGCATTTTCTCATCGTAGCTGAAGGCTTTGTGCAGTGCAATCGCCCCCTGCTCGCCCAGGGCAGTCAAGATCTCCGTCTCTTCCGTGCTGAGCTGCTTGTAGGAATAAAAATAGACGGCCAGAATACCGTCGTACTTGCCAATGATATCGAAGAACATGCCGGTGATCGAGCCGACGCTGCGCTTGCCGATCGTGTCGAGATCCGGGATCCGGCGATCGGTTTTCGCATCTTCGATCCATACCAGCGGCCCTTCATCACTGCTGAAGATATGCGTCAGTTCCTCATAGTTGACGTGGGACAGGCTGCGATACGGAAACCCGTCCGATACCATCGTCTCGATATGTTCGCTTTCGCGGTCAACAATCCAGTAAATGCACCCCTTCGCACCAAGGATTTCCTTGATATTGCGAACGATCTGCCCCAGGATTTCATTCGTATTCTCACCGGAGTGGATCGCTTTGCTGACCTGCGAGAATACTTTGAAAAAATCCGTGTATTGTCCGGGCATCTGGTTTCCCCAATCTGCAGATTTATTCATGGCTCCGGCTTTTATGCGCGGTTTAAGCACTAAATTATGTTCTCTCTTTTGAAACGATCAATCTCTTCTTTGGAGTAGCCGAGTCCGGCGAGAATCTCGGCATTGTGCTGCCCGAATCGTGCCGGAACCGTTCTGATTTCCCCCGGGGTCGCACTCAGTTTTATGCCGATACCGACACTGCGCACCTGGCGACCGTCCCCATTCTCGATATCGGTTACCGTGTCGCGCGCCTCAAAAAGCGGATGATTGAGTGCCTCCTCAAAGGTGATAATCCGGCAGCAGCAGACATCATCATCTCCCAGGTACGCTTCCCATTCCGCTGCAGTCCGCTGTTTAAATGTTTCCCTGAATTCGGCAATGATCGCTTCCCGCTTTGCTTCGTCGAACTGGAGAGCAGCATACGAGTCCATATCCAGGGCGTTGCAGAGCCGCGTCCAGAATCGATTCTCCAGCGCTCCGACGGCAACGTGGTTGCCATCCGCCGTCTCATAGGTATTGTAGCACGCATATTTGTGAGACAGTAATTCCCGGGAACGCCGCAGTGGTCGTCCGGACTTATAGCAGAAATAGTGCGGAAGGCTGAGAAAACCGAGCAGGCCGTCGCTCATCGAGATATCGACAAATTGGCCCTTGCCGGTGGTGTTGCGGGCGATCAGCGCAAGCAGAATCCCGATAACCGCGTTCATGCTGCCGCCGCCGATATCGGCAATCTGGATTCCCGGAATGGACGGCAGGCCTTCGGCGGGGCCGATCAGGTCGAGGATGCCGGCCGTGGCGAGATAATTCACATCATGCCCGGCCCGGTCCTTATAAGGTCCGTCCTGGCCGTAACCGCTGATCGAACAATACACGATGCGGGGAAACCGGGCATGAATGGCATTGAAATCGATGCCGAGCCGAGCCGCCACCCCCGGTCGAAATCCTTCGATAATGACGTCCGCGCCGGCAGCCAGGCGGGAAAAAACGGCCTTTCCTTCAGCCGTTTTCAGGTTCAGGCTCAGATGCTTCTTGTTCCGGTAGAGGGTTTCAAAAAACAGACCGTCATCCTGGAAACGCTTGTCTTCGATACTGATGACCTCGGCTCCGTGGTCCGCCAGCATCATCGAGCAGTAAGGTCCCGGCAGCAGCCGTGATACATCCAGAACCTTGATTCCGGCCAGACTTCCCGACATGGTTTCTCCGTTTTATATCCTTCCCGATCCCGCTTTAAAACTCGACCCCTTTCTGTGCCTTGATACCGTTTTGATACGCGTGCTTCACAACCGTTATTTCGGATACGGTATCGGCGACCTCCACCAGTTCCGGCGAAGCGTTTCGTCCGGTAATGATGATGGTCAGACGGTCCGGTTTATTTCTGACCGCATCGACAATCGCTTCCACCGGCAGAAATCCCAGGGCAGGCAGATACGTGAGTTCATCCAGGATGATCAGGTCGAACCGATCACTGTCGATCAAATCCTTCGCCAGCGCAAATCCCTGCTGCGCTGTCTGTCTGTCTTTCTCGATGTTTTCTTTATTGAAAACAAATCCTTTGCCGCAGATGTGCCACTCCAGGTTCTCGATCTTATCGGCCAGGATCCGTTCACCGTACTTCCCCTGTCCTTTTATAAACTGAACGACGCAGACACGGTGACCATGTCCCAGTGCCCTGAACGCGGTTCCCAGAGCAGCTGTCGTTTTACCTTTGCCGTCACCGGTATTGATGATGACCCTTCCCGTTTTTCCCATCTGCGCAACAATCCTTCACGTGGTGATTTAAGACGCGGCCAAGCAGCGGACTGACCGCGCTATCTGCCGGAAAAAATACGCTATCAGCAGTTTGTACGTACCGTACCCGGCAGCGAATAACAATCTGATTCTGTTGATTTTATACATAAAAAACATTGACAAAAAGATTTGGGTGAATTTAAATCAACCGACAAGAACGAGCGCTCGCTCAGTTTACGTTTTAACCGTATTCAGATAAAAGCGCTCATCCTTTTTTCTTATCGGGAGGGATCGGAACGATTTAACATCGAGCACTAAATCCTTCAGAAAGCCTGGTACGATCCATCCGGTAAGTTCCCAATCAAAAAGCCTGGATGAAGATCGGCCACGTTACTGAACGAGCGCTCGGTAGAAATCATCCATATACTGCAGGTCAATCTGTCCGGGACCCGTTTCCGGACGGAACGTATGTCATAATAAGAACGACAGTATTCCGGGTCATTACCCGGGGCAACACGTTTTTAAAACCCCGGCTGTGTCACGAGTTGAGACGGCCCGCTGAGCGTACAGTTCTGGTGGAGGTTTTCGTGGGCAAAACCTCCGCTACAGGCGACATGAGCAGCGGACCGTATCGTCTCCTGAAGCAAGTGGGGGATGTGACTTGCGGTTGTTTTCCGTTTTCACTGACCGCTGTCCGCATAACTGAGCACGCTTGTTTCAAACCACCCCGCTGCAGAACGGCTGAAGGCCTCCATGGGCCTGCCGCGACTGTACGGGAAAACCTGAATGCAGTTTTTTGCGAAGGAGGAGAGCATGAACAGTGCGTACAAGAAGGAAATTCGTTATACGCTGGTCTTCAGCGTACTCTTATTAATCTGCGGTCATTTGGGCTTGTTCTTTGTAGCCTTCCCCGCCTTCCAGAACAAAATGATTTTCGGGTTTCCGTCCCAGTACATCATCCCGATTGTATTCGGCTGGATCGTACTGATGGTTGTCGTCGCTGTGCAGGCTAAACTGACCAACGATCTCGATGACGAGATAGAAGCGTTGGGCGGCTCTTCAGAATCTTCTGAGTAGGGGGTGGAGAGACATGGAATATGAAAAGTGGGCATTAGAGAGTCCGATGCTCGGCATGATCTTTGTCGGTGCATCCTTCGTCATTTTTTACGCAATCGGCTGGTATTCGCAGCAAAAGGCAAAATCTTCCACCGACTACTGGACCGCCGGCCGCTCGATCGGTTCGATCACCAACGGCCTCGGCATGGCGTCGAGCTACATGAGCCTGGCAACCTTCATGGGGGTGACAGCACTGATCCTGAAACTCAAGGTGCCGTTTGTCTATATGTGGATTCAGTTCACCCTGTCGATCCCGCTGATCACGCTGTGGTATGGTACGCCGCTCCGCAGGATGGGCGCCTACACGCCGGCTCATTTCGTGAGGGAACGGTATGGACTGGGGACCTCGTACATCACCGTTGTCTTCATGATCCTGATCATGGTCATGTACGCGCTTGGCCAGATGATCGGGGTCGCCAAAGTATTCGAGATGCTGTTCGGCATCAACTATAACGTCGCGCTGATCTGCGGCGGTGCGCTGATCGTCGGCTACGTGACCATTGGCGGCATGTACGGAACCTCCTACAACGCTGCATTCCAGATGATCCTGATGGGTGTCGCCTTCGTCATTCCACTCGGCGCGATCATGAAGGCCATGGGAGGGACCGGCTGGTACTTTCCGCCGCTGCTCTACTCCGACATGGTACCGGGCATGCTCGAAGCGGTACCTGACTTCTTCGACATGAAATACGGATTCAAGTGGTACCTGGCCCTGATCCCGTGCTTTACGCTCGGTGCTATGGGGCTGCCGCACCTCGGCATGAGGGTCTATACGTCGGCCAACCTGAAGAGCGCCCGCGGGGCGATGGTCTGGTTCACGTTCTTCTGCGGCATCGTGTTCTGTTCGACCTACACGATGGGTTTTTCAGGAGTTTTCTATCAGGCAACTTCAGGCGCCGGCATCGCCCCGACCGACTATGACAAGATCACCCTGATCCTGAACTCGGTCTACAACCCCGCCTGGGTACTGGCATTCGTTATCGCCGGTGCGATCGCAGCCGGTCTGTCGACCATCAGCGCGAACCTGATGGCCATCGGCGCGATGATCGCGCAGGATATCATTGCCACGATCAAGCCGGATCTGTCTGAGAAAACCATGAAAGTCATCGGCTACTGCGCGATTGGCGGCGGCGGTGCGGCATCGATCCTGATCGCCCTCAATCCGCCCGATTTCCTCGTTGTCAGCATTCTCTGGGCATTCGGCCTCGCCGGTGTCACCGTGGCGCCGCTGGTCATCCTGGGCGTCTGGTGGAAACCGGCCAACCGGTACGGCGCTTCGGTGGCCTGCCTGGTGTCGGGGATCGTCTATATCGTTGTCGCCCCGTACTTTTTCAAAGGTATCGTGATCGGCGGAGGCCTGGAGGCCGCCGTCGGAATGACCGGTTCGCTCTTCTGCGTGCCGCTGACATTCTTCCTGCACACGACGGTATCGATGCTCACCGAGCGCGTGCCGGGACTGATGGCAAAAATCCCCTATGAAGAGGATAAGCGGCTCGTGGACCGGATCCACGGCTGGCCCGACTACGACGATGAACGCTACAACAGCCACAAGTCCGGAATCGTCATCGCCGTCGTCAGTGCGCTCATCAGTATTTACGCGATATTGCCGGGAGGCTGGTCATAGGGTATAGTGCGACTATTGAACCGTGGGGACAGATCCCGGTCTGCCCCCTCAACCTGTTCAGACACCCGTTTCATGGATCGTTCATGGAGCGGGTGTCTTTTCGTTATACAGGAACGAGCCCGCGATAAGCGATGAACTACTTTCAACTCCTGCCGAGTATGGCAACCGGCACCGACGAGCTGTTCGAACTGGCGCGGACCGGCAAGGCCCGGAACATCCTGATGATCAACCTGAGCATCACCGGCATCGCGTTTGGACTCTCGAACCTCTACGGCTCCCTCATGCAATCGGCGGATTTGCCGCTGCATGGGAAATATGCCCTGATCACGCCGCTGCTGTTCTCCATGTTCGGCATCTTCACGATGCTCGGGGTGCTGCTCGGCTTTACGCTGATCTACTGGGCCGCCGCCAAGGCCTTCAACGGCCCCGGCGGTCTCTGGCTGGTAATGGACCTGATCGGGCTGAGTGCCGTTCCGTTCTGGTTCCTGGCGCCCCTTTTAAACCTCGCCCTCAATTTCAGCGGGGGTGACTCGATACCACTCTCTCTGCTGATTCCACTGATCATCGTCTTCCTGTGGGCGTTTAAACTGGTGCGGCACAGTCTGGTTGTGGGCCAGGGACTGAGTGAGGGGAAAGCCACCCTTGCCCTTGGCTGCATGTGGATCTTCAGTATCAGCGCCGTCTATGTTTTTCTGCCGTGACTGAGAAGCACCGTTCCTACCAGGTCCCGAAATCCCCCGCCAGAAGCGAACAGATTATCAGGCAAAGCCGCTTCATTGGCGTCGTTGGCCGCGCAGACTGCCGCGAGCGGGTCGATGCCGAACGGGAAACACTGGCGAAGCTTCACCCGAAAGCACACCATATCTGCTGGGCCTATATCGCCGGTCCTCCGGGCTCGGCCGAACGAGGCGCGAACGATGACGGCGAGCCCAGGGGAACGGCAGGCAGGCCGATGCTTACCGTGCTGGAGCACAGCGGGTTCGGAGAGATCTGGGCAGCCGTTGTCCGCTATTTCGGCGGCATCAAACTCGGTAAAGGCGGGCTGATCAGGGCGTACACATCTTCTGTCCAGCAGGCGATCAAGGAACTCGAATCAGAAGAGAAGCAACCGATGTTGCACATTCGTCTCTATCTCGACTATAATCTGCTGCCTCTGTGTGAATCACTGGTGAACGAAACCAATATCACCGTTGTCGAGCGAATATTTACCGGGCAGGTCATGCTTTTGTTACAGGTGCCGCAATCAGCCCATGGAAAATTCATGCGGCAGGTCTTTGCAGTGACAAGCGGAAACGCAAGATTTGAGCTCGATGAGTAATACCGTACCCCGCCTGCCGGCTTGCCAGAGGATCCTGACAGATTTCAAAGCCTGATATTAAACGTCAGGCCGAAAAACGGGACTGAATCATACGAGTCGTCTGCGATTTTCTCTCCGTCCTCGTCCTCCAGCCGCAGTTCGCCGCCCAGTTCGACTCCTGCCAGAAAATTGATCGTCGTATTCTCCCCCACGGTATAGGAGCATCCGCCATAAAGCGGAAAAGACTTGTCTTCGCCGATACCGCCGGGGATGGTCCCGCTGCTGTCAAGCCTGAAGCGGAGCTTCTCGTAACGGCCGCCGGCATAGAACCGCCAACGCTCATGGGGCTTATAGGTCAGAGTCAATCCCGGCCCCAACGTTGCAGCGAGACCGCGGCCGGTTTCAAGACTGATCGTATCGGTGATCTTCCAGTCGATGATCAGCACCGGAAAAATCGTCGCACTGTCCTCGATCTGGCCAACGACCCCCACTCCTGGACCGATCGTCAGCCTGTCCCCGAACCGGTAGGAAACCCCCGTGAAAACTCCGCCGCTGAGCGTATCATCGAAATCGGCCCCGCTTTCACCGGTCGAACGGACCGACGGAATCAGAAATGCCGACCACTGCCGGTTGATACCGTAGCGCATCGGAGCACTGAGCGAAATCGT
>Ga0180435_10001656_pt1 | contig 22947 bp, 14 predicted proteins | sample SS_ome_3_FD_132467 | JGI IMG/M metagenome (GOLD analysis project Ga0180435, IMG submission 132467) | Hypersaline lake sediment archaeal communities from the Salton Sea, California, USA - SS_3_S_1 metaG | ecosystem: Environmental > Aquatic > Non-marine Saline and Alkaline > Hypersaline >... | reverse complement strand
TGCCGGGCCATCTCGAGCCATTCCTCCCTGCCTCCGGCGTCGTTGAACAGCCGGCTGAACATCCAGATCATGCGACCGCTGTTCCACATGCACAGCTTGGTCCAGTCATGGACCGTCCCATCGCGACCGAGGCAGGTCGCGTAACCGCCGCATTCCGTGTCCGTGGCGTGCCGAAGCCAGAAGGGCGCCACATCGGTGAGCAACGCGGCACGGCACGTTTCCTGCAAGTCAACGAGGAATTGGCGGTCCATGGTGCCTTCCTTTCCCGTGAAACGGAGCGGACCGAACGCACGGCGCCGGGCTCGAACTCTATGGTCGTGATGCCGGCCGTCGAGCCGGCGATGAAGAGCGTCGCTACGCCGTCCATGATGCCGCTCTCTCTGACGGCGCCGGCGAGGTCCATCGTGAGATCGATCGTGTCTCCGTTGCCGCGGGTCCTGGCGGTCAGTGTTGCCGTCACTACGGGCAATCCTCTTCCTCCTGTGAGGTTCCGCGCCGCCGGCCGGGGTTGCCGGTTTCCGGGGCAGCCCGTAGAGCGTACAATCGATGGGCGCGGCTGTCGAGCGGGCAGGACACGCGAATAATGAATAACTCTCGGCCAAGTAGTATAATGGTCTTCCCTTTCATCGCAAGGAACCGGGGCCCAATGAGCTACGAAGAGAGCGCGGAGTACTACGATAGTTTCGATACGAAGTGTAACTCCGAGTTCTATCTCGACCTGGCAAGGCGCACCCGCGGGAAGGTCCTCGAGCTGGGCGTTGGGACGGGGCGCGTCCTCTTCGAGATCGCGTCGCTGGGTCGCGACGTCGTGGGGGTCGACAACTCGGTCGCCATGCTCAGGGAGGCCAAACGAAAGAGGCGAGAGGTCTACCCCGACGTGTGCGGCAGGTGCAGGCTGGTGCTGGCCGACATGCTCTCGCTCGACCTGGGGGAGACGTTCGGCCTCGTCTACTCGGCGTCTGCCGGCGTTCAGACGGGTAGCGTTGATGAACTTCGGGGCATCTTCCGAGTGGCCGCCGACCATCTCGACGATGACGGCATCTTCGCCTTCGACGTAGCCTCGCCCAGGGCGATGCGGGAGACGCGGGCCTTCGGTCCGGAGAGGCAGGAGTTGCCAGGGGGGCGCGTCGTCATCCGATTCATCGCGCAGACGTACAGACAGAGCACCGACACCGTGTCGTACGACATTCTCTATAAGGAACATATCCCGGGCAGGACGTCCACGATGACCGTGAAGGAGGGCGGGGAGGCGGCCGTCATCACCGTGGAGGCCATAGAGGACGCTCTGGACTACGCCGGGCTCAGGATGCAGGAGCTCTACGGCGACTTCGAGCGGGGGCAGTACACCGAGGAGAGCCGTAACATCGTCGTCACGGCCGGACGCGCCTAGCCCGGAGGCGTCCGGGCCGCTCTTTCACGCCGTGAGCCTGTGCTCGACGGAACGAAACTGAAGCCGGAGGTGCGGCATGAGAAAGATCCTGTGCGCCGCGGTCTGTCTGTTGCTCGCAGCCGCGGCGCCTCTCTGTGCCGCGCAGCCGCCGGACGATCCGAGCGCGGCTATGTTCGCGCGGATCGACACGCTCCGCCGCGCGGGCGACTACGCCGGGGCGGCCACACTCGCCGCGGAGCTGCTCGAGCTGACCCGGTCGGACACCCTGGCCTTCCAATACGAGATCGATGACGCGGAGCGGCTTCTCGAAACGCTCCAGTTCGTGTCCGGCCTTCCGGAGGAGGCGATGCGCAGGCTTGCCACGGCCGACAGCCTCGCAGCTGTCGGGGAGACGCTCTGGGAGTCCGGCAGCTTCGGCGAGGGCGAGGCCGCGCTCGAACGTGAGCTTGAGCTGCGCCGTGACGTTCTGGGTCCGGACCACGGAGAGGTGGCGACGACGCTCAACAACCTGGCGGCGATTAGGGCCTCGCGGGGCGATCTGGAAGGCGCCGAGCGGCTCTACGCCGAGTCGCTGGACCTGAAGCGTCAGATACTCGGGGGTCGTCACCCGGAGGTCGCCTTCGCGGTGAACAACGCGGCGTCGTTGTGCTACTCGCAGGGGGACTACGCCGCGTCGGAGGCGCTCTTCCGAGAGGCGCTCGGGATGCTGTCGGCCATTTTCGGCGAGGACGATCCGGTTGCCACGTCGTGCCTCCTGAACCTCGCGGGCGTAATGAGCGCGAGGGGCGACTACGTGGGAGCCGAACCTCTGTATCGCAGGGCCCTCTCCATCAGACGGCGCGTCTTCGGCCCGGACCACCTCAACGCGGCCGCGGCGATGAACAGCCTCGCGGGTGTTCTTAAGGCTCGCGGCGACTACGCCGCCGCGGAGCCGCTCTACCGCGAGGCTCTCGCAATACGCAGGCGGGAGCTGGGAGAGAGCCACCCCTCGGTCGCCCAGAGCCTCAACAACCTGGCGGCGTCGCTCTATGCGCAGGGAAGGTACGGGGAGGCCGAGCCGCTGTTCCGAGAGGCGCTCGCGGTACGGCGGGAGACGCTGGGGGACACACATCCGCAGGTCGCCCAGGGCCTCAACAACCTCGCCGCGGTCCTCTACGCGCAGGATGACTATGCCGGCGCGGAGACGCTCTACGAGGAAGCGCTAGAGATGCGCCGGAACACCCTCGGGGATGAGCATCCGCTCGTCGCGTCCAGCCTCTACAACCTCGGGGTGCTGCAGAAGGCGAAGGGCGACTACGAGAGAGCGCTGGAGACGCTCACCGAGTCCGCGCGGATGCGTCGAGAGCTCCTTGGTGAGGAGCATCCGGACCTGGGGTCGAACCTCTTCAACCTGGCAGAGACCAGGTACCTGATGGGAGACTGCGCCTCCGCGGACTCGCTCTACAGGATGTCGCTTGCGGTCCGCCGCGTGTCGCTCGGGCACGCCCACCCGCACGTCGCCGACACACTGCGCAGGCTGGGTATCTGCCTGAAGGCGTGCGGCGACTACGCGTCCGCCGAGTCGGTTCTGGAGGACGCGTGCCGGGCCTACGACGCCGCTCGGCTAAGGGCGGGGGTGGGGACGTCGCGAGCTACCTTCATCCAGAGCCCGTACGCCGACCTGGCGCACGCGAAGCTCGCCCTTGGGAAGGTCGATGATGCGTGGCCTCACGCAGAGCGTGCTCTCGCCCGGACGCTGACCGACCTGCTCGCCGCGGCGTCGGCCCGCGACCTCAATGGTCGCGAGAGGGCTACCGAGGACTCGCTCAGCGCGTGGGTGGCGGCGTGCGAGCGCGAGATCGCGGTGCTGCGAAGGGCGGCCGCGGATCGTGACGAGGCGGCGTCGAGCGATGACCTTGACCAGGCCAGGACGTCGCTCCTCGAGGCGGAGGCGGGGTGGAGCGCCTTCCAGCGGCGGATGAGCGACAAGTACCCGGTCACCGAGGGGCGATCCGCGGAGCTCAGTGTCGTGCAGGAGACGCTTCCGGACGAAGCCGCTATCGTCGGCTGGGTCGATGCCGAGATCGGACCCGAGGCGCTCGAGTCCTGGGGCTACGTCGTACGAGAAGAGGGCCCTGTCTTCTGGGCGCTGCTGGGGCGTAGCGGCGAAGGGTACGAGACCTCGATCGTCGAGGAGTTCCGCCTCTACGGGGATGCGCTTTCAGACGAGGAGTCGACCCCACTGGGTCTCCGCATCGACGCGGCGGAGCTCTGGAGGCGAAGGTTCGGCCCTCTACAGGAGGCGCTCGAGGGCGTCACGCGTGTCTCGCTGGTGGCGTCGGGCGCGTCGATAGGTATCCCCCTGGAGACCCTGGTGGACGACGAGGGACTGCTTCTATGTGAGCGCTATCGCGTGTCATACGTTCCGTCTTGCACGCTGCAGTCCTCGCTGTCGGACGGCTCGGGCGCGCCCCGAGGTCACGCCTACACGTTGCTGCTTGGGGACCCGCCGTTCGAGGGGGTCCTGCCACAGCTTCCCGGGACCAGAGACGAGGTGCTGGCGCTGAGCGAGATCGTGGACGGTCCGACGGTGCTCGTGGGGCGAGACGCGTCCGAGGAGTCGCTCGTGAGGCTGACCGAGACGGGACGTATGGGCGAGTTCGCGATTCTGCACCTCGCGACCCACGCACACGTCGACGACCGTGTGCCCGGACGCTCGTCGCTCGTTCTTTCCCAGGCTCTCCTGCCGGACCCGGTGGAGGCGGTGGCAGCGGGGGCGCGCGTGTACGATGGGATCCTCACGGCGCGCGAGATCGTCAGGGAGTGGAACCTCGACGCCGACCTTGTTACCCTGTCGGCCTGCGAGACCGCTCTCGGTCGAGAGGCCGGGGGAGAGGGCTACATCGGCCTGGCGCACGCCTTCATGCAGGCAGGGGCGCGCAGCCTTCTTGTGAGCCTCTGGAAGGTGGAGGACAGGGCCACGTCGCTCCTGATGAGGCGGTTCTATCGGAATCTCGCGTCTGCCGATGAGGCTCCCGGCCGAGGCCGCGCTCGGGGAGAGCCGGGCGGTCTATCCGGGTCCCGCGGCAAGGCCGGCGCGCTGCGCGACGCGAAGATGTGGCTCAGGGATTACACGGACGAGTCCGGACGAAGGCCGTACGTACACCCGTTCTACTGGTCGGCCTTCGTTCTCGTGGGGGACGGTTCCTAGAAGAGGTGAGTCCATGCATCGCTGCTTCCTGATGACCACAACCGTGTTCCTTCTTCTGGCCGGGGCCCTCCAGCCGGGCGTGGCCTGGGCTCAGGCCGGCAACGCGGAGAGTGACGAGGTCTCGCCGGCCGGGGATCGCGCTTCGCAGAGCGGCGCCACGGTCGACCGAGCCGGCGCGATCTCGGCGGAGGCCATCGCGGATACGGTGTCGTCACTGCGTCTCTCCGGCGACTACACACGAGCCGCCCACTTCGCTTCGATGCTGGTCGAGCGCCTGGAGAGCGACCCGGATGCCTCCGAGCTGGACGTCGAGGACGCGGCGCAGCTCCGGGACGCGATGCAGACGGCGGCAGCGCTCCCCGAGGAGGCCAGAGCGGAGCTGTCCCGGGCGGAGAGCCTGGGCGTCTCGATGACGCAGCACTGGATGGAGGGCAGGTACGCGGAGGGCGCGGTCGAAGCGGAGGAGCGGCTTGCGATCTACCGTCGGTACTACGGCGGGCGCCACCTGATGTCCGCCACCGCGGCCGACGAGCTGGCATCGCTCCTTCAGTATCAGGGCGAGTACGAGAGGGCGGAGCCTCTGTTCCTGGAGGCTCTGGACGTGCGGCGCCAGAAACTTGGGGAGCGGCACGTCTACGTAGGCGCCAGCCTCAACAACCTCGGCATGCTCTATCAGGCCACCGGCGACCTCGAGTTGGCGCGAGAGAACATAACATCGGCGCTCTCCATTCTGGAGGATTCGCTTGGCCATGAAGACCTCAACGTGGCGGCCATCACGGCCAACCTCGGGATGCTCCTCCAGTACATGGGAGACCTCGACGGGGCCGAGAGCCACCTTCTATCTGCGCTAGCCATCCGGCGCTCGATGCTGGGAGAGCAGAGCCTGGAGGTGGCCGAGAGCCTCAACAGCCTTGGCGTGCTCTACTTCGCCGAGAGCGACTTCGCTGCAGCGGAGCCGTTCCTGCGCGAGGCGACCGCAATATGGCGCGGCGTCCTGGGGGACGAGCATCCTCACGTCGCCCTCTCGTTGACCAACATGGGGGCGCTTCTGTCCGCCCTTGGTGAGTATGCGGAGGCGCAGGAGCTTCACAGAGAGGCGGTCAGGGTCTACAGGGCGACCCTGGGCGAAGGGCATCCCGACGTGGCGCGCGCCCTTCATAACCTGGCGCACGCCCTCGAGGGCGCGGGCGACTACGCCGCGGCCGAGCCGATCCTGCGCGAGGCGCTCGGGATACGCAGGGAGGCCTTCGGCGACGTACATCCCGAGGTCGCCGAGAGCCTGACGGCGCTCGCCCACGTTCTTCAGACCGCCGGTCTCTACGAGGAGGCGGAGCCGCTCTACCGCGAGGCGCTCGGGATGCACCGCGACCTCCTCGGCGAACATCACCTGGAGGTCGCCACCGATCTGTCGAACCTCGCCTCGCTGCTGGAGGAGGACGGCCGCCTCGAGGAGGCCATCGGGCTCTACGGCGAGGCGCTAACGATAAGAGAGGATGCGCTCGGTTCCAGGAGCGCGCCCGTCGCGCACAGCCTGAGCAGTGTTGGGCATCTCAGGCTCAGGATGGGAGACGCGGAGGGCGCAGAGGAGGTGCTGAGCAGGGCCGCGGAGACCTACGACGCCGCGAGGCTTCGCGCCGGCGCGGGGATGTCGCGAGCCACGATGGCGCTCAGGCTTCGGCCGCCATCGGTGGCGCTCGCGGCGGCGAGGCTCAGGCTGGGCCGCGAGGCCGAGGCGTGGCCTGCTGCCGAGAAGGCTCTGGCAAGAGCGCTGGCCGATCTGCTCCTGACTGCGAACGAGCGTTCGCTGTCCGGGGCCGAGGCGGCGCTGGAGGACTCCCTGCGGGGCGTGATCGGAGAGCTTGAGGCCGAGCTCGCCGCCTACACCGCCGCGTCCGACACAGCGCGGCTGACCGCCGAGGTGGCGAGAGATGCGCGGGAGCGGCTTCTGACCGCCGAGGCCGAGTGGAGCGCGTTTCGACGCGATATGTCGGTGAAGTACGCAGTGACCGAGGGACACGCCTACTCCCTCGACCGCGTTCAGCGCAGCATCGGGTCTGGGACGGCGGTGGTCGGGTGGATCGACGCGGACGTCGAGGGTTCGGGGGTGGAGACCTGGGGCTACGTGATACGGGCGGAGGGTGATGTCTTCTGGGCGCCGTGCGTCCCGGGGCGCGACGCTTCCGACCTCAGGTCGCTTCGAAGACGGTATGCGCGCTTCCGTCAGCAGCTAGCGAACCCGTCTTCCTCGACCGCGGGACTCGGCCGTGACGCGCGGGAGCTCTGGCGGGGCCGCGTCGAGCCACTACTGCCCGCTCTCGAGGGTGTGCAGGAGCTGGTCGTGCTCCCGTCGGGGCCGGTCCTCGGCGTTCCACTGGAGGCCTTCGCTGATGCCGACGGAGCGCTCCTGGGCGAGCGATTCTCGGTCTCGTACGCTCCTTCGGCGACGATATTCGCGTGGCTGGAGGAACAGGGAAGGGAGACGGCCAGGGCGGAGAGGATGCTGCTCCTGGGAGATCCGCCGTTCACGGCGTCTGACCTGGATGAGATGGAAGCGGAGGGCCATGGGGAGAGGGCGGCGGAGCGAGCGTCGGTGCTGGGGCTTCCGCGCCTTCCGGGCTCGCGCTACGAGGTGGAAGCGCTCGCCGCGCTCTCGCGGGAGGCGGAGGTTCTGCTCGGTCCAGACGCGGCCGAGCAGAGGCTGGTCGAGATGGCTGAGAGTGGTCATCTCACGGACTTCGGCATCGTGCACATGGCCACGCACGCCCTGGTCGACGACGAGCGTCCTGAGCGGTCGGCCCTGGTCCTGTCCCAGGTGGGCCTGCCTGCCCCCCTGGAGTCGGCGCTCGCGGGTGAACGGATCTACGACGGCCTGCTTACAGCCGCGGAGATCGTTCGCGAGTGGGAGCTCACTGCCGACCTCGTTACGCTCTCGGCGTGCGAGACCGCCCTCGGCAGGGAGGTCGTAGGGGAGGGCTACATCGGGTTCGCGCACGCCTTCCTTCAGGCGGGGGCTAGGAGCCTGCTCGTCAGCCTGTGGAAGGTGGACGACACGGCCACGTCGCTCTTCATGAGCCGTTTCTATGAGAACAGGTTGGGTGTATACGACGACGAGCGGGCCGGCCGTACGGGCGAGCGGATGAGCAAGTCGGGCGCGCTCCGGGAGGCCAAGGAGTGGCTTCGCGCCTACGAAAGTGCGGACGGAACGGCGCCGTACGCGCATCCTTACTACTGGTCAGCGTTCATACTGATAGGCGATAAGAGCTGACTCGTGCCTCAGCACGAACCACGGGCGGCCTTCGTTTGTAGTTCGTAATGGTTGGGAACCGGTACGGAGTGCTATACCATTCGGGGCGTGAGCCGGTCCGCCGCCCTCTCGCCCTCATTCAGGAGGTGAGGTCCATGAGACTCGCGGCACTACTAGCCGTCCTCGCGGCCTTCCTCATCTGGTCCGAGGCACTGGCCCAGGAATCCTCCACGGAGGCTCCTGCTCCCGTCTGTGCGGGTGTGGTCGTCTCCGTTCAGGGCGACGTGGTCGTCGAGCGGAAGGACGAGCAGACGCCGGTCGCCGAGGGCCTGGTCCTCCAGGAGGGCGACGTCGTTCTAGCCCAGGAGGGCGCCAGATGCACGGGCTTCACGCCGTCCGGCGAGCCCTTCGACCTTCCGGGACCCGGTGAGCTACGGCTGACCGTGGCTCTCGGAGAGGGCGTGCTCGACCGGGTATCGGTCTGGGTCCGCAGGCAGCTGACGCAGTGGATAGGTGAGAGCCGGCGCCAGCCGATCGTCACGAGGGCGCTGATGCGCGACTGGGACGTTGAAACGCTGACGCCCGCGCCGCTCGTGCCCGCATACGGCGGACAGGTCCGACCCGGCGAGGCCGACTTCTACTGGGGCCTCGTCCCCGGCATAGACAGCTACATCGTGAGCTTAGTATCGGAGGACGGCGACGAGACAGAGAGGGTAGTGCGAAGCAACCACCTGACGGTCGACGACCTTCACCCGGGTACGGAGTACGTCTGGAAGGTCCAGCCCGCGATCGAGGGTTGGACGGGGCAGTCCAAGTGGCGCGGCTTCCGCGTAATGCTTCCCGAGGAGGAGGCGGACCTGGACGGGGCACTCGCGTCTATGGGGAACCTGGAGGCCGGCGTGCTCCTGCTCTCGGCGGGGCTGCACGAGGAGGCCATCTACAGGCTGGACGCGGCCGTCGCCATGCGGGACCAGGAGGCCTCGGCCTGCCGCTGGAGGGCCCAGACGATGGCCGAGATCGGTCTCTACCAGGACGCGTACGAGGACCTGGTCAGGAGCTGGGCGGAGCCGTAGCGTAGAGGGATCGGCGTGGGGTCACGTCAAGAGGATCCGCGAAGCGCTCAGCTGACTCTGTATTTCCAAGGAGGGAACATGCAGCTTCACTCATCGAATTGCCTGCGCAGGGGTTTCCTGCTCTTCTTCCTCTGCCTCTTCCTGCCGCTGGCGGCGGGTGCGGAGGACGCGTCCCAGGGTCTGATCGTCTCCGTATCCGGTGAGGTTCTGGTAAGGCGCGGCGACGTCGACGACACCGCGCGCGAGGGCTACGTCCTTCGGGAGGGCGATACTATCGTCGTCAGGAACGGATCCGGATGCACCGGATTCACTCCCGTGGGCGAGCCGTTCGACCTGATGGGTCCGGCAGAGATGCAGTTCGCGACATCCGGCGGGGTCGTTGGGGACCTGACCTCGTGGGTCAGAGGTCAGCTCGCGGACTGGATCGGAGAGAGCCGCAGGCAGCCGCTTCGCACCAGAACGGTCCGCGACTGGGACCTTCCGACCGAGGCCCCGTCGCAGATCATCCCGGCGTCCGGAGGTCGCGTGCGTCCCGACAACGCGCGGCTGTTCTGGACCGACGTGCCGGGGGTCGATAGCTACGTTCTGACCGTCGCGCCGGCGTCGGGCGACGAGATGGAGCGAGTCGTACGGGACAACGGGGCTCTTCTGGAGGCGCTGGAGCCGGGCGAGGAGTACGTGTGGAAGGTCCAGCCCAGAACGGGCGAGTGGAGCGGCGAGACAGGCTGGCGCTCGTTCGTTGTGATGACGCAGGAGGAAGAGGGTCGGCTCGACCTGGCCATCGACGAACTGGGCGATCTGGAGGCAGGCGTGCTGCTCCTGTCGGCCGGGCTTCACGAGGAGGCGATCTACCGCTTCGACGTCGCAGTGGCGTCGCCGGAGCAGGCGCGCTCCGCCCGGCTGTGGAGGGCCAGGGCATTCGCCGATGTCGGCCTCTATAAGCAGGCGTACGAGGACATGATCGAAGCGCGGGGCGACGAGTGAGACTGGGAAACGGACGTCTGGGGGGGCAGCTACGGCGTCTGCTCCCCCTTCTCTATCTGATACCTCTGGCGTACGTGATGCGGCCGATATTCTGGGCCCCTCTCGACGCGAGGTTCTTCAACTACTTCCATTCCAAGCGGCCCGTGGCCCCCTGGACCGAGGTCGCCGTCGTCGGCATCGACCGCGCTACCCGGAACGAGCTGCTCGAGCAGCCGGTCTTCCCTCTCTCGAGACATACCAGGAAGCACGCCAAGGTCGTTCGTATTCTGGATGAGGCCGGCGCCCGCGCCATCGTCTTCGACCTGGCGCTAGGCGCCGACACGTTCGATGAGCCTCCCACCGAGTTCGCCGAGGCGCTTCGGGCGTCGGACAAGGCCTATCTGGTGATGTCACTCCGGGAGGAACGACGCTCGGCGCGCTCCGGCGACACCGCGGTCCTTCTCACGGCGAGTCAGCCCGACTCGCTGCTCATGTCCGCCTCGAGGGGCGCATTCGTTGCAGACGTCCAGACCGATTCGGACGGCACCGTGCGCAGATTCGACAGGGACGCGAGGCTGACGCGCCTCGGCCTGGAGTCGCTTCCGGAGCGTCTGTCAGGCATGAGTGTGGAGGGGAGCGTGCCGATCGAGTTCCCGTCGGTAGGCGAGACCGTGCCCGTCGTGTCCTACCGAGACGTCTACGAAGAGGCCCCGGACGCGCTGTCGGTCGTGGACGGCCGCATCGCGCTTGTCGGGCTCGTCGACGATCCCTCGACCGACTTCGTGACCGTCCCTAGGCTGCAGGACATAGGTGGGGGCGTGGAGGCATTCGGCCTTCCCGGTGTCGTCGTGCTGGGCGCGATCACGGAGACGCTCATACGAGGCGCCCCAATAAGGGACGCGTCGTGGCCCGTGACGCTCGCGTGGATGGCCCTCTGGTGCGTCGCCTGCGTCCTCTTGATGTCGCGCACGCGCCCGGCCGCCGCGGCGTTCACCGCGCTCGGCGTCATAGCCGCCTGCCTCGTTGCCACCGGTTTCCTGCACGCCCGGGCCGACCTGGTCATGCCAGGAGGCCTCGTCCTCGGGAGTCTGCTTCTGGCGGGCGCTTTCACTCTGGTGAGCGACCATGTGGGGACGGCCAAGGAGCTTCACGCCGAGGAGGTCGAGAACGCAAGAGTACGCAAGGAGCTTCAGACAGCGCGCGAGACACAGGAGCGCTTCCTGCCGGACGAGATCCCCAAGGTCGAGGGGTTGGACGTTTGGGGCACGAACGTCAGCTCGCTCGCCGTCTCCGGCGATTACTTCGACGTTCTGGACCTTGACGGAGGCAAGCCTCTGATCTTCACGATAGCCGACGTCTCTGGCAAGGGGCTGCCCGCCGCTCTTCTCATGTCGAACGTCCAGGCCGGCCTGCACTGTCACGCGTTCCAGAGCGACTTCGACCTCAAGCTGACGACCGAGAACCTCAATCGTCTGGTCCACCGGAACACGGACCCGGGGAAGTTCGTGACGTTCTTCCTCGGTGCCATCGACAAGGAGACGCATCTCCTGCGATACGTGCGCGCCGGCCACGACAACCCCATCCTCGTGTCGAGGGGCGGGGACGTTCGGCAGCTGGACGAGGGGAGCTTCGTGCTCGGGTTCGTCCCGGACGCCGAGTACGAGGTCGCCGAGGCGCAGCTGTCCCCCGGCGATGTCCTCTGCCTCTACACGGACGGAGTGACCGAAGCCAGAAGTCCGCACGACGAGGAGTTCGAGCTCGGCGGTGTGGTCCGTGTCGTGAAGGAGCACAGGACTGACTCCGCCGAGAAGATCGGGAATGCGCTCCTCGAGGAGGTGCGCGCCTTCTCACAGTTGGAGCGACAGGCGGACGACGTCACGCTGGTCGTGATCAAGGTCGGGTGAGGCGGCGTCGCTGTTGCGCGGCCTACGCCTTGAGCTCGCAGTACCTGTCGACCTGGCCGGCGAGGACCTGGATGCTCCCATCCCAGAAGTCGCGGGAGCGAATGTCGAGCCCGTACCTGGCGGCCAGGTCGGCGGCCTTGCCCTCGCCCGTGCTCCTCAGCAGCTCCTTGTAGCGCGGAATGAAGGACTCTCCCTCCTTCTTGTAGATCGCGTAGACCCCCAGTCCGAAGAGAAGTCCGAACGCGTAGGGGAAGTTGTAGAAGTTGTAGTCGTACATGTAGTAGTGCGGCTTCAGGAGCCACATGTACGGGTGGTACGTCGAGGCCTCTACGCCTTCCCCGTAGGTCTGCTTCTGCGCGTCGACCATGATCTCACAGAACTCGTCCGCGGAAAGCTCAGCTTCGGCGCGGCGCTTCACGACCTCGCTCTCGAAGATGAACCGCGAGTAGATGTCTACGATCACCTGCGAGCCGTTGATAAGCTGATTCTCGAGGATCCCGAGCTGCGCGTCCGGCTCGGCGGCGTCCAGGGCCGCGTTCGTGACCAGCGTCTCGCAGAATATCGACGCTGTTTCCGCCAGCGTCATCGGCGACCCGGCGCGGATCATGGGCAACCCGATCTGGCAGTGGTTGTGGAACGCGTGGCCCAGCTCGTGCGACACGGTCGACAGCTGGTCGAAGCTCCCGTCGAAATTGGAGAGGATCCTCGACTCGTTCACCTTCGGGAGGCGCATGCAGAACCCGCCTCCGACCTTGCCATCCCTAGGCTCCGCGTCGATCCAGTTGTGCTCGAATGCGTTCTTAGCGAAGTCGGCAAGCTCTCCACTGAACGTCCCGAACTGCTCGATAACGAATGAGACGAGTTCGTCCCACGTGTACTTGAGCTCCACCTTGCCGACCGGCGCGACGAGGTCCCACCAGGGAAGCGTCTGCTTGCCGAGCTTCTCTGCCTTGCTCTTGAAGTAGCGCCTGAACGTCGGGAACGAGTCCTTCATGGCGCCAAGAAGCGCGTCGAGCGTCTCCGTGTCCATCTTGTTGAGCTCGAGCGACCAGTGCAGTACGTCCTCATAGCCCCTGCGGCCTGCCATGGTGACCGCCGTCCCCTTGACGCAGTTCAGTGCGAACGCCACGGGCTCGCGTATCGACTCCCACCCCTTGATCTCCACTCCGTACGCGCGCTCTCTGACCTCAGGGTCCGGGTCGTTCGCGAGATTGCGGAGGACCGGCATCGGTAGCTGCTCGGTCTTCCCGTCCTTGCCGGTGAACGGCATCTTGAGCTGACTCGTCACCCGTTCCTGCAGCTTATCCATGATGCCGCCGCCGGAGATCACGAGCTCAGATGCGAGCGCTTCCATCTCCGTCGTCATGCGAAACCTGCTCTCGTCGGCGATGTCGACGAGGGCAAGCCTGTGGTCCTTCGCTACCGGCGCCGACTCGACGATCGAGTCGAGAGCGGGCGCCAGGGAGCCGACCCACGCTTCGAACGGCACGTACACCTTCTGGAAACGCACGCGAAGCTGCTCCAGCTCGCTCTGCTTCCTCGCGGCCGCGCTGTTGCGCGAGTCGGTCGACACGAAGCTGTAGATGTAGGCGTTCATCGTGGCCATGATCAGCAGCGTCTCGTTCAGCATCTCGAGAATGCCGTCCAGAACCTTGCCCGTGCCGGCGGTGTCGGCCGGCGGAGAGTCGAGCTTGCCGATCGCGTGCTTCTTCTCGTATTCCTCCAGCGTGTCAAGATTCGACTTGAGCTTGCTGAGGTCGGACTCGAATTCCTTCGAGTCGAGCGCCGGATAGACGTTCGTAAGGTCCCAGTGAGGTATCTTGGACTCGGCCATGCGCGTGCCTCCTTGACAACTTTCCCGCGGCCCCCGGCTTCTCCGTGGACCCAGTTCTTCTGCGACCCTGTGGTCGCGACTTGTGGCTCACAGGCGGAATGTCCATGCTATCACGGTCCCGGGGCTCAGTGAAGCCACGTATTGGACCGAGGCGCTGCTCACGCGGGGCTGTGGAACGGCAGCGTGGACGGCAGCTTACGAGCGCTTGCGCCGGCCGACCCCGTGTGCGCCATCCGCGCCCGGCCACTCGCGCTCATGCCGGAGCATCCGCACATGTGCAAAACCCCCGGACCTGCCCGGGTGTCATACAGACGGGGAGGCATGTTCAGTAGAGGCGCGGCGGGCGGCAATGGTCGGCGCCGTGTACGACAGAGAGGGGGTAGCGGTGAAGGCTCATGCGATCCTGGCAGTCTCGCTCCTGGTCCTGGCCACCCTGTCGGGGCCGGCGGCCGCCGGGAGGATAGACCGTACGTTCCACCAGAGCTTCAACGTGTCCGAGGGCTTCTCGCTGGAGCTGGAGAACGGCGACGGTGACGTCGTCATCACCCCGTCCGGCACAGACGTGATCGACGTTACGGTGCGCTGTCTGGCCGACGTCAAGCGGATCGGACCCGGCGGCGATCCGGACTTCGAGGTGGAGTTCGAGAGCGGCGCCGACGCCGTTGGCGTCAAAGGCCGCTTCACACCGTCGGGGATCTCCGTGTTCGAGTGGATCAAGATCCACGAGTACGTCTACACGATCGAGGCTCCATCCTACGTGACTCTCGAGATCCGGGGTGACGACGGCGACATCTCGATCGAGGACTGGCGCGCCGCGATCGACTGCTCCAGCGACGACGGTGACGTGCTGCTCGATGGATTCACCGGGCGGACGGCGTCGTTCTCCTTCGATGACGGTGATGTCACTGTGAAGAGGGCCGAGGGCAGTCTGGAGTTCTCGGGCGATGACGGCGACGTGTCTCTGAGCGAATGCGGTCATGTCACGGTGTCGATCGCTCTTGACGACGGAGATGTCAGCGCTACCGAATGCGGTGGTGACGTGGCCGTCTCGCTCGACGACGGAGACGTAACGCTCGACCTCATCGAAACGGCCACCACGAGCGTCGATGCCGATGACGGCGATCTCAAGCTCTCGATCCAGTCGGGTGAGGTGGAGCGGGTCGACCTTTCGTCCGACGACGGGAACGTCGTCGTGTCAATGCCGGAAGGGGGTTCGTACTCATACTCGATCTCGATGGACGACGGCGGCCTGAAGCTCGATCTGCCGGGGCAGCAAAAATACGACAGAGATGAGCACTCGGTGAGAGGCGAGGTCAGGGGGGGCGGCGCACACCTGAGCATCTACACCGACGACGGGGACGTGGTCGTCACCGGTCGCTGACGCGGCCACGGCGATAGGCGTCTGCGCACGAGTGAGAACGCACGGACGGCTCCAGGGAAACGTCTCCGGGGCCGCCCCCGTGTAGGTCAGGAGCTCCCGGAGACCCGGAACCGTCTCACGATCCGCACCGACATCCACGCGACGACCGCTATGAAGACACCGAGAATGATAAAGAAGTCGTGTGAGAGAGTGGGCACTTCGGACGCGAGGTTGGCGCGGAAAAGGACCTCCGCAACGAGGATGAGAAAGGCCAACGTCGCTACCTCCATCCACAGTACCTGCGTCCACACGAACTGGAGGGTTTCGGCGCGCCGCTCCGGAGCCAGCCAGTAGTCACGGTTCGGGATGTTGAGCGCGCCCGCCGGTATCCGCGTGGCGAAGCGTGCCAGCAGCAGGCCTACCGCGACCACGACGACCTCGATCGAACCATATGTTATGATGAACGTCAGCTTCTCGCTCCATCCGTCGACGCGGCCCGAGACGTCGAAGTGCGTCGCGATGACCCCGGGGAGAAGCGGGTAGTAGTGAGAAAGCTGCACGGCGGCGACGACGAGGAGAAGCAGCAGGACCGTTAACGGAGACCTGTCGGGCCGGGCCGTGGCGTCATAGCCCGTGACGTCGGTCCCTTTTCCATCGAGGTAGTCACCGTCCATCGTGTGCCCTCCATTCGTTCTCCAGGATCGCATAGACGTGGGAGTCTATCCACGCGCCCCGGATTCCGGAGTCCTTTGAAGGCCCGGACAATGACCTCAGGCACGCCCCGACGGCCAGCCAGAGCAGGTCCTCTCGCACCGAGCCGTGCTTCTGCCAGCCGCGGTGGTCCCACTCCGCCCCAATCAGCGGGTCGCGGATCGGGCGACGAGCAGACGATAGCAGCGTCGTAACCCTCGCGCAACCGCCCATACGCGGGCGCTTGCATCGCCTCGCCCGCACTGGCACACTGGCACCAGGTAGAGAGGGGTTCGGAGGCTGGCATCCCGGGAGGTCCGATCGACAGGCTGAGCGACATAGCGCGAGGCAGGGTCGTCGTCCTCGGCGTGGGCAACGCGCTCCGCGCCGATGATGCGGCGGGCTCCATCGTGGCCGAGCAACTGCGTGTCCGCTTTCCGGACAGGGTCTTCGACGGCGGACAGGCGCCGGAGAACTTCGCAGGTCCGGTGCGCAGGGCGCGTCCGGACACGCTCATCATCGTCGACGCCGCGGACTTCGGCGGAGAGCCGGGCGAGGTTCGCATGGCACGTTCGGACGAGGTGAGCGGACTGATGATGGGTACCCACGCTCCTCCATTGTCGGTGCTGATGTCGCTCCTGGCCGAGGAGGCCGGCGCTGACGTCTATCTCGTCGCGGTTCAGGTCGCGTCGACCGAGCTGGGTGGCACGATGTCTCAGGAGGCGCGGGCGGCGGCCAGCAAACTGGTGGAGGAGCTGAGCCGTCTAATGGGAGAGTCGAATGACGATGCCGTGTGACGCGTCGAACATGCCCATAGCGCCGCACGTGACGACGCGTGGTGACGCGTCGCATGCAACCATGCCGGGGTCACCCGGCGCGAGCACTAGCTGCATCTCAGCGACATCCGTCGTCCAGGAAGAGGTTCGCATGATGACGAAGTCTCTTGCCGTAGTCGGAGCTATCATGTCGATGGCGCTGGTCGCGCTGTTCGCGACGTCGTGCGCGACGATCGAGCCACCGAAGGTGGTCCTGTCCGGCGTCGAGCTGGAGGGGATATCGACCGACGGCATCGAGTTCAGACTCCTCGCATCGGTCACCAACCCGAACGGCTTCGCGGCCGATGTCGAGGAGCTGGACTACACGGTGGAGGTGGACGGAACGGAGGTGGCCCGAGGGGCGCGGTCCGCGACCGTATCAGTCGATGCGGGCGCCACGGTCGATGTGGAGGTCCCGTTCGCGCTCACATGGAAGGGGATCGAGAAGGGCCTCGACCGCTATCTCGACGGCGGTCGGCACGAGTGGAGTCTCAAGGGGACTGCGACGATCGGCAAGGGAGCCATCTCGAAGACGTTCCGGTTCTCTGAGCGCGGCAGCTTCACGGGGCCCGACGCGGGAGATCTCAGGTTCGACCTCTAGCAGGTTCCGTCACCGAGGGGTCGTCCTGTTCCGCCTGGAGGGCCGGCGTCGGGGCCTGTCCCGGGCCGGTCGGTAGTCGTGCACGAGGGCTCGATAGCATCACGGGAGGATACCATCAAGAAGAAGTACATCCCGAAGGACGAGAAGGCGATCCTGGTGGGCGTCAGCTTGCCCGACACGACCGTCGACGACGAGCACGAGTCGCTCGACGAGCTGGCGCAGCTGGCGCGCACCGCGGGCGCCAGGGTGGTCGACCGGTTCGTCCAGAACAGAACGCGCATAGACGGAAGGACCTACGTCGGCAGTGGAATGGTCGCCCGCATCAAGAAGGCGGCGGACCACCACGGGGCGAACCTCCTCGTCTTCGACGACGACCTCCGCCCGGCTCAGGCGAGGGAGGTCGAGGACGCGACCGGCATCAAGGTCATCGATCGCACCGAGCTCATTCTCGACATATTCGCGAGGCGGGCGCAGACAAAGGTCGCGCGCGCGCAGGTCGAGCTGGCGCAGTGCGAATACGAGCTGCCGAGGCTCCGCAGGCTGTGGAACCATCTCGAGAGGCTCGGCGGCGGCATAGGAACGCGAGGCCCCGGGGAGACGCAGCTGGAGAGCGACCGGCGGGCAGTGCGCGAGCGTATCCGCATCCTGAAGAAGACTCTGAAGGGCGTGGAGGTCGAGCGCGCCCAACAGCGCAAGAGGAGGCGCGGCACGACCCGCGTCGCGCTCGTCGGCTACACGAACGCCGGCAAGTCCACGTTGATGAATGCGCTCACCGACGCTGGCGTACTGACGGAGGACCTGCTCTTCGCGACGCTCGACGCGACAACGAGGCGGATCGAACTGCCCGGGGGGCACGAGGCGCTTCTGACCGACACCGTCGGCCTGATCAAGAAGCTCCCACACCACCTGGTCGTCAGCTTCCACGCGACGCTCGACGAGGTGGCGGAGGCCGACCTGCTTCTGCACGTGGTCGACGCTTCCCGTCCGCACTGCGAGCGGTATCTCGAACTTGCGAACGACGTGCTGGAGGAGATAGGCGCTTCGGAGATCCCGGTCAGGATCGTCTTCAACAAGGTGGATCTCGTGAACGACAGCGCCGAGCTGGACCGTCTGGAGAGCAGGTATCCGGGGGCCATCCCGGCGAGCGCCGTGAGGGGCGACGGGCTCGACGACATCCTGAGGGCCGTCTGTGCGTTCATAGAGAGCAGGGAAGAGGTTCTCGATCTTGCGATCCCGGTCGCGGACGGTAAGACGATCGCCTCGGTACACGCGAACGGGGAGGTGCTATCGCAGGCGAGCGGCGACGAGTTCGTCGAGATGAAGGTGCGGGTCCCCAGGCCCGAGGCGGCCCGGCTCAAGAAGCTGGGCTTCGTGCGAAAGTAGAGCACCGCCGGGTCCGTTCGGGGGCCTGCGCGGCTGCCTGGCGGTCGTCGCCGGGCTCGCCCGGCGCGGGGGCGTGCCCGCAGCCGCCGGCCCTCAGAGGTAGTGCACGTCGTCGTGTGTGTTTCACCCGAGCCGTGACCTTTACACAAACTCCCTTTGATGTTATCCTTTGTTGCTCAATCGGCCCAACAGACGGGCCGTTTCGGTGTGTTTACCCCTGAAGACAACTACCGGGAACCCTACGGGGCCGAGAGGCCCGGATGAAGACGGAGGAGAGCAGCCGATGGCGATAGTCGACTCTAAGACCGGCAAGGTAAGCAAGGCCTACACGGTGGAGGAGCTCAGGGAGGCCGCGAACGACATGCGAGGGTACGACATGATCGCGCTCGCGGCCGCCGGTTCCGGGCACTCGGGCGGCACGCTTTCGATCATGGACATCACGGCGGCCCTCTACCTGCATGTGGCGAACCACGATCCGAAGAACCCCGACTGGAAGGACCGCGACAGGATCGTCTGGTCGGTAGGGCACAAGGCGCCGTCGCTCTATATCGGACTCGGCATGGCGGGCTTCTTCGACGTGAAGGACACGGTCCGTCTGCGCAAGCTCTACGCGCCGTACCAGGGCCACCCGCACTGGCCGAAGCTCGCGGGCGTGGAGGCCTCGACCGGCTCTCTCGGTCAGGGGCTGTCGATCGCAATCGGCATCGCCCTGGCCGCACGACTCAACAAGAAAGACTACCGCGTCTACTGTCTCATGGGGGACGGCGAGCAGCAGGAGGGGCAGATCTGGGAGGCGGTGATGGAGGCCGGCCACTTCGGTCTGGACAACATCTGCGCGGTCGTCGACAGGAACAGGCTTCAGATCGACGGCTGGTGCTGCGACGTGATGAACGTCGAGCCCCTGGAGGACAAGTACCGCTCGTTCGACTGGCACGTCATCGAGTGTGACGGTCACGACATGGACGAGCTGCTGGCGGCCTTCGAGGAGGCGAAGACGGTGAAGGGCAAGCCGACCGTGATACTCGCCTCCACCATCAAGGGCAAGGGCGTCGACTTCATGGAGGATGTGGCCGGGTGGCACGGCAGGCCTCCGAGCATGGACCAGATGTGGGACGCCCTGAAGCAGCTCGGGCTCGACAAGAAGTTGCCCGTGAAGGGCATGCTGAAGATCGCTGACGACTGGCAGAAGAAGGTGACACGCCAGCTCGACGCTAAGCAGCCGAAGTTCTCGAAGGGCTACTGGTGGAACGACAGAAGGAACATGAAGGTCGACATGGACCCCACGAGGAAGGGCTTCGGGCGGGCGCTTGCCGAGCGTGGAGACGACAAGCGGGTGGTCTGCCTGGGGGCGGACATCTCGGGCTCCATCACGATCAGCCAGTTCTACGAGAACCATCCGGAGCGCATGGACCGCTGGTTCTCGGTAGGCATCGCCGAGCAGTCCGGCACGGGCGTGTGCGCCGGTCTGGCCAAGGAGGGCAAGCTGCCGGTCTTCGGAACCTACGGCGTGTTCGCGTCCGGCAGGAACCTCGACCAGCTTCGCACGACCGTCTGCTACGGTGAATTCAACGTGTTCATCGCCGGCGCGCACGGCGGCGTGTCGGTCGGGCCCGACGGCGCCACGCATCAGGCTCTGGAGGAGCTCTTCCAGATGTGTGGCCTACCCAACATGAATGTGGAGGTGCCGTGCGACTCGGTCGAGACGAAGCGCGCCGCCGAGCACCTCCTGTTCAAGCTCAAGGGCCCGAAGTATCTGCGGTTTGCGAGAGAGGCGACACCGGTCGTCACCGACGAGAAGACGCCCTACAAGTTCGGCAAGGCGAACGTGATCAGGTTCCGCGGCCCGAAGCAGAGGTTCAAGGACGCCTTCGAGCACACGCTGGCCTCGAAGTACAAGAACGAGGGTGAGGACCTTACGATCGCGGCGTGTGGGCCGTCCGTGCCAGAGGCGATGCGGGCCGCGTGGATACTCAAGTCGGAGTACGGAATAGAGACGCGCGTTCTCAACGTGCACACGGTCAAGCCGCTCGACCGGGCGGCGATCGTAAAGGCCGCACTCGAGACCGGCATCGTTGTGACCGCCGAGGAGCATCAGAAGGGTGGGTTCGGCAACCGCGTCGCAGCAGCGATGGCAAGCGACAAGAGGGTCTCTACTCGTCCGGTCGGCTTCGGGATGGTCGGCGTCAACGACCGCTTTGGGGAGTCGGGAGCTCCCTGGGAGCTCGTGAAGGAGTTCGAGGTCTCCGCAGAGCACATAGCGGTCGAGGCGAAGAGGCTATACGATCTCAAGGTGGCGCGTCTGGCGAAGGAGCAGAAGAAGGCCGGGGCGGCTGCGACGTCGAAGGCAGGCAAGACGGCAAAGAAGCCCAAGCGTAGGACGACTAAGCGCAAGGCCGCTAAGAAGACCGCTAAGAAGCCGGCGGGGAAGAAGGCGAAGCGCAGGGCCGCCAAGAAGACCGCTAAGAAACCGGCGCGGAAGAAGGCCGCGAGAAAGACCGCAAGGAAGAAGCCGGCAAGAAGAAAGAAGTAGACCGCGCCGCCGAGCTTCGGCGCCCGGCCCGGGCTAGCGCAGGAGCGCGGCTTTCATCGCGCAGTCGATAGCGCGTATGGCGTCGGGGAGGTGGGTCTCTTCTGAGAGTACGAGCGTCACGGCTGAGTACCTGCCGCTGGATGGATCGAACGCGTCTTCTGGAAAGGAGACGCGTTCGGCTTTGTATGAGCGCCTCTTCGGAAAGCAGGGGCCGAATCCCGGCCCGACCGTGAGGACCAGTGACCGCTTCCGCAGGCGCGCGCGCGCGACGCGCTTACCCAGGAAGAAGTACGATACGGTAGTGCGTGTCGTCCGTATCGAGTTGCCGGCGATCCCGTAGCTGTCCATGAAATGGCGCGTGATCGCCCGGAGTAACGCGCGCAGAGCCCAGCTCTCCAGCCGGTACTGCACGTTCTCTATGGCCGCGTAGGTCTCGCGTAGGGTGTCGGGCATCACGCTTCGCATCACGAAGTCCCGCACGTTCTCGCGATTCAGGGAACGCGTCGTCCGCTTGATGAGCGTGTCAGCGATGCCGTCCGCGACCTCGGCGCTCGCGGACCTCAGTGTGCGCGTGAGGAAGGACTCGAAGGGCTCGTCGGATTCCGTGAAGCCCCTGGGGCCAAACTCGTAGACGACAGCGTTGGCCGGTATGATGCTGTCGTAGCCGGCCCGCAGCGCAATCCCCGCGAGCCGGCCCACCGGCAGCATGGCGCTGGAATCATCCTTGCCCATGGCGCCCGCGACCCGTAGCACGTCGCGCGCCAGCTCCAGCGCCAGGTCGTCGGGGCCCGCTAGGAACCCGAGACACACGTCGTCGTCTATCTCGCCGATATCGTAGATGGCGGCCCCTCTTATGCCGCCGCGCCCGGAGGCGACCAGCACCCGGCCCTGGCGAATGAGCTTCTTCAGGCGTCGCGTGTTCAGCTCCGGGAACTTCCAACCTCTAGGGCAGAGCCCGCCGAGGCTTCGTAACACTCGGAGCTGCGAATGAAGCTCCTTACGGAGTCGATCTCATCGGGTTGCGCGCGCCTTCCGGCCTCGGGCTCACCGGAGAGGGCGTCGCCCCAGAGCCAGTTCGTTCTCGCGACCATCCAGAACCCTCGCAGCTCGCCCAGGTGTCGGGAGGCCGCGTTGCCCGCGCCCGTGGAGTATCTGATCGTGCGAGGCTTGAGCTTCATGGCCTCGCGGAAACTGACCCTGTTGATCTGCCTCACAAGGCCCTTGCCCTGGAGATCGCGGTGGAGCCTCAGGCCCTCCAGCCACACCTCTCCTGGCGAGAGCAGCGACACCTTGGATACTCCGACCGGGACACCGTCGTACGTGGCGGTCAGCAGGATGCCCTTCGGATCGTTGAGCCACTTGTCCCAGACGATGGGCAGATAGTCTGTGCCTCCCCAGATGTCCTCCGACATCTTCATCAGGGGGGCGCGGTCGGAGGGACGGGCCCTTCTGACATTGAGGTGGATGCCGTGCTCTGGAGCGGTCCCTCCAGTCCGGCGATGTCGTGTTCGGCCCATGTCACATTCTCCAGAGAGCGCCGCGTGTTCGCGCGGGGCAATACCGTCGCCCAGCCACAGCTCTCCTCCCGGCAGGTCGGAGAGGGCTACATCTTCTCGATCGCCTTCACGATCTCGTCAGCGTGTCCTGTGATGCTCACTTCCGGCCAGACCGCACGAATCGTCCCCTTGCTGTCGATGAGGAACGTGGACCGCTCGGCGTTCTTGCCATTCTCTTTCAGGACGCCGTATGCACCTGAGATCGCCTTGTCCCGGTCCGAGACCAGTGGGAATGGGAGCTCGTTGTTGGCCACGAACCGCTTGTGCGATTCGACGCTCTGTGTGCTGACGCCGACGATCGCCGTGCCGAGTTCGTCGAAGCGGGCGGCGGCGTCGCGGAACGCCCGGGCCTCGCGCGTGCACCCGGGAGAGTTGTCCATCGGGTAGAAGTAGAGGACGAGGTTCCTCTTCCCC